>Ga0181465_101411_pt1 | contig 10199 bp, 5 predicted proteins | sample InSIn3gowninarea_FD_119076 | JGI IMG/M metagenome (GOLD analysis project Ga0181465, IMG submission 119076) | Clean room microbial communities from NASA Spacecraft Assembly Facility at Jet Propulsion Laboratory, Pasadena, California, USA -... ...
AGAAGCTTAATCAAATCGTATAAGACTACTAGCACCTAAGTACAAAGTTGGAGACTAGGTCTGGTTGAACCTAAAGAACATCCAAACAAACAGGACAAGCAAGAAACTAGACTAGAAGAACTAGAAGTTCTAAGTCTCCTGCGTACAGGACCCCTACTAGGTAGAACTTGATATCCTATAGCAGACAAAGTCCTACTATGTAGACCTTATAAGACCTGCTGCAAATAACCTGCTACCCTTACAAGTAGTAAGAGAGAAACAACTAGGCGCAGTCGTTATACAAGATAAAGACTAGGAAGAACACCTAGAGTACCTAGTAGAGGAGATTACTAGCGAACGCGTACGGAATAGACAGCTACAGTATTAGGTTAAATAGGCAGGCTATAAAGCTCTGACTTAGGAGCTAGAAGCAAATATTATTAAGACTGAAGCCTATAAAAGATAGATAGCTCGTACGATAAGCGTACAGCTACTAACAGGAAGGCTTACTAGAAATTAGAGGAAGAACCTTACTAGTGCTGCAAACAGCAACAGTATAGAAGGAGTGTCTTAACCCTACTTACTGAGATTAATAATACGCTCCTTAGACTTGTTAGGGACATAAACAACAGAGCGTCTAGACAGACTAGAACCCTTGTCAGCATCACGAGTAGACCTAGAAGGAGCAGCTGTACGAGAACGAGGGAAGGTGCAACAAGCACCAGCGTTACCCTAGACACAGTTAGAGCAAGCCCTGTTCCACTCCCCAGCGATAGACACGTAGCTAAAGAAGGCAGTAAATAGTTTCTCTCCTTAGACAGCACTAGCGCAATTGTTGGTATAGCTAGTAAGGTTGACAGCGCTACGGGAGTAAATAACAAAGGCCTTGAGATAAGACAGACGCTGGGTAAGCAGCTGACGAGCATAGAGAGTTGCGCAAGCAACGACTGGAGAATAGTCGCAGACGCTAGTGCCGAAGACTGCGTTGTACAGGGACTGATAATAAGGACGCAAGAAGAAGTTAGCAACACGCTGAACGTCTGCCTGTACAATAAGTTAGCAAGAGACAAGACGCAAGGACAAGAATCGTACAGGAGCAAACACGAAGATACGGCGAAGCTTATCAGCAACAGCCAGGTCTAAGATATACTAGACAGTGTAGTGCTAGCTAAAGTTAGCAGGACCCTAGGGGACGCTGATGTTGACTAGAATAACACTACCAGGAGACGTACGAGTTAACAACTGGTGTGCAATAGTAGTAAGATAGTTAGACGCCTAGGCAAGAGTGCTAGTCGCAAGACCACTAGTAGAAGCCTAGAGATGGTTTACACTACCACCCTACTAGCTACTAGGACCCTACACACTACGGTTGATATTAGCCATGATAACGTACGGACGAAGGAAGTTAAGAGTTAAAGAGAAGGAAAGTGTAGAGGGAAGAAGAGAAGGAGGCAGGTCTAGAGCTACTTATACAGGAGAGTAAACGCGCGCAGCCTATGCTAGGCCTACCTTTACTTAAGGTAATCACAACTTACAAATAGCTACCGTACGTGAAGGTAGCTTCACTACAAACAAACTAGCTAATTAGAGGCTTAGCGCAAATCTGGACCTAGAACGTACAATAAGTTAACAACCCTAAGTTACGTCAGCCTGCAGCCTTCACGTACGAGCAAGCAAAACCTTTAGAGAAGGAGGGGAGTACTGTTATAGGCTAGGCCCTAGATGTAAGACTACACACAGAGCAGATCCTACGTACGAGCACGTAAGCCACTAAGAGACTAGCTTCTAGCTTAGCACTAGGATATATCTTGTACGAGAAGAGGCGTATCCTTTCTTTTCTCTATCTTTCTGCTTCTGTAGTTAGGACGAATGCATACTCGTTAGCAGGCCTCTTTGACCCTTAACACATTCCTTTAGCAAAACAGATGCATAGGTTAGCCTCTGCAAGCTACAGATACCCTAGAACGAGGTTGTAACTGTAGAAGTTAGCTGCCTAAAAGGTCTCTAGTCCTACTAACTTTTTAGTACCTGCGCTGTCAGGGTAGTCTATAATTAGTTAGCATAACCTATAAATCTGTAGCTGCTTGTTGTTAAGGGTTATAGCCCTTAGTTTCCTTGTATTATTATAGAGTACAATATTTATACCCTTAAGACTTGCCCTATTAACAAGGTTTATCTCAGCACCTAAGTTATACAGGGCTTAGAGCGTCCTAGGGGCGCTGCTAGGCACTTGCAAGTGCACTATTACTGCAATACAGGTTTTCTTCCTATTAGAGTCTAGCCCTAGTAGCAGTTAGGATAGGTTTGCAACTAGGGCTTCCCTTTCCCCTAGCTTAGCTTCTATTAGCTATTACTAGGGTGCTAGTTCTTCTAGTGCAGTTTCTAGTAGTCCCTTGGTTAGGGCTGGTTCCTACCGCCTCGAGATATCTAGCGCCTAGAGTTGTGTGCTAGAGCTGTAGACGGCTGTTAGGGCTCCCCTAGGACAGTGCTGGAGTTGCTACGGGCTAGGGTATTCCTACAGCTGTTTTAGCGTTTAAATCTTTGCCTAGGCAGAGAACTAGGACTATGTTTCCCTATTGCTTATTAGTTAGACTTCTCTAAGGTAGACTTTAGTAGTCCTATAGCAGTTTCCGCGTTGTAGAGGGCCCTTTTGAATTTAGGCTACTCCTAGATATGCTCTAGGGCGCTATTGCGTTGTATTTCTTTCTGCAATAGCTCTGGGATTTTGCTCTAGATAAACGCTATCTTAAACTTGTAGTCTTCTGTACTATCGTTGAACTTAAAGAAGCTGCGTGGGAGCAGGGACTCTCTTTAGCTAAGTAGTATAAGGAATAAGTTTACAGAGTCTTCTTTGCTCTACTTAATTTTAAAGAACTTTTAGTAGTTTTTGTAGCAAGTAAAGACAGGATCCTAGACTAGCTGTTCCTCCTCCGCGCAGAGCTTAGCCTATATCTAGATAGATCCCTTAGTAATCTGTTATTAGATTAGTTCTCTATAAGTACTAAACTGTATAGTACCTATAATCTAGTAGGTGCAGGTAATAAAGTCCTCTAGCACTTAAGTATACTAAAACGCTGTCTTAATATCTTTTGCCTACTAGTCTACCTGCTAGGGGGTTAGAAACGTCTTCTCTGTGCCTAGCTTTGGCTTTGACTGGACGTTATTCAGTGTCTGCATAAGCCGCCCGGCCTCGTTAAAGGCTAGCCGGCTATAGCCTAGGGTTTGTCTGCCCTAGGCTTCTTTCAGCATTGCTATCGCTCTGTTAAGTTGCTTCTGTCGCAGTTCAATCTCAGCAATAGGCGCGTTTTGAAGCTCGGCTTCCTCTAGGGTTTCTAGCTGTCTTGTGACTGCCGCCTAGAGGCTTATTGCTTTATCCTAGCTCTTATGCCTTCTTGTTTGTATCAGGAGCGTCGTCGCTCTTATATCAATAGGCGTGAAATTCGTGTTACTCAGCGCACTAGCTAGGGGGTTGTCTTTGCGATTGGTGTCGTCGCGACGCGTCTCCGGGATCTCCCTGGGTTTGTTAAGGGGCGCGTCCCTTGCGCTTTGTGTTGCGCTCCGGAGGGTACGATGTCCTCCAGCTATTGTTAACGCGTGGCTGGTGATCCACCCTAAGTCGCGAGTCGACTGCCTCTTCTGAGAGGAAATAGGAAGGATTCGAATTGTAAGGTCACTGTAGGCAGGCAATCAGACTTAAGGTAGATAGGATGGCTTCTAGGCCGAATTAGGGTTGTATTTAGATATCAGACGAATCCTTGAGGTGTAAGCCTCTGGATTCGATAGGAGTATATATACAGAGGGCCCGTGCGTGGCCCAGCCCCTGCCCTAGGTGTGCCTAAGGTAGGACTGAGGGGTATTAGAGAGGAATCCTGTAACAATAAGCTAAGCGTGCGACGCGCTGCTATTATCTACAACGTGCTAAAAGCAACACTCTAACAGCAACGCGCTAGAATGCATTTAATACGTAATACCTACCTAAAGTTATTAGCTCTAACTAAGGCAGAAGAGTAGGCGCTTATATAGTATAAAAAGAAGCTTAATGTATAAGGACTTGCCCTAATACTCTATTACGTTAAAGATATAGCTAATTAACTACGTACTATATGCAATACAGATCTTATTAGCCTGTAATAGGCTTTAAACTTTATTAAACAAGAACCTAGACTTAAATTGCGTATAATTTAATAGAGGAATTGCTAGAGAGTCCTCTGCAGCAACCTAGCTATTATTAGGCCCTAGTTAAACCTAGTATAGAACGTTAAGGCTAAGTATAGTATCTAAGACAAAGATACCTAACGTAAGTGCATAGCGAGTAATGCAGATAAGCAAGTAACACACTCTAACAAGCTGCTAGGCCTACTAACTGCAATAGTACAACACTATAACACTATACTATAGCTTATAGTACAGAATATTAATCGCTAACCTCTACTATATCTTTCTTACACGTGCGCGAATTGTGACTAGTCTCTCTGTAGAGCCTACAGTGCCCTTTACCCCTCTTACCTATACCTGTTTAAACCCTACTTTCACAACTCTCCCCTTTAACCTGTGCCTTAACGTTATATTGGGCTATTAAGTCCTCTGCCTCTTCCTTTAACAGGTCTCTACCCTTCTAAATACGCTTCCTTTTTGCGCGATTTGCGCTTAGAAGCAGCCTTGTTTAACGCTTTAAGCTGCAGTACTTAGGCTGCTAACAACGTCTACCTCTACAGCAGCATTGCCGTGCCTCTCTGCAGCTAATTAACAATCTTAACTATTAGAGTAGGTAACAATCCTTAGTGCCTTTAAATATAATTGCAAAGCAGTGTTAATTAAGCCTCTATCTTATTAGCGTTAGTAGGTAGCTTAGGGTTCTATTAGAGCTCCCTTAAGAGCAGCAGTATTAGCGTACGCACCTTAACATTAAGCTTTAATAGCACTACTAATAGGTTATTAGGTACTAAGCTAGTTGCTTTAAAGCTTAAGAGGATATATGCCTTTAAAAACGCCTTCTTAAATACTTCCCTAAGGGTTGCAATAAAGACTTTCTTATTAATCTAGCTAATATAGTTAAGCACTAAGACTCTAATCTCCTTACTGTATACCTGCTTTAAGGGGGCAAAATAACCTATATTAAGTAGCTATAGGATGTAAGATAAATAAGGAGGTATACATAGGGTAATTATCTTGTTCTCCTTACAAATATCCTAGAAAGCAAGCGACTTGTAGCTCTTGTAGCTGTTAAGTATTAGCAGCACGTAGCTACCTACCCTCTAGCCCTAAATCTGCTTAATAAAGTGCTTTAGCTAGGCTACACTAATATTATTTGTAGTCTAGCTATTATTACTAACCCTAATGCGCTATTAGGGCTTTAGATTAGGGTACTAAGACTTATTATAGTTCTTTGCTTTAAAGATAAGGTAGGGCGTAATTGCCTAGCCTATTGCGTTAATTGCAGTAATTAATATTACCTACTTACAGTCTCCCTACTAGACCCTAATAGGCTTAGAGCGTCTCTCTAATGCAGTAGCTACTTTAATGCGATTCCTAATGCCTATAGTAAAGCTAATCTCGTTAAAGTTGTAGGTATCTTTGTCCTAGATGCTATACTTAGCCTTAACGTTCTGTACTAGGTTAATCTAGAGCCTAATAACAGCTGGGTTGCTGCAGAGGACTCTCTAGCGATCCCTCTGTTAAGTTATACGCAATTAGAGTCTAGGCTCGCGTTTAATAAAGTTTAAGGCCTATTATAGGCTAACAGGGTCTATATTACATATAGCGCGTAGTTAATTAGCTATAACTTTAGCCTAATAAAGCGTTAGGCTAGATCCTTGCTAGTTAAGCTTTCTTATGTACTTCACAAGGGTCTGCTCCTCTGCCTTAGTAAGATTTGATAATTTGGGGTAGGTATCGCGTGTTAATTGCGTTCCAGCGCGTTAGTGGCAGAGAGTTGCCTCTAAGACCTTGTAAACTACAGCAGCACGTCGCACGCTTAGTTCTTAAGGTTTTTTAATTGCTTAGAGTGCAAGGTTAATTCTCTCTTTATTTAGAAGTAATTCAAGGTCTAGTAGTTAATCTATTAAGGTTTAAAGGTTGGTAGGCCTAACAGCTTATTAGGGTGCGTCACTCGCTTATCTGCGTCACTTGCTATGCACTTACGTTATAACTTTAACAAGACTAGCTTTACTATAGGCATTAGAAATTGCGTTAAAGTAGTTACTGCATTAGAGAGACGCTCTAAGCCTATTAGGGTCTAGTAGGAAGACTGTAGTTAGGTAATGTTAATTACTGTAATTAACATAATAGGCTAGGTAATTACACCCTATCTTATCTTTGAAGCAAAGAACTATAACAAGTCTTAGTACCCTAATCTAAAGCCCTAGTAGCGTATTAGGATTAGTAATAACAGCTAGACTATAAACAATATTAGAGTAGCCTAGCTAAGGCACTTTATTAAGTAGATTTAGAGCTAGAAAGTAGGTAGCTACATACTACTAATACTTAATAGCTATAAGAGCTACAAGTTATTTACCTTCTAGGATATTTGTAAGGAGAATAAGATAATTACCCTATATATACCTTCTTACTTATTATATATCCTATAGCTACTTAATATAGGTTATTTTGCCCCCTTAAAGTAGGTATATAGTAAGGAGATTAGAGTATTAGTACTTAACTATATTAGCTAGATTAATAAGAAAGCCTTTATTATAACCCTTAAAGAGGTATTTAAAAAAGTATTTTTAAAGGCAAATATCCTCTTAAGCTTTAGAGTAACTAGCTTATTACCTAGTAACCTATTAGTAGTGCTATTAAAGCTTAACGTGAAGCCTTGTATACTATTACTACCTCTTTTAGCAGACCCCTAATAGAACCCTAAGATACCTACTAACACTAATAAGATAGAGGCTTAATTAACGCTGCTTTGCAATTGTATTTAAAGGTACTAAGGATTATTACTAACTCTAATAGTTAAGATTATTAATTAGCTGCAGAAAGGCACTGCAATGCTGCTGTATAGGCAGACGTTATTAGCAGCCTAAGTGCTGTAGCTTAAAGCGTTAAATAAGGCTGCTTCTAAGTGCAAATTACGTAAAAGAAAGCGTATTTAGAAGGGTAGAGACCTATTAAAGGAAGAGGCAGAGGACTTAATCGCCTAATACAACGTTAGGGCGTAGGTTAAGGGGGAGACGCGTAAGGGTAGGGTTTAAATAGGTATAGGCAAGAGGGGTAAAAGGTACTATAGGCTCTGCAGAGAGACTAGTCACAATTTGCGTATGTGTAAGAAGGATGTAATAGAGGTTAGTAATTAATAATATCTACTGCAGGTTACAATACAATATTGTAGTGTTGAGTAATTACAGGTAGTAGGCCTAATAGATTGTTGGGGCGGCCTACTCGCCTAGCCGGCCCACTCGCTATGCACTCACGTTACTAGAAATCACCCGCTGACTATGTGCTATTCGTGTTCGTTCTGATTTCTAGGCATAAGACTTAGATTCAGTGAGGATTCTAGCTGCGTGCAAAGAACTCGGCTACTGTAGTAAGTCTATCTTTCGATTTACCACCCATGTTTACCCTAAAGCCTTTCTTTCGATCCCCACGTACCCACACCTGTCGCCCCCTAACAACTGATTCCTCCTCACTAACGCTTCTCCTAGGCATATGCCCCCATTCCGTAGCCTGGAAGGGATTCCACGAAACCCCAATCCGCGGTACCCATTTTGCCAATCTGTTGGTTGGCCTCGGTCCCCCGCTCGGCACACTGCGCGAGATGCACCTTACCAGTGCCGATAAGAGCCGGCGGAAGCATTCCTTGGGTAATTTGTAGCTTGCCCCTCAACTTGGAGAAAATCACCGTGTTCTTGATCGTCGCGCCCGGAGAGACGTACTCGATGAAGCGTTGGCGATTCTTTACTGCGGTGTCCGATGCGTCAGTATCAACAGCAAACCCAAAAGGATAAGAAGGAATCGAACACGTACCCATTGCTGGTCTCATTTTCCACAGCTCAAGAGGCTTGCACGTATCCTTCGTTTCATCGTCCACGTCCTCGGGGAACGTGAAAAGCTCGGGGACGTAGACCTTGGTCCATTTGTCCCATTCTTCGGCATCAACCGTCACTACGCAATCCCATTGAACTTTCCCTTCAGGGTCATTGTTCTCATAGTCTTGAAATTTATTCAAGATGTAAACACCCGAGCCAGTGTGGTGGCCTCCGTTGCCTAAGGACTGCACGGCTTTGCCGCCGTTTTTATAAATATTTTCGGCTTCGGCCTGGGAGGTGAGTTGGTTTGGTCGCCGGGTTACGGAGGATGTGGAACGGAGTATAGAATGGAGTAGAGGCTGGAATGAAAGGGGGAACAAACCTTTGCGACTACACGATATCCGAGGTGTTTCATTGCATCACCATCGCGTGTGTGCAGCTGAGCCTTGTAGGCTTGGGGAATGGCCTGGACTGCAACGGAGGCAGCAAGTGCCAGGAGCGCCCAAAACTTCATGATGCGGGTTAGGGTGGAAGATGTCCAAGGACAGAGAGAGTAAAGAGGGACTACTAGTAGATAAGGAGGAACACGAATGCTCTCTCACTGGATCGGAAAAACAACGAGAACGACCTAAACCAGTCAAGACTGAGATGACTACTAATTTATCAAGCATTAGATTGAAAGGGGTGGTGCGATGTTACCTCGCCATACCTGTTTAGAACTCTCTAAATCATCCCTGCAAAGGAAGCTCCGAGGAAAAAGGCAATAGATACTTCTAAATTCTATGTAGTAAGGGCACATAGATTTTAATTGGGTCCCTCTTCTGAAAAAGGTAATCTTCCTGTAGAGCAGAGCTCATATTTGTCTATGTTTGCACCAAGACAGCACTTCTCCGAAATTCTTGGGGGCCTAAAGTCACCTCGAGGCGAGCCTGCTAGGGACTGGAAAGCTATCAACAGTGAGGACCTAAAATGTTAAACCTCTGGTGTAAGCAATGACTCTGCTAGCTAGCTGCCTAATTTTAGGGTCTGATTGTTCCACTTTCCTATGTCGTGAACTTGAAAGTTAGAGCTCTTACATAAGCGACGACACTACTAGCTTGCCTAGATTCCAGGGTCCTATGTAAGGCATTTTGTTACCTTTGGTAGAAAACTCTACATACATACTTAAGCCTTTCTGTTTTTAAGCAGATAGACGTACTGACCTCGAAGCAAATGCTCTATTAGAAGCGGAGAAGTGCAGTGCGGTGCGTCTTTAGGTACAACAGCCTAGACAGGGGCTTGTAATTCACTAAATTTAAGCTCTACTATGTTTGGTTAGGTAGGTTCTTGATAAGGTGCATAAGCTAGCTGGGGTACTTTTCGGCTAGGGGTACTTTTCGGCTAGGGGTACTTTTCGGCTACCCACCTAACACGTCTACACAGTTTTTGGTGTTGAATTTTGCCCCTAATAGAGTTTAAATTTGCTATTGGTTACACATAGACTGAATCGCAGTAGCTGCTTCCTTAACTACTTAAACATTTGCCGTTTTTGTAGGGGTTTTACTAGCAAATTTAGCAGCTGTAGCAGCTACTAGGTTAATAGCAGCCTTAATAACTTTAAATCTCTTCTTTAGCTAGCTATTTTTGTTAACTTAACTAATTTTGTAACGGAGTTATCGTGAAGGCGCTTGGTGTTGTTGTGTTTAGCTGCCCTAGTTAGGATTAGCGCTACTGCCTAGCGTGGCGCGTATAACCTGCGCTCAGCGCGCACAAGGGGAACGACAAGTATTATTGTACCTACAGAATGTACCTGCCATTTCCCCACTACTTGTACTAGTGTGAAGCAAATACTATTGCCTGTAACTAGATCCTCACATAATAATACTTCAAGGAAGTAGTCTGGGAAATGGCGCCCACAACAAGGGGAACGATTCAGCCCCTAAGTAAACCTCAGGACACGTCCGACACACGCAGCGAGCGCGACACGACCCCTGCACGCACGATAAACAATACCATGACGCTGGATAAGCGCATCCAGGCTGCGGAAGCAAGGCGCGACGAGCTACTAAGGCTACATCGCTTACAGGCGCTGGAAGCTGAGATTGCTTAGCTAGAGGCAACACCACCTACTACTGCACCTCCCACTATAGTGGAACTTGAGGAAGACCCGGTCTCCCAAGCCCAAGAAACGCGCAAGAGGGACGCACCTCAAGCGCTTACGCCACCACACGCGAAACGCACGATCAAACCAAAAGACCCAGCAGAATACAAGGG
>Ga0181465_101412_pt1 | contig 10196 bp, 8 predicted proteins | sample InSIn3gowninarea_FD_119076 | JGI IMG/M metagenome (GOLD analysis project Ga0181465, IMG submission 119076) | Clean room microbial communities from NASA Spacecraft Assembly Facility at Jet Propulsion Laboratory, Pasadena, California, USA -... ...
CAAAGAACAACACGGTGTAACTTTTGGAGGTCATGTTTCGTTTCTCGACCATGGCTAAGTAAGCCTGTTTCTTTGCTCCTTAACCGGACTAGCGCTCCATTGAGCTCAATTTGGCCTGCACGTTGTTCTCGAGCTCCGCGATCTCATCCGTGAGCTCGCGATACCTCCTCTTCATCTGCACGAGCCGCACTTCCATCTCCTCAATCTCGCCCTGCAGATGCACAGCCTCGCTCTTCAAACCCTGCACCCTCTCGCTGTTCCCACCGCCCTCAATCTCACCGACGACCTTGCTCAAGCCATCCCGCTTCTTCTCCCACCCCTCGATCCGCGCCAAAACTTCCGTGCTCTCCGCAATTCCGGTTCCAAGGAAATCCTCCTCTTCCGCTTTGACAGCAGCGAGCTCGCGGATCGTCTTCCAGATCGCGCGTCGAGTGCCCCTCAGCCCCATCTTCGGCCCTCTCCTCATCCTCGCTGAGTGCCGCGCCGGCGAAACACTACTCCCCCTCACACTTCTCAGCGTGGGCGTGCTGCTCCCCTCGCTTCCGTCATTGTCCGCCGGCTCGCCGCCTAAACCGGCGGTGAGGCCTTCGGCTTGAGCGTCGAGCAGCGTCTGGAGGTGCTCTTGGAGGTATTGTTCCCTTCGTTCGAGGGCGACGAGGGTGGAGGGAATGTGGCGGCGCTGCTCGAGGCGCTGGGTCGAGGCGTGCATGGGTGAGGTTATTGGGGGTGGAGGGACGGTCGGGGCGGGTTGGTAGAGCGGGAGTTCGTGGGTTGAGGGCGAGGAGCGCCAGCGGGGTGTCATGGGGGGGGATTGGAAGAAGGACTTTAGGAGGGACATGTTTTTTAGATGATCTCTATCTGCTGTAAAGGGTTGTTAGGTGACGAAGCCATCTTACGATGCGCCGGAGTTCAAAGAGCTCTGTAGCCTTTCACATGCTCCAGGCGGTCATTCATGGAGCTCAATGGAGCGCTAGTCCGGTTAAGGAGCAAAGAAACAGGCTTACTTAGCCATGGTCGAGAAACGAAACATGACCTCCAAAAGTTACACCGTGTTGTTCTTTGTCGAATCCACGAACACAGCAGAAGTTATACAAAGTGGTCTAGCGAGAGGCAATCGGAACACGAAGACAGCTTATTGGAGTGTCGAACTTAATTGATATCGCACAGCTGAGTTTGTTTCCGACCGTTGGCCGTACTATCAAACTAGGCTTGCAACGTTTCCCTTTCCCTCTCCACAACAATAACCAACCCCCATATCACCACCACAAAGATGGACGCCCTCCGCAGCGCCCTGCAGCCCGTAACCCACAACATCCCCGCCCCAATCCGGGACATCGGCCTCTCCCTCCTGGGCCCCGCCTGCTATCAAACCCTCATCCACGACATCGACCTCTCCAACCCTCAATGCATCAAGCTCGCCATCTCGAAAGGCCTGGGCATCGGCATCATCGGCGCCAGCAGCATCGTCAAGATCCCGCAGCTGCTCAAGCTTCTCAACAGCCGCAGCAGCGAGGGCATCTCCTTCCTCTCCTACCTGCTCGAGACAGCCTCGTACCTCATCTCGCTGGCCTACAACGTCCGCAACGGCTTCCCGTTCAGCACGTTCGGCGAGACGGCGCTCATCGCCGTGCAGAACGTCGCGATTGCCACGCTCGTGCTGCAGTATGGCGGGCGCACGGCCGGCGCGGCGGTGTTTGTGGCGGGGCTCGCGGCCGCGGGGTATGCGCTGTTTAATAGGGATGCCGTGAGCATGAAGACGTTGAGTGTACTGCAGGCGGGCGCGGGCGTGTTGGGTGTCGCGAGTAAGGCGCCGCAGATCTGGACGGTGTGGAGGCAGGGGGGGACGGGGCAGTTGAGCGCTTTTGCGGTATGTTCAGCATCCGTGTTATGTCAGTCACGTGAAAAGAAGGATAGGAGGCTGACGCGCTGTGCAGGTCTTCAACTACCTTCTGGGTTCTCTCTCCCGCATTTTCACGACGTTGCAGGAAGTTCCGGACCCGCTGATCTTGTATGGCTTCGTGGCTGGGTTTGCACTCAATGCTGTTCTTGCGGCGCAGATGCTGTACTACTGGAACAGCCCCGCCAGCAAGGCCACTCCGGCTACGAAGATTGAGCAGAAGCCACGAGTTCAGGAAGAGCCTGTGACTGTGGAGTGGAGCTCGGGCGCACAGCCTAAGCCGAAGGGTCCCTCTACACGACGTAGGGGTTAGAGTGCTCAGTCTATCAGAGCAGTAATGCACCAGTCTTTACAGTTTCCTCAATACTCTTACTTGATTACGTGTCGCTGCGCAATAAGTCTTTGTATATGAAAGAAGCACTACCCACTTACACGATGATTGATCCTTCACTCCAACGATTATAGCTATACTTCCAATCGTCATCTGCTTAGTGGTAATCTGGCACGCTCAAAATGCGCGGCAGTTGCGGCATTCTTCACGCTGGTCCTACAATGACTTAATACTGGCAACACGTTGACAGGGGACAGCGTGGTCATCTAGGGGAAAGGACACTTCACAAACCGGTTCTGGGATACCATGAAGCTATTCCCTGCTTTTCCGCCAGCTGGCAAAACTTTGTAGGGACTACTCAAGCAGTTTGAGGAGCCTCCCTTCTTCCTCTTCTCTCCATAAGACACACCCAGATGGACTCTCAAACTCAAGAAGGCCTCCAGTTCTCCACCACAACCACAACCGCAATCCTAGCTACCGCCGCCAAAATGTCATCCTCCACCGATAAAGGCAAAAGCAAAGCCGCCGACCCCCCCCAAGAAGCCCGACGTTCCCAAGAAGGACGACGGCGAGAAAAAGAAGAAGAAGAAGGGCCGACCACCAGAGGTGCACGGCTACGCAGGCGTTAAGCAGTGGATGTGCTGCCGCTGCCACAAGTGGACGCACGTCGGGGCGACGGTGTGCTCGAACCTGACCTGCATGCATGCCAAGTGCGGCACGTGTATGGAGCATGTTATGAGGAGGGGTGCCTGAGCCCGCCGCTGAGGGACAGACGGGAGCATGGTTGAGTGCGGAGTTGGGAGTTGCTGCTGACGGACGGTGCATTCGGGCCTGGCGAGTGGTGTCTCTCTACTTCGGGCCTGCGAGACTGGAGGGTTCTATTGAGTTCACTCTATCCGAACGGGTCTTCCAGGTTGCCTTTTGGACAATGAAAGCGCCTGGTTCACAGGCGTTTGAACTCTCGGGCGTGACTGTACTTGCCTGTGTTCGCTGGGGTTGCTACTTGACCACTAGCTGAAGAACATAGTGGAGCCGGAGGGCTTGCAGAGAATGCGCTCGCACCTTGCTGGTATTGCGTACAACATGAGTGCCTTACTTGAAAATGCCTTGACCGAACTGACAAGCAGACCTTTGGGTATCTCTCTCCCTCAACGCCATATATGCATTTGCCTTCCCACAGCATCCCAATAATTATGAAACCATCCCACAACACGCTGTCCCCACCATTTCGCTACCAGCGCCTGCCCCCATCATCTTCCCATTCCACCTTGCCCCTGCGTCCCGACACCCACACTAACGAACCTCAACAGCTCCTCCAACGGCATCATCGACTGTACCGCCTGTTGCGGCCTCGCCCTTGCCCCCGTACCGGCCCCTGGCGTCGACACCCCCTCCATCGGCGATCCCGCCTCCGAATCCTCCGCATCCTCCGCGAACAAGACACTCCTCGCGACCTGGTTCCCCGCCGGCGCCGCCCACTCCCACAGCTCCTCTATCTCCGCATCCGTCAGCGCCAGCTGAGTTGCAGCGTCATCGCCCTCTTGTAGAGCTCCATTGCTCTTCTCGTTCCCGTCTTTCAGGCTTTGCACGGGAGGATTGGTGGGGGCAGCGAGCGCCGTCCCAGCCCTGCGGCCCTCGTCCACCCATTCTTCGGATGCAGGCTCCATCTTCTTGCGCAGCAGCTCCGCGAGCATGTGCGCGTGCGTCCCCCCCGGAAAGCCGGGGGTGGGGTAGACGTGCGCGGCTGCTAGGAGTGGGGCATGGGTTTGCAGGTGCGCGAAGACAGAGGAGAGGTGCATGTTTACTTGGCGCGTGTTGAACTCGAGGGTGGGCCAGGGGGGCAGGGGGTCGGCGGATTGAAGAGAGCGGAGGAGGAGGTCGAGGCTGTTGCGGAGGGTGTGCAGGGAGAGGCGGAGGGTGTCGAGGGCGCGAGGGAGGTTTTGAGGGGGGGAGGGGTCGTCCTCGTCCATTGTCGTTGTGGGGAGAGTTGGTGGGTGGGGATAGTATGGATTTGCTGTAGCGGTAGTGTGAGTGCTTCAATTGAGGTTGCGGCTCGGGAGGTCTGTGTTTCTGTGTCTCGAGGGACGGATCGGGCCGAGGCGGCATCCGATGTGTGATGTCAAATGCCGACGCTTTCTCACTCCAATTCGCGCAACCGACGCGATCGAGTGGGAGCTTTCGAGCAAGAGGCTCCGATAATGTTACCCTTGTGATCGTTTGTTCGCATATATCTCCGGGACGGTTCTCTTCAAAGCGCACGTTGCTCATCGTTCATCCTCGGTTTGCATCTACCGTTGAGCCGACCTTGATCATGCGGTTCAATCGACGAATGACATATTATCCTCGTGATTTTCGCGCTCTACAGACTGTTTGCCTCTGTCAATCCGGTTTCTTTTAGGCATCTGACAGTCCAGCTCTCGTGTCAGTGGTTGATCCCTCAATTGTGTTGAATGCTTTTTCTCAAGGATGGAATATTCGGCCGCAATGGGTCTGAGGTTTGCTGAGCGCCTCCAACCTCACATATTATTATAGAAGCGGCAGGTTGCAATAAGATTCAGAACATGTTGCAGTATGAACGCGCGGAAGTATCGTGGGTGAGGTTGTTACACCATGCTGTTGTCTCCGGTCAGGTTGTCGGTATCGAATGGACATGTGGAGTATCTCTCGCAGTGGGATGTCCCTGTGTCTTACACAGTGATAGGCACCTCGTTCGCGTTCTTCGGAAGAACGATGAAAATTGGGTTCAGTGTAGTCGGGCAGACCTCCTTCCATATGTTAAGGTCTCACTTCATCAATCAAACGACGATAGTGTGAGCTTTTGCGTTCTTTCCAATCCTCTGAAAATCTTAGGATATAATGCATCAGTGCCTTCGTATGTTTCCTTCCGCCCATCATCATAGTTCTATCACATGCTTGACAACTGCACAAGAACACCGATGAGGTAGCAGGTTGACTGCAGTTAAATCGCATCAAGCAGTGGGTTGCGCCTGATCTGCTTCCTAAGTCACCAGAGACAGTCTTCGAAAGGCAAGCATCTCACTAGACCGCAGTCTTCTCTATATCAGCTTTGGTGCCTCATTCGGAGTTTGCTCACGTCGCGCTTGCCATGTTCGCTTACACGGCTCAGTATTGATGACGTGGTAACCGCTTCAGATCGACTCGAAGACAATAGCATTCTCAATAACGGTGCACATGAATAACCAATCACCTGAAGTCTCTTCCGCCTAGCTCTCCCGCTTTCACTCAAACCAACGAACGGATTCCGGTCGCGACCACAATCCAACAGACGCGCCCAAATCTCCAACATAACAATAGTTGACATCCGCTCAGTGAAATGAGTGCCATGGCAGGCTTCATGAGCGTCTCAGATGAGATACGATACGCTGCTAAGCAACGTCGCCGCCGGCATGCCAGGGCTTCAGAAGGTGAACTCGAAACTCTCACATTCGCCCAGTTCTTTCGATCGGAATGGAAAACGGCTTTGACTGAGCCAGTGGGTGGCTGGCCTGTTGGGCAGTATGCTGTTGCTAAGGCCGAGAAGTCCGCCGACCCAGTCGAACGTGCGATACGTGCAGAGTACAGACAGCTACGTCTTTCAAGTATCGAGTGCTACAATCTCGACCTTACGTTCTGGCCTGCCACTACCCCCAATCCTCACTTCCGTGATGGTTGCTCGAACGTCAAGTTCTACAACTTCATACAGGGATCAAGCCCTCCGCATGTCGTTCCCGTGCAGATCGTGGTAGGATTAAAAGAAGAGCTTCACGTACTTGTCAAGTTCCATGGAGCATGGCAACCCTTCACAAAGTTCCTACAGTCACTCATCAACCCTTCCATTCCTGCGAGCTATGATCTTCTAAGTGGTCTATGGGAAGAGAATGGCAAAGTCTTCCCCCTGTTTGAACTTCCTGCAGAGGTTCGGAACACCATCTATGAGTTCGTCATGGCTCCAAGACCCTCGGGTGTGGCGCCCAGAGCTCATCCATATCGCTACGGTATGTTCCAGCAGCGAGGTCGAACTCATACTAGTCTACGTCCCAACATGGCGCTGCTCCTGGCAAGCAGACAGATCTACACAGAAGCTGCTTATGTCCTCTACACCTTTCCAACCTTCGTCTTTCAGAGACTGTGGCACCTGGAAACATTCTTCGGACAAATCGGTCAGGCAAACCGAACCTGCTTGCGATACCTCGAACTCAACTTCACTCAGAAGGAGCTCCTCAAGATGTTCGGCGCGAGTCTTTCAGTATACCACTCGTGGAACCCGTCTCCTGCGGGAACAGTCCTAAAGAGGCTGCAACTACATAAGTTTGAGCTGACTATGCCACCACCTGTCGACATGGTCAAGCATGATTGGTTATGGGGTGAGAATTCGGGCTGCCAGACAAAAGTTGTGGATTGGATCCTCGGCTTCGCGAGACCCTATATACAGCATCTACCCGTGGAACTAGACGGATACATCAAGGAAACGCAAAAGGAGCGGTTTCTCGAGAGCATCAAGTACTACAAGGATTACACCGTAGAGGCACACCACAAGAAGATCAAGCTCAAGAACGACACTGACGATGGTGGCGTCACTTTGAGCAACGACGAAACCTCCGGCTTTCCGATAACTGGAGATGACGCTTCTTCCGATGTTGACAGCGAGGAGTCAGAAGAGAGCGAGGACGCTGAGGAGACAGATGATGAAGAAGACCATCCGACATACCAACTGTGAGTGCCCCACTTGACCAATAGTACTGATGTTCGTTGCTCCTGATATAACGCAAGTCCGCCAGTCTGCAAATGTAACACTGTGTGCACGATCGACAGTTTTTCTAGCGAAGATTGACCTGGATGTGGGCTGCATATCGGCAATGGTTGATTAAGACAAAGACGGCCCACAAGTTAGAGGTGTCTGATGGCAAAAGTTTCACGGAGTGATCTTACAAGACTGAGTTATCATGGCTCGGAAACAATCTGAAGGCTGGGAGTATACTCAACATTGGCAGGTTTCTAGGTAGGCGACATGTCATATGCAGGGAAGATGCATACATAGCGAATGAAGATCGGATCTCTCTTCATAGATGATTAAACGAAGGTATTCAAGTCTTCGGGCATACATAGAATGGCAGTACAACGAAAATGAGAAAGATTCACAGTAGCTTGATTGTCGGTGCAATGAACAATAGTTGCGATTCAGCCTTGTCCATGATCGGCGCAAGCACATGGCTGCAGCTCACCGGTAGGGCTGGAAATCGCCGGCTCAAGAAAAGAACCAGGCGCGTCTGACAGAGCAAGCGCCATTCACCTCTTGCTTTCCCTTTTGATCAAGCTCAATATGCCTGTTCAACAGAGGCCTCTGCTGATGCCATCAGCCCGTGACGACTACGTTCCTGTTTGACCATCACCGCTTCACGACCTATATACCGCCAGGAATGGACTCCACTACGCGTAGCTCTTCCTCACTATCGCGCTACCGCCCAGTAGTAGTTACGATCACCGGTTTCGCTGCGGCGTATGGCGCCTATCTGCTCTACACAACCTTCAAAGCCTCTGGCTCGTCACTCCATCGCAGCAACGCTGTTCGACGGCGAAGAAGAACCACAGACCAGCCCCATACACAACCGGAGGAGGAGGTCGATGGAACAAGAGCTGAGCCTTCATTGGATACTGCGGCTGTAGACAATGGGCAGGACACCCTGGATGGGGCAGAGACCGTTGCTGGTACAGATACCTCTTGGCAGGCACCACCAGGCGATATCTTCAATGGTCGCAGGGAAAGCGACGGTCAGAACCTCAAGAGCTTGCTATACTACATCGCGGAAGATCAAGCAAGGCAAGAGGGTTACGTCCATCGCAGCGTGACCTGCAATCAATGCGAGGTCAGGCCTATTCGTGGCGTAAGATGGCGGTGCGTGAACTGCGTGGACTACGACCTATGCTCGGACTGCGAGGCACAGAACCAGCACAATAAGACCCATGTCTTTTACAAAATTAGGATACCAGCGCCGTTCCTCGGCAATCCACGTCAAGTCCAACCTGTCATCTACACTGGCAAGCCTCACCTAATGCCTAGAGAGTTGCAGACCCCTCTAAGGAAGCGTTTGATGGAGGAGAATCGATATGAGAGTGCAGAGTTGGATGCTCTGTATGATCAGTTCACATGTCTTGCAAACGTGGAGTGGGATAGTGATCCCAACCAGCTCTGTGGAGCGATCAACAGACAAGCCTTCGACAAGACCTTCGTCCCGTTCACACTGAATGGTCCGCCCAAACCGAATCTGGTCTACGACCGTATGTTCTCATACTACGACAGCAATGGTGATGGCCTCATCGGGTTTGAAGAGTTTCTCAAAGGATTGTCCTGCTTGCACGCCCGGTCGTCGACACCTACATCCAAACTGCAACATGTGTTCAAGGGCTATGACATTGATGCCGATGGCTACGTGACGAGAAAGGATTTCCTGCGCATGTTCAGGGCGTACTACGGCATACAGAAGGAGATCATGAGCGACTTGATGGCAGTACAAGATGAGGGTTTGCACGTGCTCGGCGCCATGAACGACACAATTGATTCTAGCCAACCATTAAGTTCGGCATTCACGGAGTCGATACCTAGGGGCGATCGCTTCCGCTCAAGTCGCAAGGGCATAGATGAATTCGGCGACGGGCAAGCGCGAGGCCAACCTGCCGTTCCCGAAGAACCGGAGTACGAAGCCAACAGAGCTGAGATTCTCGGAGACGCCTGGGAGAGACAGCATAACGCAGCATCTGAGGATCCAGCACCCGTGAGATGGAGCGCTTTCATGGAACGGTACGGAAGGCAATCGGCCGCGAGGGATGAAGCTGTGAATGAAAGATGGCGACGGAGAGAATTTTACACGGATGCCGAAGAAGGATGGGTCACGCCGCGAGAAGAAGACGTGGAAGAGGCAGATGCTAGCTTCGTCACAGCTGATGGCGAAGGTAGCCCAGAAACCAACCGCTCGGCATCAGCAAGCCGTGACACTGCGACCGAAACTGTATCGCCAAGATCGCGATCCTCTTCGAAAGTCCGCTTCCAGGACGACCCAGAGTTTGACGCACGCTCACATACGTCCGCTTCTTCCAGACCTGTCGGCGAGAGATGGGGTGGTTACGAGATTCCGGAAGCAGAGAAAGATCTTGGCAATGAAATGTTGTATCAGGTCACTCAACAAGGGTTGAACGAGCTGCTTGATCCCCTCTTCAAAGAGAAAGAGGACTTGGCCATGGAGGCTTATCACACCAAGGCTGAGCGCGCAAAGTGGCGAGCCGAGATCATGCAGTACGTGGAACAGCGAGCTGAGAGGAAGAAGCTAGCTGCTCTCGCTGCTTCTGATCCACTTTTGGCGATGGCGGAAGCAGCTTCGCACACCAACGACAACAAAAGTACCCCTAGCTCCCCGGACCGGCCGGTCAGCCCGCCCGCGGGAATCACCACAGATGAAGTAGCGCCGGCGGCTGAGCAAGGAGGTTCCATTCTCGACGAGACTATCCGTAGCAGCCCTCTCCCGGACCTCCTACAAACTTCCGGATACTCTATCGTCGACGCAGCGACACCCAACACTCCAGCGGCTGCTTCAACGGCTTCAGAACAGCCACCTTCCAGCCCGTTCATCGTCCAGCCGGAGCACCCAGCACGTGAGAGCGGCGTTGAGCCGGTCAACACGGCTCCACAGGTCACGCCCGACCCTGATGCACAAAGAGCACGCACCTCCTCTGAAAGCCTAGATGCCTCCCCCACCTATCGCGATCCGACGCTCCCTCAATTCCGCCCCAACAGCGCCACCGCCGCTCTCTCGCCCTCCCCTTCTCCCTCCCCTCCCTCATCCGAAACAGAGGATGACCTCCCAGACTCAGGCGCCAGCGATCTCGACCCCTTGCGGCCGAATATTCCATCCTTGAGAAAAAGCATTCAACACAATTGAGGGATCAACCACTGACACGAGAGCTGGACTGTCAGAT
>Ga0181465_101417_pt1 | contig 10171 bp, 12 predicted proteins | sample InSIn3gowninarea_FD_119076 | JGI IMG/M metagenome (GOLD analysis project Ga0181465, IMG submission 119076) | Clean room microbial communities from NASA Spacecraft Assembly Facility at Jet Propulsion Laboratory, Pasadena, California, USA -... ...
TTTTTTTCTTTGTCCGTTTGGGGAAACCAAATAATAGTCTTGGTCTATCCAACCTTGCTCGTCTTTGAATTGAGTAAATAAAACACCTGTTGATGGAATTAAGATAGTCTTTTATGACGGGGAAGCTACTCGCCTTACTTGTATAAAGTGGCTGCAAAAGATTTACCAGGTAGTCGCTGAATAAATTATTTTTATAATAATTGTGAAAGTCTTTGGAGACAGTGTTGTTTGAGGCATACGAATCCAGCAGATTTATTTCCTCCTTATACTTGTTGCTGCAAACCTTTTGAAAATCCGCCCAATTACCATCGTATTTATTCAACGCTTTATCGATATTAATGCTTGAATTTGCTTTCAGAAAGGCCGAAAAGGTATAGTGACTTGCATTTCTTCCACTAATTATCAGCTTATATTGTTTTGAAGCCAGTTTATCATCGTCAACATCAATATTGATTGTATCTCCAGGTGTCACAAAAAAGAAGTCTTCGTAAAACTTGCATAGTACTGGCTTTGAGAGGGTAAATACCATCGAAAAATGGCCTGTTTCTGAAACTTTGGAAGTTGCTATGTAATTGAAGTCTTCTTTTATTATATCAAAGTAGAGGAGGTTTACTGAAGGCATTTTCGTACCCAGAAAATTCCCGGTAATGCAAACTTTATCTTCTAAAGCACGGGTAGTTAAGAAACAAAAAAGAAGCAATATTAGGTGTACAGATTTTTTCACACAGCGCATGGTTAGTTTTTAAGGAATAAGACAGGATAATTAGGCCAGTATTATTATAGGTGATAAATTTTGATAAGGTGCCAGGGTAAATGTAATTAAGTAATAGCCACCGATAGAAAAACTTAGATTTAAAACGTTGTGCCAATATACTTATTAACACAACTACATCAAAGATGTATTTGATAACAGAAAGTGCGAACCGCTGTCTTGAATGGAAAGAATGTCTTATTGAGTGACCGACACAAGGTGCTTGAAGCAGCAGAAACACTAATTCCGCTTCTCCGCAAATACGTTCTATGTTAGCAGCAACCCTTGTGACATGCTACTATCTTTGAAACTACCTTTACTAACAATAAATAACTATGTTTAGAAAAACACTTCTGCTTTTATTCAATCTTGGACTTTTCACTCTTTGCTATTCTCAGACGAAATTTGGTATTAAAGGTGGAATGACACAATCATCAGTGAAGGAGGATTTTTATCTAGCTGACATGGAATATTCTTTACAAACTGGTTTTCAGATTGGAGTTTTCGCCGAAAAGGCACTGACGGAAAACTTCGTTTTTCGTCCTGCTTTCCAGTTTACACAGAAGGGATACAAAGCTGTTGTTGGAAATCCGGGTGGACCTTTTTATTGGAACCGAGACTTATCGACCAACTATCTCGAATTGCCACTTGACTTACTTTACATGGTTAGGCTCAACACTTCTTCAAAACAAACGTGAAGCTGACGTGCCCCGAATACCACCACTGACAGCAACACATTCCACGTTATACGCCATTTTAATGAGACACAAACTTTCTAATTTATTTGTCGGACTTGGTATCCTCTTTTTGCTCATAGGACTATTTCTTTATGTGACGTTTTGGTATTTCATTTATGGCTTTGTGGCTTTACTTGTTGGAACAGTCTTAATTCTTTTCTCGACAAAAACTTGGAAATTTAAACTGCTGACAATTGGAATTCCTTTAGCTTTTGTTGGATATACATTTTACAACTCATTTACGACACCAGAACGTTATCTTATCCCTGAAGATTATAGAGGTTCAGTTATGGTAATTTTTAACCAAAAGGACGGACAGAAAAAGGAATATGAGGGCAAAAGGCGTTTGTACAGAATTCCATCAACAGGTGTTTTATTTACTCAATTCAAAGACGAGCAAGGTTGGATAGACCAAGACTATTATTTGGTTTCCCCAAACGGACAAAGAAAAAAACTAGGAGTTCTTGACACAAGAGACTTTAATGAAGAATGGACTTTGGTAAAAAATCTTAAAGAACCACCGAGAGATAGTTTAGCTGTATTCAATCCTGGCACCATGGGGACAATGGACAATTCAGGTGACCCAGACAGCAAAGTGTTTCTACAGTTATGGGTTGGTACTTATAATGACACGGCACGGAAAAAAGATTTTACACCAGAATACATTGACAGTTTAAAACGAATGACCAAGAAAAACGGGCTATAACATTCGGTTTGCTGCTACGCTGGCTGACGAATATAAACTCATCTTCATATCGCTATCAGCCCATATTCAGCTGACGTAATACTATTGAGCTTTTGTTGTTATCTTCATCGTCATTGATTTTATTGCGCTTCAGTTCCGGCTGACGAATATAAATCCCAGCACAGCAGCAAGCCCTGAACGTTAGCTGCCATAATATCAAACCTCAAAATGGATTGGAGAGAAAATATCAATACCCTTAAAGAAATATATCCAGGACACTTTCAAATCATTCTCGACTTTGCGACCGTTGATTTTTTGAAATTCGTTTTATCTGATGAATACAAGTATGTGTGGGTTTATTCACACGAAACCAAGGATTCTTTAGAATGGAAAAGTTATCAGCTTCCGCTGTTTGACAATCAAATCTATCAACAAGTGCTTGCACGCCATATTAGCTTTGACTTTATCGTGCCGACAACCGACTTTAAGGCGCTCCTGCCAAGCATAGGTCCTGGAATTATGTTGACACAGCTAAATGAACTTCCGAAATACTACTTAAATCCAGTGACAATTAAAGGCAAGTCTCGGTATGACCTGCTTTCAAAGGAGTGTGACTACTTGTTTGAAATACACCTGCCTTCTGCAACAGACTACGGAACGTTGGTCAGCAGCAATAGACCGTTCCTACAATCGTTATTGGACAACAAAGACATTGATTGGAAAAAACTTCCATGATAACACGTACGGCAGCTAACACAAGTTTTGTAAAATAGCGGCTGACGAATTACATTTAATCCGCAAATCACTAACCAACGGTAGGAAGAAAATGAAGCAGCAGTTTTCCAATTTCCGCTACTTCATAAAGCTTCGTTCCGTTAGCGGATGTGTGGTAAAATTCTTTTCATGTTGGTTAGAGTGGATTGTTTTATTCCTATTGGTGTGTCTACCCATTTTTGTTGCTGTAAATGGAAAACGTAAGAAATTCGCAGGGTCATTTAACCGACTGCGATTTTACTTTAAAGAAATCGTTGTTTCGCTTCTTTTATTGGCAGCCTTTTTTGTCCTTCAACCAACACTTTATAAGCCACTGGATTTTGCCCGTTTTAATACCGGTGTACCTGTTAGCCTGGAAGTAATTTCGGTGATTGTACCTTTGTTTTTCATTCCTTTGTTTTAACCTTCACCTCTTCGACCAGTAGTTACCCCCAAGACATCACTTCAGCAAAAGAATTGTTTGGATTGTACCAATGAGCCATGCCTGATATAGAAGTCAAAGCATTTGATTTCGATTTCTATTGCATTTCTTTCTATATTATCTTCAGTACCCTTAAGACACCCTTTTAATTGTGAGGATAGGTCATGATATGACAAGTACCCTTGTTGGAGGATCTGAAGGTATGATGGAGTTTTTTTCATAGCGTATTGATACATTAAACAACTGGACCAAAGAAAGTAATTAAGTTGCGATTCAAATCCACGCATTCCAAAAATTCGGAAAGTTGGCCGATGAACTTACGCCAGGTCTTTTCGTTTATTATAACGGCATATCTGACGAATTGAAATCACAGAAATCTTGTGTGAATTAGGTGCCCCCATCTGTTCAAGAGTGTGGGGCCGTACTACGAAAACGATGGTTTTTGAATTTTATATAAGACCAGAATACAAAACAAGGTGTTTTCGTAACCATCACCCCACTGTTGTTTGTAGGTGATTGCTTTTTCTGTGTTGCAAGATCCACCGCATGCGGATCTTTTGTTCAAATAACCACTCACAACCCGAGGGAAGTTGAAAAAGGAAGTTCGTATATTGGCGCGTTTTAGGCAATCGAACTCTATATGAAGACAGCTATACTTTACCTTAATTTTCTATTTGCTTCGTTGACTGGCTTCAGTCAAACTAAACTTTTTGACAAATTCGACTTCGACAGCACTTACAAAATTGTTGCCGTATGCTCACCTTTTGACCCTTCGCGACAATACCAGCATTTGACATTCATCATAAGTGACTTGAAAAAACTGAACATTGTTAAAAACACAATTGCTCATGGTGAAAAGCCACCACAGCCTATTTACGGTGAAGACGGATTAAACGTTTATGTAATCAGGGATAAGGAAATTATAAAAACTTACGAAGTAAGTCCAAAATATGGCCATGTAAGTTACCATCCCACCGACTCTACACACGGTATATTTAAATTTGATATTTTCCAATTACAACAATTAGCAGGTTCGAAACCAATAAAGTACCGTATTGAGAATTATACTTTTAAAAGCCAGGAAGAGTCTAAACAGTTTATTACAAAGAATAAATATGCTAAAGGATTCATTGGTTATGAAGAAATTACTCAAGAGAAAGAGGGCACTTTTTCCGTGGCAATACCCAAAAGCGTGAACATTCAAACAATTAAAGACGCACAAGCATTTATTAATACTGAGCTTCTTCGCATAACATCTAATAAAAAAGAGTATTTGTGTGGATTTCTTATGACAAATAGTGGCTCTACAAAATTTGTTTATGAGATAAACTCAAGCAAAGACTTTTACAATCAATTCAGCCTTTCAGGGTGTGAAAAAAGTTCTTGGAAGGAAAACCAAATTGAAATTTCAACAATTTGGCTAAAATGAGCAGCCCACAAATTGGTTTTGCTGCAATAGGTGCTAATGAATATGTATTGGACCCATTGTGTTTATTAAACGGCACAATGAAGTGAAAATTCAGTATTTTAAATGCACCTACTGACAGCAACACTTTCTCCGTTAGCAGTAATTAAAGAATGAAGACGACCTTACTTTTTGTTGTTATGTTCATATTGTGCCGTGATCTGAAAGGTCAATCCATAGACTCATTTACAAATTCCAATGAGTACACAGCTGTCGATACCCTGGAGATTGTAAGCTCTTTTCACGACTCAACAGACTGTGGTGAATTTGGAGGACATAAGGAGGTTCTAAAAATTTTCAAAAATGATAAAGTGACATTCACTTATCATCGAGAACCTCGCCAATGCCTGATGCGCAATCCTTCCCCATTTCCGAATAATATTGTGATGAATTACACCTGGTCACTGGACATTGATAAACAAAAATTAATCAACGGCTACTTAAAACAATTGCAGGATCACATTCCATCAAAAAACGTCGTTACGAATGCTCCGAGCTTCTATTGGGTGCGCTTTAATGGTAGAGAAATTTTTAGGCTCAACGACAGTGACGCAAGCTGGAAAGAATACGAAAACTTCAGGGATGCTGTATTAAAAAAATAACAACTGCTAACATGAGTTTCATGCAACAGGGGCTGAGGTGCAAGTTTTCAACAAAGATTTTCTATTTTGCTTTCGTTATCAAGTTTGGCAGCAGGCCAAAAACGCCCCCTGCTGCATAAAGCTCCGAATCGTTGTACGCAATAATATCGACCATTCACTTATTGTATACATATGAGAACAACTCTATTATGTTTATGTTTACTTGTAATTCAACGTTCCTACTCTCAGGAGTTAGACATTTTTCAAGCTGACTCTATTTATGCAAAGAATAGAATTGCAAAAAGGGTGATGTATTCGTCACAGGCCAACGAGAAACAAAAAGAACTTGTTACATATTACAATAAAAGAGGGCAAAAAATAAAGCAATACTGGTATTGGAACGGTGAAAAACAATTTCACAATGTTGAGACGTTTAGCTATTCAGACAGTGGAAAGCTAATTTCAATTATTGATTCATCAGCTGATACCAACATTGAAAAAACAATCTTTACTTATGACAATGATGTATTGAAACGGCGAATAACTGTAGGTCGTCAAAACGATACCTGTGATTTTCGGCTTTATCCAAATCAAAACACAACAATTAAGTGGTGGTACATGGACGGGAAGCCTTATCGGTGTGATACAACTATTTTCGAACGCGAAAATGTGAAACTGGAATACTATGGGTTCGACTATTCTGACAATACAAAATGGCATTACAACTTCTCCAATCAATTTGACAAGAACGGTAACCTTGTGAAGGTGTCAGCAAAAGTGGAAGAACCTAATACATCATTTACAAGCTATTCCTACAACAATCGGAACCTGCTAACTAAAAAGCAAGAGCAATTGAGCTTCAATGGTAAAAGAATTATACAGGCAGAATACAATTTTGAGTATGAGTGACGATGCGTACAACATCAGCTCTAAAAAATGAGGGCTGACGAATATGTGCTTAACCAATTAACTTTATGGAGCATCAGGAAGTAAATGGGTCTGCCGATTTTCAAACTCCCTTACTTCTTAAAGCTGTTTCTTAAAATACTTTTATTTGATTTCTTGTTCCATTTAATATTGATAATTAATACTATTTGGAACAAGAACATTCGTAAAGCGAAGTGTTAGCGGTTAAGAAGCCGTCTTATTTATTAAAGTATATGCGATTACGCCAAGCTGCCAAGCAAACAAAAACCTTGCTCATTTGCCTTGTAAGTAGCGTTACCCTACTGGCGCAGCAAAGTCCTGTGGACAGTGTCGTGCAGATTTGTTTTCCTGAGGGAGCCGAAAGGTTGTCCACTGAACAATTGCGAACTGCCGTGGAAACCGATAAAAATTGGTCACCAATTCAGGACGTGGTTTTAAACAGCAAAGGTGAAACGTATCGAATAGGCTCTTTTCTTCTGAAAGTTTACGCTGAAATAGTCTCGGTTCCCGAGAGCCAGTTGGAGGAATCGAAAAATAATTTTGCAGTATTTTTCAGAAAGTTCAACTGTACGACCTGCACCTCTGAAATCAAAACTGTAAATAACTTTCGTGTCGTCATCATCAAGCAAGATTCCAAGGATTGGGGGTATTATGCCTTTTACAGTGTCAACGAAAGCCACAACTCAGCTTTCAATGGAATGCTTTACTACGGCAGGTCGGAAATCAACAACAGCGTGAAAGCACAAAAGACGATAGAAGAACTGCTGGAGAATACTCGGTATAAAAATAAATGAGATACTGATAAGTTCAGCACTCGCAACCGCTAACACTATGTTTGCAAGATGGCTGCTGCAAAACTACATTTGAACAACAAAATATTTTCAAACAGCGGGTAGGTAAATGAAGCGAATGATCGGCTAATGCAGCCACATCGCAAACACTTTCTACGTTGTGCGAAAATTTGGAACCATCATAATATCACAAATGACAAAAGACACGTTGACATTTCAGAGGATTTTATATGGCTTTTTACTCGCTGCTTTGAATGTAATCGGGCTTATTATGGTTGGCGTTGTCTTTTTGGGTGCATCAAATGCAAACGGAGAGGGTGCTCCAATAGAAAGTGCTTTTATCGGTTTTTTGAGGCAATTGGTATATGTTGTAATCGTAAGCCTATTCTTTTCTTTAGTTGCTTTTCTGCTGACCCGTCTTTTTCGTAACAGCCTTTCGAGAAACAATCTGTTCGTGAAGAAGATCTTTTGGGTTGAACTTGGCGGAATGGTAGCTATATTTTTGGTTACGTATCTGTATTTATGGATAAAGTTTGCTTCATAAGTTCGCACAACATCAAGTTTGTGAAAGCAGGGCACATGAATATATTCGCAACTATTTATCTTTATTAAACGACAGCAAGTAAGAGAAACGACAACACATTAATTCCCTGCCTTCACAAAGCTGTTAAACGTTGTAGGCAACCTTCGTAATCATTCATTCTGTGCGAACAATAATCTTAATCCTCCTTTTTTGTAGCAAGTGTTTTTCCCAAGACACCAGTAGATTACAATTTGTTCGTATTGACACTATTAAACTCGAAGGATTGCCGTCAACTAAAGTGTTGGTGTATAAATATCATGATGTCTCTTTTCTTTTTGACTTCTATCAGTTCCAAAAAGAATTAGAACGTCTTTCCAAAGGACAATATCACGCATCAGCCGCAAAGGAAGCACTCCTGAAGGCAAACCAAGAAGCTGCAACCAGCGACACAGCACACTTTGACCAATTAACTTTTGACAAAATCAGTTGGGTTCCTTTGGAGACTTTTATCTGCTCCCAGATGGAGGGGCGAAAATGTTTGATAGTTGATGGTGCCAACAATATCTTTCGGTCAATCATCCGAGTGCATGGACAATTGAAAGGAGAGCGATATTTTGTTTGGGGAGGGAGACGTTATCATTTACCAGGAGTATCGAAATGGTTCCTTGAATGTACGGAATGGGAAAGCTGACTACTGGATGCCTACAACATCAGGTTTGTAAAAGCAGGGCAGACGAATATATTTTCAACTATTTATCTTTATTGAACAACAGCAAGTAAGTGAAACGGCAAAGTACTAATTCCCTGCCTTCACAAACCTGTTAACCGTTAGCGGCAAAGAGCCATCCTTAGATTAAAAACAAACATGATTCATGCTGGTTTATCCTAATATTTTTCTTGTTTTAATGCTCACTGCAATTTCGAACTTACTTTTTTCTCAGCAGACAATGCGTATTGTAGTCACTCCTAATGACTCTGTTTATAAATGGGACAATGGTCAAAGCAGTGGAAGTATTCGCACGTTTTCGATACAGGAAGGGACCGTCATATACCTGGATAATGAAAGCAAGCAAGTAAGTAAGATAATTCCAATTGCAGGCAGGGGCAGTAACGTCGGACTAGAAAGCTGGTTTTATCCAAACGGCATGATAGAACGCCAGGGACATAATGGCTATACCACAACTGTTGATAGCCTCAAACAAACAAGTAACCATGGCTATCTAGAATATGTAGATAAAGTTGGGTGGTGGTATTACTGGAATGAGAATGGGTTTTTGCTGCGAAAAGAGAAGTGGGACAGAGGTAAACATGTAGGGACAATTTTCTTCCAAACAATCAGTAAGCCAAAAAGTACGACCAAACAAAATTGATAAATGCCGCTAACACAGGTTTCATGCTATACAGGCGGCGAATATGTACTCAACAAAAGAATTACTATTTTGCTTCAGCAATAGCGTGGGGCAGCGGAATATGAATGTCTGTACTGCATAAAGCCTCTCGACGTTAGCGGTAACCTGTGCAATCCCCATTATAATTCAGCTTGATGATCAACACTAGTCCCTACAGATGGGTAAAAATAAAAAACGGAATCGGACAGGTTGCCATCGTTACGTTGGCTGTTGCAGCCAATGAGAATAATAAGAACGACATCTTGGAGTATTACGCAGGCGCTGGATTCACAAGTCAGGGAAGTATTGAGGAAGTGCCGGTGGATGGATATGAGTCGTGGAAGATTGCAGTAAGAAATGGTCTTTCATACGGCTTATCACTTGCCAGGGGTTTCTGGAAAGTCAGCATTTATAAAATAGAAGGGCGAGCCTTCATTGATACAAATCCCACAGTTGCAGGATACACGCCTTTTCGAGCCTTCTGCTCTCAAATAGGTTTGCAGCTTGAAGACGATAAGATAGAGATGCTCGAACAGTTCGTAGATAGCAGCTGGACGAAACCTTATAAGGAACTCATACCTGACTTTTTCAATTTGACTTTTACAGAGTACGTTCCCGAAAATGATTTGGGCAACCGCTAACATTGCATTTACAAAAGCATGGCTTTGATCAATACCTAAACTGTATATCTTTATTGACGAGCAAAAAGTAAATGAAGCTCGAGCAAATAAATGCCATGCCTTCGTAAATGCTTCTGCGTTAGCAGCGAATTATACAGCACTCGAATAAATTCATTTGTCTAAAAGAAAACATTTAATGCGACCCTTCCTCTTTATTCTTACAGCGACCATTGCGACACTGCTTTTTTCCTGCGATCCTTGTAGCAATCTTGACTGCGCTGCCAGCAATTACTACGGACAATTCAGGATAGTTAGTGCAAGTACAAGCAAAGATCTGGTGTTTGGCCCGAACCGAATCTATGATAAAAATCAAATCAAATTCTATTCGCTTAAGACCACCGATACGACCTTCTTTGATTACCAGCCCATAAAGTTTAGAAGAGCAGGTTACGATTGTTGTAGGAATAGCTTGTAAATGATGTATTAGGTTCTTCCACTTTTGCTGACA
>Ga0181465_101420_pt1 | contig 10152 bp, 9 predicted proteins | sample InSIn3gowninarea_FD_119076 | JGI IMG/M metagenome (GOLD analysis project Ga0181465, IMG submission 119076) | Clean room microbial communities from NASA Spacecraft Assembly Facility at Jet Propulsion Laboratory, Pasadena, California, USA -... ...
TGTTGTTGGGGGTAAGTTGATGAAGGAGGATGACACTCCTCTTTATGATGCCACTCTTTATAGATCTCTTGTTGGTAGCCTTATGTATCTCACTACCACAAGACCAGATATCATATATACAGTAAGCCTAATTGCTAGGTTCATGCATCAACCTCATGAGTCTCATTGGTGGGTAGCCAAGAGAATCCTCAGGTATATGAGTGGTACCAATTTTTATGGATTATTTTATGATTCTTCTAATGATTCCAATATTGTAGCATACACAGATGCAGATTGGGTAGGTAGTTTGGATGATTGAAAGAGAACTTCCGATTATATTTTTCTCTTTGGAGGAAAACCTATTTCTTGGAGTAGCAAGAAGCAACCCACTGTTGCTCTATCTACAGTTGAAGTGGAGTATATTGTAACATCATCCACTTGTACACAAGCCATTTGGATGGCAATATTATTTAAAGATTTGGGAATGAACACTTGCAAGCCCATCAAATTTTATTGTGACAATATGAGCACAATTTCTATGACCAAGAATCCAGTATTTCATAGCAAGAGCAAACACATTGACATTCAGCATCATTTCATCCATGATCTTGTTCAAGAATATTTAATATTTTTTGAATTTTGCAAATCTGAAGATCACCTTGCAGACGTTTTAACCAAGGCTCTCACAAAATAAATATTTGAGAAGCTAAGATCTATGATGGGAATTCAAAAACTTGGCATCAAGGGGGAGATTGAAAGAATAGATTCAATTGATGACTAAAGTTTTCTCTTTATTTTTATAATTTGTAATAGTTTTCAAAATGCTATATTTATGAGAGTTTATGTTTTAGTTATGAGCAATTAATGCTCTCAATTAGTGATGTAGGAGCATCCGACGCTCACTGCATCAGTTGGTCAACGAGCATCGGCCAGAGTAATAAATCGATAAGTTTCGACTGAGCAAGGACAAACACCATTGGTAAAGCCAAGGGGAACCAACTTCATCAGTGAAGAGAAAATTGACTTCATCGATGAAGGAAGAATCCAAAATTCGTTAGAGAAGCATAAACTGACGTCGTCGATAGAGGAAATCGACAAGCGTCAAATGTCAAAAGATCGACGACGTCGACGAAGAAAAAATTGACATGCATCAGCGGAGGACAGATGGACCTCATCAGATAACAGTAAACTGACATGAAGCAGTAATGCAAAGGTAGGCGGGCATCAAATAAGATTGACGAAGGGCAGGACTGACTTGCGTCAGTAAGCTAAAACTTAAAGATAAACCTCTAAATGACGTCAGTGGGAAAACACTTCTGTGAATGTTGCAGTTATTAATGATGGAGTCGTTTCAGAGTAAATGCTCACCTAACTGAGCTATTGAAGCCATGATAGCTATTATGCACGGGAACAAGGGATCCATTAGATCTAAGCCTATAAATACAACATGCAAGAAGTCATTTAGGGGGAGATTCAAAAGAGAGCAATGAAGTGCTGCCAGATTGAGGAGCAATTTGGAGATTAGTTGAATGGAGACAGCATTAGGGAGATTTATTAGAGGCGATGACTATATCTGTCAGAAGGAGTAGAGTGAGGCTAAGGTGAGGGGAATTCCACCAAGATAGCCATAGGACAAGGATTCACTAAGCAAAACGCCGAGGGAGGCAACTCTTAAGGTGACAAGTTCCATTTTGGTGAGGTTGCACCATGTGATCTACATGGCTGAGGTATTAAGCTATGAATTTATAAATCTGTGAAGCTCTTTTGTAATGCCAGTGGGCAATTGTCTAGGCCATGGGCCACATTATCCAAGCCAATTAGTTGTGCATGTAAGGGTGATGGCCCAGGAATCTATTTGACGTAATAAACCTGGAGTTTATTCCTCGAGAGGGTTTCTCCAGATTAAAATTCATGTGTAAGTTCATTTTATGTTGCATGATTGTGTATCCATTCAATTTTCCATTCTACAAGCTAAGGTTCTACCAAGATCGAGGTTTTACCTGTGGGTGACTTGTTTGAACGTGAGTCTCGTTCAGCCTACCAACCGTGTTAGTGGTTGGCAGTTGACGTCGGATAAAAGATCTTATAGCCACAGTGGAGGGTGGAAACTTGGGTTGTCCTCCACCCTGGCATCCTCATTGGTATTAAAGAATAAATTTTAGTAGCCAAGAAGCGATGTTAAAATATAGCTAAAAGGATCGACCAAGCAAAAGGATGCCATCATGCAAATGTTGGAAGCCTTGGCCAAGAGGATGGAAAGCATTAGAGATAGAGTAGAAAAGATTGGAACCAAGGTCAGTGATTTGGAAGCCCATAAGAAATATCCAACACTAGAGGCAGAGAAGGTGGTAGAATAGAGACCGAACAATGAAGAGGTTAGACGTTTCAGAAAAAGTGAGGGTGACATGGTCATTCAAGCGACTGGCAGTACCAGAGAGAAGTCCAAAGTGAAAGCGCCATGCTTTAGAGGTAGTTTAAATCCAGAAGACCTCTTGGATTGGGTAGGCAACACGAAAAAGTACTTTGAGTGGAAAGAGATTGAAGACCCTCATAGAGTGAGATTCACCTGCACGAGACTAAAAGGACATGCGACTAGATGGTGGGAATACTTGCAGAAAGATCGAGTGTTGAAGAGAGAAGAAAAAGTGACTACATGGAAGGAGATGGTCAAAAGGATTAAGGGGAAGTTCTTGCCATTGTTCAAAGAGTTCCAAAATTTAAGGCAGAAGGATCAGACTATGTTAGAGTACACCGACGAGTTCTTTAGGTTATCCATCCGTGTGGTCAAAGAGAAGAGGAAGAAGAATTGGCAACAAGGTATGTTAATGGATTAAGCTATGCAATTCAAGATGAGTTAGCATTGCAGTCACTGGATAGCATGGACAAAGTGTACTAGTTGGTGTTGAAGGCAGAAGAGAAGCTAGCCCGATAGTCTAGAAAAAGACCTTATGTCAAATATAGTCATGCTAGTGGATGGAAGCAGTGTAGAGGTGCTAATCGATGGTCAACTAAAGGAAGAAGTGTGGTGGTAGAGCTGCACAAATAGCATGCAGTCAGTTATCGACCAACCAGAGGTGGAGGAACCCATTGCTTAGCCCGAGGAGGAGGTAGATTCTTGAGGAATTATCAAGGGAGGACCGATGGAGCTCAGCGAACCTTTAACAAGTTGGTGAAGTGTTATATTTATGGAGAAGATGGTCATGTGTTGTGGGATTACCCAATAAAGAGTAATGGAGATGCAAGGTAAGAGGCATGACATACGCAGCTTACAAAGCCAAAACCAGAACCAGGAACACCGAGGGTCGACAGAGCTAGATTAGTGTCGAGGACGAAATTTTTGTTATCATCTGGAGATAAAAGAAAAATTGATAGGGACTTGGAAGAATGTCGAAAGATGAAAGGCAAGTGGAAGTTGAAGTCGGTGGATGACAATCAACCATTGATGAGTAAAGGAAAGAGTAGCGGTCGGTATAGTTTCACTCTAAAACTGATGAAGACTAGAGGAAAAGAATTTTCATAATCAAGTGCACCTCAAAGAAAGAAGCCATTAGTGTTATTATGGATGGTGGTCATTCTAAAAATATGGTGTTAGAAGAATTGGTCAAGAAGGCAGGGTGGAAGAAGTACAAGGTGAGGATGCCCTACAATATTTTGTGGTTTAAGAAGGGCGAAGAAATTATAGTCAAACACCTATGCTTGGTACCCATTCAGTTAAAAGGCTATAAGGATGAAGTCTGGTGTGATGTAGTGCCTATGGATGCATGCCATATCTTATTAGAAAGACCGTGGAATTTTGATCAACAAGCCATTCATGATGGCTGACAGAATACCTACACCATTGTTAAGAACAGCCAACGATATAGCTTTTGGTTGATAGGTGAAGACAAAATTGCACCATTGGTTCTATCAACGAAGCAGTTAATAAAGAACATCAGGGTGATAAGAGCATGCTTTGCGCTCATAGCCAAAGAGGTAAGAAAAAAATGATCGATAAAGTGGTCAAGGGATGTCGAGAAGTTATTTGTAGAATATGCCAATGTGACTCCAAAAGAGTTACCGATAGGATTGTCGCCTAACAGAGGGATCGATCACCACATCAACCTTATCCCTGGATCAAATTTTCCAAACCAAGAAGCTTACAGACTTAGCCCAATAGAGAATGCAGAGTTGAACCGATAGGTCTAGAAGCTGTTGGAGAAAGAATTCATTAGAGAAATCTTGAGTCCTTGTGCGACTCCAGCATTGTTAGCTCTAAAGAAGGATGGATCATGGCAATTTTGTGTGGATTTAAAAGAAATGAATTGCATCATAATCAAGTACAAATTCCCTATGCCAAGGATGGACGACATCATGGATAGCCTAGTTGGAGTAGCATATTTATCCAAGATCGACCTAAGAAGCGGGTATTATCAGATCAGAATCCGACATGGAGATGAATGAAAGACTTCATTCAAGACCAAAGAAGGCTTGTATGAGTGGAGAGTCATGCCTTTTGGTTTAACAGGTGCACCCAGCATGTTCATGAGACTGATGAACACTGTTTTGAAGTCATCGATTGGAAAATGTATAGTTGTCTACCTAGACGACATCCTAGTGTACAGCAAGTCTTGGGCAGAGCACATGCAGCACCTGAGACATGTCATAGACACCCTCAGATAAGAGGAGTTGTATGTCAATCTGGAAAAATGTAGTTTTGGACAGACCGAGCTAAAGTATTTAGGGTTCATTATTTCGCGCAATGGGTTGAAAATAGACCAAGAGAAGGTGAAGGCAGTGCTAGAATGGCCAGTACCCAAAAATACGATGGAGGTCTAAAGTTTTTATGGGTTGGCAAGTTTCTACTAGAAATTTGTCAATAATTTTAGCGTAATAGCCATACCAATTATAAAATGTATCAAAGGAAGAGTATTCCAGTGGACGAGTGCCACACAACAAATTTTTGAGCTATTGAAGAAGAGAATGTCAGAAGCACCAGTGTTATCATTACCAAATTTTGACAAAGTCTATGAAGTGGAGTGTGATGCATACGGAGTCAGAATTGGAGTAGTGCTAAGCCAGGAGGGTCAACCAGTAGCATTCTTCAATGAGAAGTTAAATGAGGCCTGACAGAAATATTCAGTCTATGATAAGGAATTCTATGCATTGATGCATTGATTCAAGCTCTCAAGTATTTGAGGCATTATCTTTTTTCCAAGGAATTTATGGTGTTCACTGACCACCAAGCCTTGAAATTCATCACTTCTCAAATGAAGCTTAATGTTCGACATGCCAAGTGGGTTGAAATACTTCAGAGCTACACATTCGTGCTCTAACATAAGTGAGGAAAATCTAACCAAGTGGAAGATGCTCTAAGTCAGCTAATGACATTGTTGACAACCATATCGGTGGAAGTCCCAGTTTTGCATTAGTGAAAGAGTTGTATGAAACCGATGAAAGTTTTCGACAAGCCTATTCTTATGCCAAGAATCCAGTGTCCAACAGTGGAGATCTATTTGGTGATTATTTTCTTCAAGATGGATATCTATTCAAACGCAAGCAGTTATGCATACCTGACAGTCCTATGAGAGAGAATATCATTAAGGAGTTACACAGTGGTGGACTAGGAGGACACTTTGGAAAAGACAAAATAGTGGCTTTGGTAGAAGACCATTATTTTTTGCCAGGATTAAGGAAGCAAGTGGCTAAATTCGTGAAGCAGTGTTGAATTTGTCAAGTAGCCAAAGGGGTATCCCACAACAAAGGATTGTATGAGCTATTACCAATACCGAGTGAGCCATGGATCGACGTATTGATGGATTTTATCGTTGGATTGCCTAACACTAAAAGGGGACACAATTTCATGTTCGTGGTCATCAATAGATTTTCCAAGATGGCACACTTCATTCCGTGCAAGAAGACCAATGATGCTAGCAAAATATCTGAGTTATTCTTCAAGGAGATTGTAAGACTGCATGGATTACCCAAGAGCATAGTGTCAGATAGGGATAGTTAGTTCCTCAGTCATTTTTAGAAGACGTTGTGGAAAACACTGAGAACAGAATTAAAATTTAGCAACATGTATTATCCGCAAACAGACGGGCAGACAGAGGTGGTAAACAGGTCTCTAGGTAACTTATGAAGGAGCCTAGTAGGAAGTAAGCCCAAATAGTGGGATCGAGTGTTGGCACAAGAAAAATTTACCTTCAATGGATCAGTCAATAGGACGACAGGCAGAGCACCATTTCAGATTGTGTATGGGAGATTGCCAAAGTTGGTGGTGGATTTGGCTGACATACCAGAGGGTGAAAGAGTCAGTGCAGATGCTAAAGCGATGTTGGAGATGCTGAATAAGACACATGAAGAGGTAAAGAAGCACATTGAGCATAGTAATGCCATATATAAGTCAGTAGTGGATCAGCATCGAATATATAAGGAGTTCAAAGTGAGAGACAAGGTGTTAGTGTATTTGAGGAAGGAGAGATTCCTAACAAGGATGTATAACAAGCTCAAATACAAGAAGATTGGACCGTACAGAATTGTTAGAAAATATGGAGCAAATTCCTACCAAGTAGATCTGTCAGAGGAGTATGATATCATGTCAATATTTAATGTCAGTAATCTGTATCCATATTCGGGGGATGACAGGTCAGAGGAACTAGTTATGATGGATTGACAAAAGCAGCTTCCCAAGAAGAGAAGGGAGCAAGTGGAGGAAGTGCTAGACATAAAGGTAGCTATGACAAGAGGAGGAAGATATAAGAAATATTTGGTTAAGTGGTCAAATTTACCATACAAAGACAATACTTGGATTTTTGAAGAGGAGCTAAAAGCCTTAGATAAATGATAGTGGAAGATATTTGAAGCAAGAGGTGTGCAGGAGGACCTGCACCTTTTTCTAAGGAAGGGAGATTGATGCAAGAGCATCCAGTGCTCATTGTATCAGTTGGCCGACGAGCATTAGCCAGAGCAATAAACTGATGATTGTCAATTGAGAAAGGACTAACACTGTCGGTGAAGCCAAGGGGAACCAACTTTGTCGGTGAAGAAATAATCTGACATCCATTAGAGAAGCATAAATCGACACTATTGATGGAGGAAACTGATGAGCATCAGATGGTAGAAGATCGATGATGTCAGTGAAGCGATAAATCAACATGCATCAGTGGAGGACAGACAGACCTCGTTGAATAATAGTAAACTAGCGTGAGGCAGCAATACAGAGGCAGGCAGGCACCAGATAAGACTGACAAAGAGTAGGATCGACTTGCATTGGTAAGCCAAAACTCAAAGGTAAACCTCTGAAAGATGTCAGTGGAAAAATACTTCTCTGAACATTGCAGTCATTAATGATAGAGACATTGTAGATTAAATGCTCACCTAACTAAGCTGTTGAAGCCACGAGAGTTATTGCACGTGGGAACAAGGGATCAATTAGATCTGAGACTATAAATACAACATGCAAGAAGTCATTTGGGGGGAGATTTAGAAGAGAGCAACGAAGTGTTGCCAGATTGAGGAGAAATTTGGAGATTAGCTGAATAGAGACAGCATTGGGGAGATTTATTGGAGGCAATGAATATATCTGTCAAAGGGAGTAGAGTGAGGCTAAGGCGAGGGGAATTTTGCCAAGATAGCTATGGGACAAGGATTCACCGAGTAGAATGCTAAGGGAGGTAGTTCCTAAGGTGACAAGTTCCATTTCAGTGAGGTTACACCATGTGATTTACATGCCTAAGGTATTGAGCTATGAATTTATAAATTCATGAAGCTCTTTTGTAATGCGAGTGGATAATTGTCTAGGTTGTGGGCCATATTATCCAAGCCAGTTGGTTGTGCATGTAAGGGTGATGGCCTAGGAATCTATTTGACATAATAAACCTAGAGTTTTATTCTCTAAGAGGGTTTATTTAGTTCAAAATCCATGTGTAAGTTCATTTGATATTGTATGATTGTATATCCGTTCAATTTTCCATTCCATGAGCTAAGGTTTTGCCAAGACCAAGGTTTTACCTGTGGGTGAATTATTTGAGCGTGAGTCTCGTTTAGCCTATCGATCACGTCGATGGGTGGCAGTTGACGTCAGGTAAAAGATCTAGGAAGCTATGGTGAAGGGTGGTGGAGCCTCATACCCCACCCCTTCCTGTGTCAATTAGTCAGTCGAACTGTACCTTTAAACTATCTCTTTTAATAGATTGGATAGAAATTTGGAAGAGATGTATAGTCACAGTTTCTATATTTTCAAAAAATATGTAATGTGGGTTAGGATGAAATTTTGCATGCATAATCTAAACATATGATGCAAAAAACCTACTAAATTTTATAGAAATCTAGATCATATTATGTGAGATATGAATGGAATATCAGTCATCTTTTTTCATTGCATTTTCTCTCCATTGGGAACGTTTTCTCTTTTATTTTCTGAGATAGATTTTATTTTGGGAATTCAATCCCTATTCTATCTAGTTTTGAATATGTTCTAGCAGTTTTGAATATGTTCCAGCAATATGTTCTATCTAATATCAAGATTTAAAGTTTTTCACTTTATGCATTTTTTTTCTTGGTTCATTGCTAGCAATAAAAATTCACAAATTCTATTTTCTATCACAGTGTATGAGTCTTAATAGACTCATTTATTTTGATTGCTTTAAATATTTGTCACCAATTTATCCTAGATTATCAGTGGTTGAAATTTTAGGTTTACTTGGGAATTCTTATTTGAATTTGAGGTTTAGATAGTGATTTAAACAATCACATAAGTCCCAAGATACACCATTTTCTCACAAGTAAGAGGGAAGATCAAGGTGAGAAAATGGATATTGTCTATTGAAGACCATAAGAAGATCATAGAGACTATTAGTTCTAGAGACAACCTAATGGTTTTATTGATGATAAATAAATTTCTCTTTCATTTATTCCATGTATGTTATTATTTATTTATTTATGTTTCAGATTCAAGATGAATTTTATTAAATGCAATTGGAAAATTTATATATAGAGAAAAAAATATATAGTTACAGAGAGCTATAGAACTGAGTTCACTTTAACATTCACATTTGTCTTCATTCCCAAAATACATTTATTTCCACATTTGAATTTATATTCATGCTAAATTTTTTAAACATTTGCCTTCATATTTTGGCACATACAACATTACAACATTGCATATACAACATTACACATACAAAATTGTAACATTATGATATTGTACATACAACATTATAACATTGCATATACAACATGATTGTAACATTACACGTATAACATATCATGCACATACAACATTATAACACAAGTTCATAAATGTACTTGTGCCCATTAAAAAGAAAGTTATTATTTATTGATTGTACTATATGATTGATACATGTGTCTAAGAAAAAGAATCACTTAAAAATAATAATTCATTTATACATAATATTATAATGTTCATTAAGTAATATCTCCATTCATTTATTAATGAATTTATAATTTGTTGGGTTCTTTTGTATTGTTCATCATTTGAATCTTGTGTACCATCCATTATATTCCTATGTATCATTTGTTCATTAAGTTATTCATCTTCATTCGTTGTAGCTAGAGACTCATTTGCTCACAATTACGTATCCTAAGTTAGCTTTAATTATGGGGTGCACCCCCTTCAAATTCGCATGATTGTAACATTGCATGTATAATATTACACTGATAACATTGAACGAATAGGATTACAACATTGTATGTACAACATTATAATATTTTATTTACAACATGATTACAACATTGTACATGCAACATTACAACATTTTGCATATAACATTGCAATATTACACGTACAACATGATTGCAACATTGCATGTACAATATTGCAATATTATATGTACAACATTACAATATTATGACATTGAATGTACAACATTACAACATTATACATACAACACAATTATAACATTGCATCCATTCATCAATGATTTTATCATTTATTGGATTCTTGTGTATCATCCATTAGGTTCCTGTGTACCATTTATTCATCAATTTTTTTGTCATCATTCATTATAATTAGAGACTCATTTTTTGATAATTAGTTACCCTAAGTTAACTTTAATTATTGACATGATATCATACTCCTCTGACAGATCTACTTGGTAGGAATTTGCTCCATATTTTCTAACAATTCTGTACGGTCCAATCTTCTTGTATTTGAGCTTGTTATACATCCTTGTT
>Ga0181465_101221_pt2 | contig 10151 bp, 10 predicted proteins | sample InSIn3gowninarea_FD_119076 | JGI IMG/M metagenome (GOLD analysis project Ga0181465, IMG submission 119076) | Clean room microbial communities from NASA Spacecraft Assembly Facility at Jet Propulsion Laboratory, Pasadena, California, USA -... ...
TTAGAAATGAAATAACTGAAGCGTCTACTCATGTCATGCATGCCTCCACAAGCGCTGCAGCTATGCGTCCCTGGAATCAATCATCATGCCTGACGTCCGTGTAAGTGGAAACCTAAAAGGTTTTGAAAAATATTTTTGACACGGGTCAGAGCCCAAATTTTTTGAAAAATATTTGCAAGTAATAATGATGTAGTAATTAAATATGCATGAACACTTTTCATATTTAAGCTCTTGTCCACTCTCATGAGATTCTCCTTACCTCTCAACTATTGTGCACACCTAGCGCTTACATCCTACCCCGTCTAGTTATGCTACCCCGCCTAACTATCCCTGTTGCAAATCTTTCTATCCCGCTACTCAAACCCGAGTACTTGTTTACTGCTTTAGTGGTAAGCCATTTACTCATTAGCATAATAAATTATCTCAACATTAATCATTCGTATAACTCTACTCTCGATATATATAACATTCACACTTAATGTATTTACCCGTATATAAATATCTACAGTATTATGTAGCAGGAATATACAACAACAAGCACACATATGTCACGTATAATTTCCATCTTTTCGATTATTACCTCGCTGGATGCTTTTCTATAAAATGCAATTATATTCCACGAACTTGGTAAAAATCGCTAATGTAGTGCAGGCGATTATAGTCCTTTGATAGTGAGACCGAACCCTACCCAAATCATCTCACTTCGAAAATACATCACACAATAAAATATGCGGCGTTATGACATGGAGACTATACTCATCTTGCATTCACTAGCCAGGGGGATCACCCATATCGCACAACCTCCTATGATAGCACTAGAGCGGTATGTTCTACAGAAAATGTCATACACACGGATATTATCGCATTCACATATATATACATATACTATTTTTACCTGTAAATATATAATAATAATAATAATAATAAGTTGTCTAAGCACTAGCCCAATTATACCGAGTCTATATCAACCTAAAATCACCATGCTCGAGTATTCGAGCTTACCCACCCAGCCTGTTCATCAACTATTTCTGAACTCATCTCACTCTGTTCATAATTCATAATTGACCATAAATTATATGTCTCACTATAATTCTTCCAAATTTTAATTACCCTATCATCCATAGGTAATTTAAGCTCTTTTAAATCGCCTTAATAATATTCAATTATGATAGGTTTCTGAATTCTCTTGAACCTCCTGTTAATTACCCAAACCATCAAAATAGTCCAAACTCGCGACTGCCAGATAGCCAAATCGGTTTGGCCCCTGTAGCGAACCGGCTCGCTGTCAAGATACAGTAAACCTAAATCCAGAATTAAATCCCAAAGTCGATCCAACCTCCTTGTAAATGATAATAAACCTGAAAGTACCTACCTAAGTTGTTTAATACTAGTTGAAATAGTCTAGTAGGCTCCGAACTGATTCTTGAAGAAACTCTTTTAAAAAACAAACCAAGAAGAACACAAGATGTGTTTTAAAACAGCAGGACAAGTTATTTCAGATTTTAGTGAATAAGTTTAGAAAAACAAAACAAATTTTAGTTATAGCAGCAGTAGGACGGAAGGGATGAGAGACTAATGAACATGCACAAGAGACAAGGATTTAACATGGTAAAACCCCACCCAATTGGGGAAATATCCACGACCCCCTCTACGGAGTAAAACAAAATCCACTAAAAAGAATTTTAGGTTACAAACTATTAACAAACTAAGCACACAACCAGACCTATACTAACTCAAGAATTTATACCAGCTCCGTTTGGCAAATCTGACTTCTTCCGAAGGTTCTGAAGTTGTCCTTGTTTAACTGCAGCTTTGCACCTCTTCTCCTTTTAGCTTTACGTCGACTCAAAAGTCAATATCTCTCAACCAAACACACTGTTTAAGTGTTAGTGTTTGAAAATGTAGTGAGTGTTGTGCCTAACTCATGCATGACTCACACACACTTATATAAGCCAATTCTTACAAATTACAAGTATATCTAAGAATGATATGTAGGAGTTTTACACTACTGATTTTAGGTTTTCCTTTTGAAAACAAAAATTTTAGATTTCAGATTTCAAGAACCTTTTAAAACTAAGATGCTTTTGAATCTTTATTTATATACAAGTTTTTCAAACTGAAAAACTTAGATCTGTATAGTGAAACCTTTCAAATCAGTTTTGTAAAACAGAAATACGAGATTTGTTGGATATGTTTGATGAAAACATTTAAGCACAAAAACTCCAACAAAGAAAATTATTCTTATCTCAAGAAATCAAACCTGACATCTATTGTGACTGTTTCACTTAGAAATCAGATCTCAAGTTTCAAAAATAAGAAGCGAGTTCTAATTTTAGAGTGATGGTGTTAAGAGGAGAGATATCAACCAAAGAGGAGTTGATACTAAGAAATCAGAAATCATCAAACCCTAAACTCTTCCTCTCAAATATTCTGAACTAATTTTGAAAGAGTTTTGTTTGATTTTTCTTTTTCTCTCGATTTATTTTTCTCTCCCTTCTCTTTTTTTTCCTCAGACCCTTAGGGTTTCAAAAACTTCAAATGGCTGGGATGATAGGTTCTATTTATGTTAGACGATGGAAGGATATGAAAACCATCCTTAAATCAATGGCTAGGATTAATTTGACTGATCGTATTATCAAATCAAGGGTCCTCAATGCACCGTAATTATATGGATGCTGATTGGTCAGAAATGAAGTCACAAGGATCGCTCAAAACACTTGCAGACCATTGATAAAAACTAATCCAACGATTGTAAATGGGTCTCAGGTTTGAGTGTATAAACAAACGCAAACCTACCTGTTGTTAGTGCAACACGTGTGTGGCTTAGATTGATTCTCAGACGCGTGTTTTTGAACTTAATATAATCCCAGTTTTTACCACAATATTCTTCGCTGATTTCGAATCCTACCCAATCCAAGTTTTAGGAAGATTTGAATATATAAAGTCAGCCCCAAACATTTTATAAAACCCTATATTAATTTCTTAAAAAGGTTTTTAAATGTTTAAAAAATTCCTAAAAATTGTAGAAAATCATTTTACCAATATTAACACACACTACTCATAAATGACATGAAGTGTGCACTATGCAGTCCTAGAGTGTGCAGTGTGTTGGTATACTACCTTTAGAAGCATCTTGAGGTTGATGTAGTCTCTGAGGCTTTTTGGTAAAGATAGGATGACTCAAATTTTGTTTATATTTCCAAACTAGATGAGCGTCTATATAATGCAGACTCAAGTGAGTCAAAGATATAGGGTGCTTCAAAACCTTCACCAAAATATATAGAATTTAATGGATGTAACTATGCTGATTCTAACACTCATAAATCATCCTAACAATAAATATTGGGCTAAAAATCTTCAATTAAATCAATCAAATGGGTTTATATCAAAATCTCCCAACACAACCCTAGGTTTAATCCCCCGATCCAAATTAACTATAATCAGCCCATAAATCTCTACAAGATTCGATTTTTAGTAATTATAATTTGCCTACAACTTTAAATTATCATCCAATTAAACACAAGAGATTAGTTACACCCCAAATCCCCCTTTTCATGTGAGAACCCTCCCCAAATCAATTTTGGTTCTACACCTACCATGATATGAACATGAATTTGCTGCAAATTAAAATTAAAGCAATTTAATCACTTGCCATTGATTATTCGTAGGATCTGATTTCGTTGTAGAAGATGAATCGGTGCTAGAACTCCGCAATCCTCTTTGATTTTGGCTCCTAAAGCTTTCTTCTTTCTTCCTTCTTCTTTTTCCCCTATCCTCTCAATCTCTTAAGGTTTTGAATGTGAGTAATGGATGCCTCAAACTCCTAGCCTTAGGTTTATAATTCTAAATCCCAAAATTAGGCTAATGGGCCAGGTCCAAATGACCCAAATACCCTCGTGTGAGCCTGGTCTAGTCTAAAAAGGCCCCGAAACCCAATTACTACTCCCGGGTACTCTATTTTGACTATCTCGACCTATTCAAAACCAACCGTTCACTCAAAATTTCCATCTGAGTTACTAAAAATAAAATCCCCATCTTAACCTAAAAATGGTCTACACACAAGCCCCGATTGAGATATTAACATAATCCTATCATTATTACTCGCTACGACGTATAATAATTATCACATGTTATTTACTACACATTCAGTCAATTTATTCCATATATATTAATCATAATCTCTCCCGATCAATATTTAATAAGCACATAATATTTTATTTAATAAAATTACCGCACCCATGTAGTTTAAAATAAATGCCCCATTTAATTAAATTCTAAATGCTAAAAAATACAGGGTGTTACATAGTTCCCCCTTACAAAGGAATGTCGTTCCCGAAATTCGAACGTACCTGCGGTAAATAACTCTGGATACTACTCTCGCATATCATCTTCTTGCTCCCACGTCGAATTGTCTACATTATGGTGCTCCCACTAAACTCGAACTAAAGGCACCACTTTAGACCGCAGCTTACGCTCACTACAATTAAGTATAGAAACTGGTCTCTCCTCGCAGGAGATATCTAGTTGCAAGTTTATGTCCTCTAATGGAACGTGCCAATAATCCCTCTCAATCCTCTAATACCTCTTCAATGATGACACGTGGAATACATCGTGAATCTTCTATAAGTGCTCTGTTAAGCCCAACCTATATGCAACTGATCCTACCCTCTCGATAATCGAAAAAGTTCATACATACCTCGGTGCTAACTTCCCTTTATTTTCGAACCTCATGACTCCCTTCATACTAGACACCTGTGCCAATCTCTAACTCTATGTGCCTCCTGTCTGTGTCGGCATAACGCTTCTTCTTGTCCTGAGCTATATGGATGCACCCCTAAATAAGCTCAATCTTGGAAGTAGTATCCTGAATCATCTCCGACCCTAATAGTTTGTTGTCCCCAACCTCTAACAAGGAAGTAGGCAAACGAAAAGACCGTCTATACAGTGGCTCAAATGGTTCCATGCCAATGGTGAATTGGCAGGAGTTATTATAAGCAAACTCCATCAGCGGAAGGTACTACTCCCATCCTCCTCCAAAGTCGAGTATACACATCCTTAGCATATCGTCCAACATCTGATTAACTCGCTTCATCTATCCATCCGTCTGTTGATGATACCTGGTACTTAAACACAAATCTGTGCCCATAGCCTCCTAAAAACTCAACCAGGGGCGGGACACGAGTGTCTTATCTTGAGTTGCAACACTGTTGGCTGGCACCTTGTGTTGGCTCATCCCCTTTCTTTCGTGAAATTTTGGGCTCCCTGCTTGATAGTGTAACTCACTAAATTAATTATATTTGCTCCATCTTGGTCAGCCAATTCTGCCAACTCGAGTCAAATTTTAACTCTCTCGTGATGTTGGTGACCCCACAATGAACTTCATCAATGCGATTAAGCATTCTGGCACTGGAATTACCAAGCATTTCCAAATGCTAGTGTATCACCTAGGTTCAACCTTTTGCCTCTAATGAGTGGTGTTCATGGGGACAACTTCGCCATGTCTCACTCCACACCGACTTACACAATCAACTTCCCTATTTATGTACTACATCTGGATCCCTTTCTCGAGGTATACTAAGATCGTGCCCACGCATCATTTCAAAACTGCGCACTTTGCAACTCTCTCCCTTATCTAGGAAATTCGACATCCTATATATGCGTAAGCACCCTCAAAACATGGTTGAGTATGACTCCTCTCTAACCCCAAAACTGTTGGACTCTCCCTCTGCTAGAGAGATCCCTCTACTGTACCCCTATAGTCATATACCCTTCTCTTGTGTGACATTCTCCTTGCTGTATGCATATATGGACTATCCTTTTCCTCAACGAGATCGAGTCCATCTTACTGTTCTAATTAGCTCTAACTTACCCCACATGTATACGTTCAACACATACATTTCCACTCTTCCTAATCGCGAACAATACGGGAAAACTCAACTAACTAGGGTGCCCATACACCCTATATTCTGTGCATCTCTGTACAAATTATACCAAACGTACCATATTTATATCCAACCAGGTGCTGCATACTTGGCGTGACTATACAATAAGGGTATACTTACCCCATAATTCATAATCTAATTATTCTCGAGATAACCCCATTTAATCCATTAGTGGTGTAAACGTTCCACAGTGCTTCTAACACAGCACTTCCCGGCCTCACTGGACTTAATTTAAAAGATTTAATAGTTCAAATTGATATTCAGGTTCACATGTGAATTTTGTAGTATTACTTCCATGCCCTGCCGATCACATATCTCCCAACTTTCGTCTCTCACTAAGGTTCATGCATGGAGTCATTCTTCTCGTTGGGCTTAAGCTTGTTATATGCATAAGTTATAACCCTATCCTCCTATTGCAGTACACCCCCAAGTCCCTGTAAGGTTGCATCTGTGAAAACACAGTACTCCACTCCTCCCCTAAATAATGCGAGCACGATGCTGAAGTCAACTTGTCCTTTAGCTCATCACAAGCTAACTGACAGTGGTCATCCTAGACTAACGACACCCCTTTATGACTCAGATTTATCAATGGATCTGCAATCTTTGAGAATACCTTAATAAAGCGACGATAATATCCGATAAATCCTAAAAACTGGGATTTTTGGTCTATATTGTGGGCTAGCCCTACTCTCTCACCGCTGATACGTTTCTCGATCAACAACAATGCCCCCGTCGGACACAAAATGGCCCATAAACTATACCTCCTGTATCCATAATCCACACTTCTCGAACTTGACATACAATTGATGGTCCCATAACGTTTGTGGAACCATACGCAGATACTCTGCGGGCTCATCCTTTGAACGAGAGTAAACCAGAATGTCGTTTATGAATACGATCACGAACTGGTCAAGGAATTCTTTGAATACCCGATTCATAATATGCATGAACACTGCTGGCGCATTGGTTAGCCCAAACGCATCACTATGAACTCGTACAATCCATACCGTGTCAGGAAAGCGGTCTTAGGAACGTCTTCCTCTTTAATATGCAACTGATGATGCCCCAATCTCATATCTATCTTAGAGAAGTACGTTGCTCCTCTCAGCTGGTCAAACAGGTTATCGATCCGAGGCAACGGATATTTATTTCGAATCGTGACCTTGTTTAGCTCCCTGTAATTAATACACAAACGAAGTGACCCATCCTTCTTCTTGACGAACAACCCCGACGCACCCCACAACGATGTACTCCATCGAATAAACCCTACCCCAAAAGATGTTGAATCTGCTCCCTCAACTCCCGCAGATCCGAAGGAGCCATGCAATAAGTCACTCGGGTAATCGGCCTCGTACTCGGTGATAAGTCAATGACGAACTCAATCTCCCAGATGGGTGGCAATTCGGGTATCTCCTGAAACACATCCTCGAACTCCCTCAGTACTAGAATTAAATCCAATTAGACAACCACCTCCTGTGAGGTCTCCTCCTTAATATAGTATACGTGTCTGCTCGACTCTTCCTCGTGAAGAGGCATAGCCACAAGATAATATCGTACCCGACCCCATCTAACACTAGTAGGTCAACTGCTAAACAAAATCTTTCGATAACTAAATCTACATTGCTACCCATCGAGCGTATAAGGGCCCTACTGCCCAACGACGAATATAGATATACATATAGTGGCAGTACTAATGATAAATCTACTAACTCATGTCACGCGTGAATCTAGTGATAATTAAAATATGAAGACTCACTCGTGGCATTCATAACGTACTTCATTTACCCAAGGATAAAACAAATCGTACCTACACTTGTCAATAGCATTGGTCGCACCGTTGGTTTCTGGATGTACCATTGTTGTCGGAATTGGACCGAGAAATGCTATAATGGTCTCCGTTGCTGGGCACCCTGCTGCCCTCCTGACTTATTGTGGGCAATCCCTTTTTCGATAGACTTCTCTCCACATGTATAGCAACGACCAGGGAAGTCTTATGGTTCTCTGCCCGGCTGTGGGCAGTTTGTCTTTCGATGGTCTGTCTCTCCGCAAGTGTGGCAATGGCCATGAAAGTTACCCTGCTTTTGACCCTGGGGAACCAGATACTGTGCTGATACAATTGGTCTCATTGGTCCTGCCCAACTTTGCCGACGTTACGTCTGAAGCCCTTTGAACGAAATCTCTTAGCATAGTTCCCCTACTGGAAATTTCGCCTCTGTTGATGGCCGGTCTGGGGTTGCGATGTTCCTTTAACATAGTTTTTTCTCGCCCTGCCCGAGTGGCTACTTTCTCTTACTCTTTTTGTTCCATATCAACTGGACACGATGGTATTAGCAGTGCGATAATGTGACACCCCACCTATTTTAACCACGGGTGCTCAGTCTTTTATCAAAATAATCAGGAATCTCATTTGGTTCATTCTTAGCATTACCGTCGAAAACTTTTTAATTACTAATCACCTATGTCAAATTAAGCCGGTTTTAAATTTTATCTTCCATTATTAGAACAACATGCGGGAATAAATTAAATTAACCAAACCTTCAACACAATAATAATATGAACAATCACACGACAAATATATAAATAAATAAGACCGAATAAACCATCGGTTCCCAAAATAAATAATCCAACTACAATCTGAAGTAAATAAAACTGAATTCGAATACAGTTTTAAGATCTGAAAAACTGAATAGTCTAAGGGTAACACGCCCAAATGAAATACTAATAGAAATCCTATCTATAAATGAATAAACTGAAGCGTCTAAAGCAACTCCTGCAAGCCCCCACAAGTGCTGCAGCTACGCATCCCTGGATAGAATCATCCAGACCGCGTCCCTGTGGTTGGACACCTAAAAGATTTTGAAAATATTTTAACACGGGTTAGAGCCCAAGAAAACAGTTTGAAAATATTATGCAAGTGATTAAATCACAGATTAAATCATAGATTAAATCAGTTATTAGATAAACATGTTAGTTTCACTAAAACTCCCTTGAGATCCTCACCTTCAACTAATGTGTATGCCTAACATCTGCTACCTACTATGCTACCCAACCCAACTAGATAACGTATCTAACTACCCACAAACGGTATAGCTTCCTCGTATTACACACACGTCACGCTACCACACTATCAATAATTAATATTACCCATGTATTTTTATTGGCCCTACTTAAATAACTTTTAGATATACGCAATCTATTAGTTCTACTATCACACATAAGTAGATAAATCACACTTGTATACATTTAACACACATATAATATATACAACTATAGCATCCCCGGAATGGCCTCTCGTGATGCTGGCATACTCTGCTATGAAGTCCATGTACTTCTCGTACCAAATCAAGGACTAATGATTCGGTATGTCTCCTCGAACCCAAAATCAATCAACACACACACTGGAGGCGAACATGGTTCTAAGCATTTGGGATACACACATACCTAACATACCTAAATGACACGCCGGTCCCACTATTACACTACACAAAGTGAGCCGCCCTAAGCTCCATGTCCTGGGGCATAAATCCAAACCCTCTGCGCGGTAACCTCTTGATAGCAGGCAACATAGGTATGTTCATACACATAATCAAATTTCAATTATAGGTATTCGCTCAACCTATATACACATGTTATTCAGTATGTATACACACAACCCAATCATATAAGTTCGTGTGTAGTATATATCTCTCCCATACTCAACGTACTAATAAATTTTAACCTTTTATTTATTTCATATATTTTTGGGTATTATGCACTACCCAAAGGGTCCCATTAATCCCTTATGTAAATTCAGTAGTTATACATATCCATACTACTAATTGAAGTCTTAGGTTATCGTTATACTCTTCCCGTAACCTAAATCGTACATCCCCAATACGTCCCTCAACCGATTACACATCGTTGGTCCAAGTCTTATTTTACCCTCACTAAGATTGACCGAGTTAGGCTTTGTAGCTGCTGACTTTCCCTAGTCTTAGTACAATTATTAAATCTGCCCCAAAATTTTCCCACAATAAATTTCCTTAAAATTCAGCCAATAAAATTTTTGGGCAAACAGATGACCAGAACTGGTATGTGGCCGATTAAATTTGGCCGAAGAGATCTGACGGCCAAACAGATTTAGAGGATGAACAGATATGTGGCCGACCAAATTTGGAGGCCGACCGGATTTGGCCGACTAGAATCACTTGGGACTTCATCTTTTCCACT
>Ga0181465_101301_pt2 | contig 10139 bp, 16 predicted proteins | sample InSIn3gowninarea_FD_119076 | JGI IMG/M metagenome (GOLD analysis project Ga0181465, IMG submission 119076) | Clean room microbial communities from NASA Spacecraft Assembly Facility at Jet Propulsion Laboratory, Pasadena, California, USA -... ...
CCAAAGCGGAAGATTATCGTTAGAAGTAAAGCCGCTGTTTACCGCCCAAATTAAATCGTTTGTAGGGATATTTTTAATCTTCGTCCCAACCTCGGGAACGTAGCACGAACCCGAAAGGACGGCTTTAAGTGCAACTTGTTTAGTTATTTTCGTGCCGATTTTCATTTATGCTTTCTCCCAAGTTTTAACTGCTGATTCGGAAACGGGCGTAATTGAAGTAATTTTGTAAAGCGTGAGTTCGTCAACTTTTGAGCCAATTCTGCAATTATTGGTTACGCCTTTCGACGCAAGACCTAAAAATCCGCCGACGTCCGACGACCACGAAAGACAATTTCTTGCGTCCGTTAAAGTAATTTCCGCAGGTGCGTTTTTATCGTTTTTGATAAATCCGAAAAATACGCCTCTGAATTCCGTTGTAACTAATACCGCTTTTTTTGTATCTGCCATAAATTTAATCTCCTGTTTATTTTTAATTACCGCTTTAACGTAAGCGGCGAACGCTTTTTCGTGGACATTTACCCGACCGTCTTGAAAAAGTAAGTCATCCAGTCGTCTCGTGAAGCGGTTACGCTGAACCGCTAATCTTTCAAACTTGAAATACAATCGGCGGCTCAAATTCCAAGAATCACATCGTCGGGTTTTGTTTTTTGCCAGTATTCAACTTCGGTTTTGTTTAGATTGATGATTACTTTTTTCTCGTAACGATTGACCATTATGTTTTCAAAGATTTCATCAAATTCTTCGTCCGATTCTTCGGCTGACAAAACAAGCCATTTGGCAAGCTCAAGAGCGTTTGTATAAAGCGGATTTGTTTCGGGCGGCGTGAAATCCCGCATCATTTCTTCGCGCTCTTCTTTTTCAATTTGCTCGAAAAATTCAACGTCTTCGGCGGTAAGTTCTTTTTGGCAAAATTCTTTCCAGTCTTTCGCATCACCGATGATTTGTTTAATCAAAGCAGTTTTTCCGCCGTGCGATTTGATCGCCACATCCAAACATCTGTAAGTAACAAGCTGGCGAATTTTCGGCACGTTATCAAGAAAGACTTTCAAGCCGTCAACCGCTTCGTGGTATTTTTCGAGTTGTTCGCTGTTAATTTCGGGTAATTCGGTTAATGACATATTTTTAATCGGCGGATTATGCGCCGCCGTTCGCTTCTACCCTTCGCTCGATAATTTCAATAACTTTCCGGTGCATCTCGACGTGCGGCAAAGTTTCTATTTCCTGATGACAAGGAATACAGATCAAACAAACCTCAGTTAATTCAGCCTCGCTCGTGATAAATCTTCTTTTCTTTGAATGAGCGAATGACAAATTAAAAGTCGAGCCGCAAATTTCGCAGAAAGTAATTCCCAGATTTTCAAACGTCTTTTTAAGTCGAGCGCGAACTTTTGACCATTCGCGCATCTTTTTGCCCTGCTTCACGCCGCTTGTTTTAATTCAGCACGAACAGAAGTAAATACACGCGCCGGAAACTTGATAACTTTTCCGCTCTTTTCGATTTCCAGACATTCGGCGATAAGCTGAAACAATGCCGAATGATATGAGATCGCACCCTTGCATTGGCATTCGTTCGAACATCCGTGAGCGGTAACGATTCGCGTTTTATTCGAAGCGGAAGACTTGAACTTCAAGATTCCGAATTCTCTGTCAAAATTGATTGAGCGGTTTGTTTTGAGTTCGATTGCGGCTTTCAGGACGGCGCGAAGTTGCTTTTTACCGTTTTCTTCGCCCATCAGAACCGCTTGACCTGAAAGAGTCGTTACGGCTTGATTAATCACGTTTTTATCGAAGTCGGAAGTTTTAAGACTTCCCATATCTTCTTTTGCAACTCTGTCTAAAATCTCTTGAGCATCACCCGTAAATTTATGAGCGTAGATTTGAACGCCTTCGGGGTTGCTGATATAGATTTGTTCGCCGTAATAGCCTGAAAATACATCTGCCGTGTAACCGTTTGAACTTAATTTTTGTGTAAACATTTTTTTCTCCTGTTTTGGCAGGTGCGAATCAAGAATAAATTCTGCTTAATTAATTAATTCGTTATCCGCTACCCGCGCTTTTTTTAATTTTTCAATCGTTAGTGTTTTGCTAACTTGATTAGAGAATAACACCACTTGAACACCAAGTCAACACCAAAATGAATATATTTGAAGAAAAAAATTAAGCTGCCATTTCCATTGATTCCGACACTTCAAAGGCATCAAATAAGTTTTGTGTTCGATTAACGGAAAACCTCTTATCTGCTAATTTCAGATTGGCAATAGCTTGTTTGAAATATGAGTCTTTGAGTTCAATGCCGATTGCTTTTCTACCTAGTGAAACAGGCGAATAAACTTCCGAACCTACGCCCATAAACGGGGTTAAAACGACTTCGCCCGGATTTGAATAGAGTTCGACGATTCGATCAATTACGTCGAGTTGTAAAGGGTGAACGTGTTTTTCGTCGTCGTCCTCTTTTGAATCACGAAACGGCAAAACATTATCTATTCGAATATCATCCCAAACGCTTGAAGCGTATCTTTGCCAGATATAATGACTTAATTTGTTACTTTTGGGGTCGCTGTGGAATTCGTATTTTCTTTGCAGATAATCCCAAAGCGTTACCTCGTCAAACTTGCTGTTATTGGCATTATTGTAAGCCTGCACGATATTTTTTAAGATCGGTGTTTCGCCAAAATATCTTGTAAACCCGTGATCGTGCGTTACCGGAACTTCGTTTTCGCCGCCTTTGGTGAAAATCAGCATATAATCAGGCATCGCGGTGAAGCATTTAGTTGAATCTTCGACGATAAATTTGTGCATCAGGCTTTGAACCATTGTTCGCATCCGAACCTTAAGCGGCTCTTTCCATATCGTTATGCGGTTGCGATAGTGCATATTATATTTTTCGTGAAGTCTGATAATTTCGTGCGGAAAATCCCACAAAAAAGAGCGGTTATCAAAAACGTCTGTGCAATGAACCGCGCTGATTCTGCCGGGTTTTGTAACTCGTGCCATTTCTGAAATTAAAAAATCGTATTGCTCTAAAAACTGCTCTTTTGAATCACAGTTTGAAAAATCAAGTTCACTTGAACTGTAGTTATACAAACCGGCGAATGGAGGCGAATAAACCGATAAATCTACTGAATTATCATCCAAAGTCGGCAGAACCGACATACAATCCCCGTTATAGATCGCGTAATTATCTGTTATTATTTGCTGTTTTACGTTCATTGTTTTTCTCCTGTTAAATAAATGATGGCTTGATAATTGTTTCGGTAAATTCACGCTTTTGTATTTCATAGATTGAATTTACATTTGCCGAAAGTTTAGAAAACATTTCTTCCGCTTTTTCTTTTTTGGCTTGCAGACTTTTCATAATCCGCGTTTGCCCGTCCGACAAAACAAGGTCAACTAAAACGTCTTTAGTTTGCCCGAAACGCCAAAATCTGCGAATTGCTTGATAGTATTGCTCATATGAATATGTCGGAAAATATGTCGTATGATTACAATGCTGCCAGTTCAAACCGAATGCAGTTATCGAAGTTTTTGTTATTAGCTTTTTGATTTCGCCTTTAGAAAAATTCAAAAGAATTTCTTCTTTTTTATCAAGATTCATATTGCCTTTAACTTCAACCGCCGATTTATCTAAATCACCGATTAACTTTGCTTCGTCGTTTAGATTTACCCAATACACGCTCGTTTCGTGCTTATTGGCAAGCTCAAACGCTTTTTCGCATCGCTCTTTAATGGTGTTTCTTGATTCGGCTTTAATCTCAAAAAAGTTTGTTGCCGGAACATTAAATAAAAACGGCTGATCGTTTATAACAATCGGCGTTTCGTTTCTAATAACAGTTTGATTCTCAATTAAATCAGGCAGTTTATAGCCGCTATCGTCGAAACCTAAATCGGACGGTTTGCGGATTGAAATTGACCATTGAGAAACCCATTTCCAAAAATCATTTTCCGCGTGGGGTTTGACATACCATTTATCACCGTCTTTTGCTGAAACTACTCTTTGAGATTGAATGGAATTGCCTTGATTGTTCTTGAAAAACTTTGACAACATATCCATATAACCTAAATGACCTAACGCTTCGCTTGATGTTCCGAGTTCGATAAAATCATTTGGCGCGGGTGTGGCTGTTGCTAAAAAACGGTAATCCATTTTTCGCATAAATTCGGTTATTTGCTGTTTAGTCTTTCCGTCAAAGTTTTTCAAGATACTCGATTCATCGCAGATACACGCGGCAAAGTCGGACGGATTTAAGTAATGCAATCGCTCATAATTGCAAATCACGATCTTTTTACTGATACGCCCGTCGCGTGTATGTTCTATATCGTCAATACCGAGTTTTTCAGCTTCCAGTAAAAACTGAAAAGCAACAGCAAGCGGCGTTAATATCAAAACTCTTTTATTTGTATGTTTGACGAAGTTTTGAGCAATAACTAATTCAATTAAAGTTTTGCCCAAACCTGTATCCGCAAAGATCGCGCAACGTCCTTTTTTGACGGCTTTTTCAATTATGTTTTTTTGAAAATCAAACGCCATTTCTGGCATCCAGTTTAATTTTATTCCGGCGTTGGAAATTGAATGGCGTTTTGCTTCAATGAATTGATGGTAGTTAATAATTGATGTCTGCATTTGCTTTCTCCTGTCGGTTTATCCTTTTGTTAAAGCGATTTCTTTCATACCGAAACAGTCTCCGGTTTCTGTGATTTGCGCTTTTCGAGATAAGTTTCGATCGCAATAATAATTTGACTGTTTTTGCTTCGTTTTTCGTTTTGCGCCTCATTGTTTATCGCGTCGTCCAATTCCTTCGGAAGTCGCAAAGTAAATTTCATATCTTCTTGATTAGTGTCCATAATTTTCTCCTTGTGTTTTAACACTACTCAAGAATAACACCACTTGAACACCAAGTCAACACCATTAACTAACAAAAATAACACCAAAGAGAACCGTTGTTTTCTCTGGTGTTAAAACGGTATTATTGGAGGTAATATGTCAGAAAATGAAAAAGGTCGTAACATTCGCTTTCCGTTGGAGTTATGGGATGCGATTGATGCAGATGCCAAAAGATGCAAACGAAGTTCAGTCAAACAGATGGAGTCCGTTTTATCGCTGTATTACAGGCTTAGTGCGGGCGAAGTTCGTCAAGATGTAATCGAAAAAATGCAGCAAGGTTCAGAAGTTGTAATTATTAACACCGATAAAAAGGTAAGGAAAACGGCATAAATTATGATGCAAATATATTTCTCAAATCCAAGCAATACGGTTTTCCCGTTCATCTCATATCCGGTTTCGTGCGGTGAAGCTGCTGAAAATAACGCGCCGATTGAATGGTTATCACTCGACGATTATGTTTCACGCGGTCGCAAGGATTCGGTTCTTTATGTGCGCGTTTTCGGCAATTCGATGATTGATCTCGGCATCGAATCAAATGATCTGGTAGTTATTGATCGATTAAAAAAAGCAGAAAACGGCGCGAAAGTTCTGGCCAGGCTCGGCAGCGAATATACGATAAAACAGTTTTCGGAAATCGAAACCTATAATAAAAGAAAAAGGTTTTATTTGGTTCCGGCAAACGAAAAATACCGATCACGCGAAGTTTCAAAGAAAGATGATTTTGAAATTATCGGCGTAGTTACATTTTTAATAAAATCTTTTGTATGAACGAAGAAACAATCACGCCCGAACAATTAGAAATTCTCGAAAGTCTCAAATCTCTGCCGATCGAAACGGATGAAGATTATTTGAAACTGGCTGAAATTTTCGATGAAGAAGAATAGGTCTTGACACAAATATCAAAATAGGTTTTACTCGTAATTGCTTAATTAATTAATTCGTTATCCGCACTCAAAAGAGAAATCTTTTGAGTTTTACTATTTTAAATACGCGCACACGTCCGAGTCTCGGATTTGTGCGCGTTTTTATTTTAAATCGCGCACATTTTTCTATTAAAAACGGAGAATAATTTTATGAATGAAATTTTAGAACTAAAAGAAAAGGTCGCAGTTTTGCGAAACAACCTCGGTGAATGGCGCGAAGCATATGACAAAGAAAAAGCGTGGCTCGATGAGAGAATCGCGGATTTAACTAAATTGTGGGAAACAAAAAACGCCGAATTAATTGAAAGTTTTCGTGAATCCGCTCAAGCGAATGGCGAAGCCGAACACGAATTGCGCGAAGCTCTGGTCGCTCATTACGAAAAAACAGGCAATAAAACTTTCGATAAGCAGTTATCGGTTCGAGTAAACACGAAATTGATCTATCCGACCGGAAAAGCTCTTGATTGGTGCAAAGCAAATGCACCGTTTTTGATTAAAGAAGAATTAGATGTCAAAAACTTTGAGCAGGTCGCAAAAGCGCAGAATTTTGATTTTGTTGAAGTTGAAGAAAAAGTTTCGGCAGTAATTTCAAAGGAATTGTAATGAGCAATAAACAAAGCATTTGTTCACAAAAAATCACGTATCATTCGCGCAAATCAGCGCGGGCGGCTTCAAAGGCAAACGCGATCAAATTCGGTATGAGATTTTTTATTTACAAATGCGATGTTTGCCGGAACTATCACATCACGCGGCAGAAACAAGGTTGGACGCTTTCGCGGATGTTTAATTTTAGAGGTTAGATTTATGGCAGTTAAATTAAGAGAACCATTAGTAAAGGCGATTAAAAAGGCGCAGAAATTAGCGGACAAATCCGGCAAAGTTCAGATCATTCAAGCCGAAGGCGATATGAGTCTGCAAATTTACGACAAAGATAATTGTTATCCGTATGCAGAAATAATTGCCGAAGTTTCCCCCGATCTGAGACGGCACAAATGGTATGCCAGTGCGCTTGTCAAAAACTTGCAGAGATGCGAATGCGGCGCGGAACGGCGAAAAGACAAAAACGGTAAATTTTATTATCAAGCGCACTCGGAAAAATTCTGCGTGAATATTTATTAAAAATATGTTGAGAAAATTATTCAAACCACATTCGTTACTTACAGCAATTTTCTATCTTTGGAAATTTCAATTTTACCGTAAATGGTGGGGCGGTCATTGGGAACTGTGGTGGGTTGACTGCGGCGTTTATTCTTCGATCTGGCACGATGTTGCCCAATGCAGTTTAGAAACGAAAGAACGTCCGGGCGGATGCTTACGTGGGATGCCAGTTTGTGAAGATTACACTTTTGACCGATTGAAATTAAGTCGGGAATGTCTTGATTTTAATTGCCAAGATTGTTTATATCGTGCCGTGAATGGCAAAGACTGTGAATGTGATTGTCATCGAGAAATAGAAAACAACCAACCCGGACGGGTAGAGGAATAGAGGGAAATTCACGGTTGAACGCACTTTAAGAGGAATTTTATGATTAAGACAGAAGTTATAGTTTTATCACCCGAACAATATAAAAGCGATCTGGAGCATTGTGCCGCGCGTGCGGTTTCGATTGCCAGAGAAGAATTCGATGCGCCTTTCCCGGAAGTGATGACCGTTGAAGAGATCGCCCGTTATCTTCGTTTCGATTCCGTCCGAACGGTTTACAACAAGATCGAAAAGAACGGTTTGCCCGTTACTAAAAAACTCGGAGTTCCCCGCTTCATCAAATCGGAAGTTGACGCTTGGCTGAAAGGCGATTAGAATTTTTTCTCATTATGGCAGTATGGAAACGCCTGAACGGCAAAAAGGTCAAACCTAATGAAAAAGGTTACGCCAGAGCGATCTGGCAGGTCAGCGGTCAATTTAAAGGCGTAGTCTATAAAGAGAGTGTTCCGCTTGCCGAAACCAAACAGGATGCCGAAGACCGCGAACGCGAAATAAAATCTCTAATTCTCTCGAGCGATTATGAATCGGCAAAAAGAAAAACCACATTTGCCGATTATGTAGATCAAACATATCTGCCGCGCGTTAAAACCGAAAATGAATCCTGGAAAAATAATAAAAAATACCAGATCGAAAGATTAAAATCCTTTTTCGGCTCATATCCGCTCAAATCCATCAACCGCGCATTGTGCGAACGGTTCCGCGATAAAAGATGTCGGTGCGGCTTCAATAATTATCGGACATTCGGAAAGACGGCAGTTCTACGGCGAAACCGACAGAAGTGTTAATTTGAAAACTCGCGCGTGTCTGCATTTCGGTTTAACGGCAATTGTTTGCGTCGGCGAAATGCTGCCCGAAAGAGAATCGGGAAATCAAGAAAATGTTGTCAAAGAACAACTCGAAGGCGGACTTGACGGTTTGACAGTTTCCGATATGGAACGTATTATTATCGCTTACGAGCCTGTTTGGGCGATTGGAACTGGTAAAACAGCCTCGCCGGAACAGGCTCAAGAAATGCACGCATTTATACGCAAATTCATTGCCGAAAAACACGGAAATGAAACTGCTGAAAATATGAGAATTCTTTACGGCGGTTCGGTAAAACCCGAAAACATTAGAGAATTAATGAGTGAAGAAGACATCGACGGTGCATTGGTCGGCGGAGCGAGTCTGAAAGCGGAAAGTTTCGCAAAAATTATTAATTACAAGTAATTAAATTGGAGTAAAGAAGTTGGCTTATTTTTTATACGGATTATTTTTTGTTTCTTGTATCGTGTTAATCGCGGCGGTTCTCTTGCAGCCCGGTAAAACCGATGCCGGTGCGCTTTTTACAAGTAATGTTTCAAGCACCGCATTTACACCTCGTGGAGCGGCAAGCGTTTTATCAAGATTGACGATCATTGCGGCAACGGTTTTTATGCTTTCCGCACTTTTGCTTTCAATGCCTGCTTTGACTGGAAATATCTCGGTTTTGCAAACGACCGGAGATTCGTCTGATCCGGTTGCTCCGGCACTCGATACGAATTCGAATGCGGCGGTTGATGCAAATACCAACGCAAATACAAATGTTGCGGTTGATACAAATACGAATAAAGCAAACCCTGATTCAATCGCCGGAAACGCAAACACGAATGTAACTGCTCCGGCAAACACAAACGCGAACACAAACGCGAATAAATAATCCTGATTTTTTGAAAAATTAAAGAAGTTTTCCAAATGCTGAGGTGGCGTAATTGGTAGCCGCGCACGTTTGAGGGGCGTGTGGAGCAATCCGTGCGGGTTCGAGTCCCGCCCTCAGCACCATTATATAAATAAAGCACTTACGGTTTTTTCGTAAGTGCTTTTCCTTTGCCTTTAAGTTGCGATGGTCGGATTTTGGTCGGATTGCTATTTTTGTCTCTCCACAAACTGCTCGTAATTTTTGCCGTGATTCTCCAGATGCGAGCGCATCGAGTCTTCAGCAATCCGCACATATCTTTGAGTCGTTGTAACTTTTTTATGGTCAAGAGCCTTTTGCGCGTGAAAAAGCGAAGCGCCTTCCAAAACGAGTTCGGTCCCGAAAGTCGCTCGAAGATCGTGAAATGTGAGATCTTCGATGCCCGCATCTTTTAACAGTTTTTGCCACGATTCTCTCGGAAACGTGAGAAGCGGTTTGCCGTTTTGAGTATTTATAAACAAATGACCGCATCCGACTAATTCCGCCAGCTCCGTTAAAACGTGCCAAGTTATTTCCGAAACCGGAGTTTCTTTTGCTTCGTCCTGTTTTGATTTGGACACGCGCACGGTGCGGTGGCGGTAATCGAGATGTTCTTTTTGCAGTTTCATTATGCGCCCCATTCGCCAACCCGTAGTTACGGTGATCAGGATAAGAGCGCGAAGCCGGAAATTGACGGGCGAAATATCTTCATTTCCCAAAATCTCAAAAATTCTTTTTTTTTCGGCAGTCGTTAAAATCCGCGTGCGTGCTTCGGGTTCGGTCAACTGCTTAACAAAACGCATCGGGTTTTCCTTGATTTCTCCGTCGACGACCGCATCGGTAAATATATCGGAGAGAGTTGTCAGGTCGCGGTTGACGGTCGAAGACTTAACTTTCGGAGGTTTGCAGCTCTGCCGGTGGAGATCGAACAGAATTTTTCGTTTTTCGCATCTCCAGCATTTATTTTTGAATTTTTTCTTTTCGCCGTCGCACAGATAACAGGTCGGTTTATACAGTGCGCATCTCTGGCAGATAACGAGATGGGTTTTTCTTTTATCGCGGAACCGTTCGCACAATGCGCGGTTGATGGATTTGAGCGGATATGAGCCGAAAAAGGATTTTAATCTTTCGATCTGGTATTTTTTATTATTTTTCCAG
>Ga0181465_101424_pt1 | contig 10132 bp, 8 predicted proteins | sample InSIn3gowninarea_FD_119076 | JGI IMG/M metagenome (GOLD analysis project Ga0181465, IMG submission 119076) | Clean room microbial communities from NASA Spacecraft Assembly Facility at Jet Propulsion Laboratory, Pasadena, California, USA -... ...
AGGGGGGGGGTTTCTTTCCTTGAGTTGGAATGCCATGTCTATGTCAAAACCATCAGGGAACTTTATTAATGCTAATTCAGGTGGGGGTTTAAGATTAATTGGAATTGAATTGTATATATTGGTAAATCTGGTGCAATAATCTTGAACAGTTCCATTGGGTCCTCTCCTAATATTTTCATATTCTGAAAGGATCTGTAAAGGATTCTTTTTCTTTTCCCATCTGTTCCAAAATTGTTGATGAAATATTTCTAAACTATCAATATTATTATCAGGAAATGATATAAATCATTCCCAAACATCACCAGCTAAAGTCTGAGCAAATGGTCTCATTTGGATATCCACAATATCAATTTCATGAAGTTCAAAGTAGTATGTCATCTTATTAACATGGTGTTGTGTAGTGTAGTGTCCTATGACATCAAATTGAACAATGTTACTCTGGTAGTCTACTGGCATGGCACCAAGTGGATCAGGTAAGACAAGGGGAGCATATCTATTTTCCATGGCTATAAGTTGGGAAGGGCTAGGATGTGGGGTTCAGGCACTCGAAGATGATACAGTAGTGGACGATGAACTAGGATTAGTGAGTGGTAAATGAGCAGTGCTAGGTTGGTAAGGGAGTGAGGGTATGAATGTAGGTGGGGAATGGACTTAAGAAGCCAAAGGGAATAATGGTGAACTAAGAGTAGTGGAAAAATTTTCAGAAAGCTCAGGGATCTTGGCAGTACTAAGGGATCATTATGGTGAATTCAGAATGTACTCATTAATTGATTTGTTGGATTTTTGGACTTCAAGGTTTGCAATAAACTCAGGATCTAGGACAATATCATAAATTTCACTTTCAGACTTTGACTTAAATAATGACAAATCAAATTGCTCATTAAAGGGAAGATCTTCTAAAAACAACCACTCATCAGAACATGAATTAGTTTTAATCAATGGTGTGTGGCTAGTTGAACTTTATTCTTTTTTGGATTTTCTCGAAATTAGGTTGGGATTATCAAATATTGGGGTCGGATTTGGGTTAGCCCTAGTATAATGAGTTCTCCTTGAAGCTAAAATTTCAAAACTTTTTAAAATTGTTTTTCTTTTGTGAGATTTTATTTATTTTTAAATAACTTCTAATAAATTGCTTTAAGAAGCTCAAAATATAAATTTAGAAATTTCTTAAAGTTGTATTAGGACTGAGGATTTGAACTCCCCAATATGGTCACCACTATATTATCACTCTGAATTTTCCTTAGAAGTTATTGGAAGAAGGAATAAACTAAGATAAGCACAAACCAATCTTTTAAGTATAGGCTCTAGCCAACCGGTGACTCAGAGAGGGCTCTCTCTATGAAATTTAGCTTTGTTTTATTGGGATTATAGGCTATTTCTTAATGTTCATTTGGGTTTTGGTTTTGAATTGAAGGTTGGGTGGTGGAATTATTGGAGCAAATGGATAGAGCAAGGTCTTTAAGCCATTGGGCTATGGAATCAACAAATGGATAGCAGAACTAGATCAATTCATTAAAAGGAATGTTCACAGGGAAGGCTAGCAAAGTAAAGTCCAAATATTTAGGTCGAATGGGCGAAATGATCCTAACCATGGTGAGAGAGAACTTAAGAATTCTCAGACAGGGGTTAAAATGAAGAACAGAGGATAATCATGAAAAAAGGGAAATTAAGAATCCTTTACTATAAGCCACAAGGATAATCATGAAAAAAGGGAAATTAAGAATTCCTTAACTTAGATTAGTGAAGAAAACATTCAATATGCATAACAGTCAAAACAGAGTGCAGCTAAGCAATTTCTGAGATATCATTACACGTTATAGCATTCAGATTTTTATAGATACAAGTAAGACTATGGAAAAACTTAAAGAGAAATAACATTGAACGTGAGAGAATACTTATTTTAACTTTTATTTACACAAGAATCCAATGAAATATATAATCTTTATTCCTTGATCTAGCTAGTTGATCCAGTCATTGTACAATAGAATTTCATATTTAATAACAAGAAGTCTATAGAAATGTTTTGGAATCCACCCTACATACTTCGAATAGTGAAGTATTTATACAAAAAATTATTACAAAATATCTCAAAACAACTTGAGATTTAATCTAGGAAATAAAAATATCTTCTTGCAAGAAGATAGAGACAGCTAATGAATTGTTTTCATGTTGTCCTTTTTATTATGGTCGTGTTGGCCCTTATTGTTGAAGTGTATCCCTTTATGATGGCTTGTTGTTGTATTGTTTCACGCTGGACTCTTCTTTAAATTTTATCTTTCATCTGATACTCTTTAATCCTAATACTCTTTGACCCTAATGTGTTTTTTTCACTTGTTTATCTCGCTACTCCGTTTTTACTGTGCAGTAACTTTTTGTTGTAAATTTATCACAATAAATCAACCATTGTCTCCCACCATTCTGCATCAAGTAATTTTATATTCATCCTCCTCCTGTAGATTTCATCAGCTTCATTATATTCTAAAAAATTGGGCTTAGTGAGGAATAAATATTTTATCTCGTGATCAAGGAGAAACAAGTTCTCAAATGTGTTGTAAAACACTTTTCCTATTGGCAATGCTTTTATGGATGAAGAGTTGGCTTGTTCCTTAGCCAACTTTTTGAGTCTATCACCATAGTCCAACTGTTTCATGAGTTTTTCATTGATAACCATAGGACTGGGCAGACCTTTCTCCCTTAAAATTTGGAATTTAGCCATGAACCTATCAATGGCTACCTACATATTGTGGCACTTTTCTTCTAAATTAAGCATAATGATCCATTTGGAAAGGACCTTCCTTATTTCTAAAATGGTCATAGTCTTATCCTCTATATTTACCTCATGGAACTCATAACTATTCTTGTTGTTGAGGAAGTGGATGAGTCTATTGGCATCCTCTGGCTTATCTCCCAACTTTTGCTTCACTTTCTAGATAACTTTTGTAGTTATATTTAGTAACTCTGTTTGTTCAAAAATAACATGGATTGATGGCCAAATATTATTGATAGAGTCAATGATATTGGCCCACATCATTTCCTTGGTTTTCCCAAGTGGTTTGTCCAATGTTAAGTCTTTCTCTAAGAGTTTCATTCTTTCGCTCATTCTTTGGGCTTTTTGTCCTTCTTCTTTCTGCTTCAGTTGGGCTAGTTTGCAGTTTGTTTCCAAAGTTGCAACCTTTTCTCTTAATCTTTTCATTTCAATAGCCTGGATAGACATCTCTTCCATGGCTTTGACTAGTTCTACTAATTTCTCTCCTGATTCACCTGCTACTATGTAGATTATGTTATTGTTGGTAAGGTTGTTGCAAGTGGAGCTGTAGTTGCCAAAGATGTTGCTAGTGTGGATGGCACTACTGTGGAGACTATAGGGATAACATTTGTTGAAGAAGTGGCCACATATGCTTCTTTTAATTGGATTAAATCATCCAATTCATTTTCAGTCTCTTTTAGTTGATCATTCAATTTTAAGACTATGTCCATGAGTTCTTCATGCCCCCGCTAGGCTTCTAGGACTTCCAGTGTTTGTGGATGTTGTAGTTGAGGTATTTTTAGTTGTTTCTTAAATGTAGTTATATCATCATTATTATTTTTCATAAGTCGTTCTATGGCTTTTATATCCTTGGGATCATGTCCCAATTCAATCACTAAGTCCTCTAAGGACTTGATCATAGTATCATTGGCCTGTGAGGAGGCCTTCTCTAGCTAAAATTGCACTGAAATGTTGTTTAGAGAGTTTCGTAGCTGGTGAGCAGCTATGGCTTTACTTTTGAAGGTGGAGTATATCATCCCTCCAGCCTGTTTATGACGTTTAATCTGGTCTATGGCATGAATATCTCTTGCCAACACTTCAAAATCTACCCTTTTGAAATTTGATGTTGTTTTTGGTTGCTGGGTTGTAGGCTTAACAAAGTTCATCTGTAGATTTCCTTATTTAATGTCAAAGGCTGAAATTAGCCTTGTTTAATTAGTGGAAGTCAGCTCCAGATACTAAGCATATGTTCAGGCCTTAAGCCTCTCATTTCTAGTTTTGATTTCTTTGTATCTTTTCTTGATATCTTGGTCTTTGTCAGCAGGCATTCTGAAGGAAGGAATTTCAACATTAAGCTTCCTTTCCAACATATAATTCTGTGATGTGGAAGGATATTTCTTGCCTTCAGATGGAGTGGTAGGTTTGCTTCCGTTTACTTCTGTGTTGGTGACCTCAGATGAGCCCTCTATATCCTCCTGTTCAAAGGAAGGATTAATTTTCTACCTTTTTGCTTGGCTTGTTTCTGGCTAAGCGTATGAGGTTTCCCTTGCTGATGTAGTGGCCTCCTCCTTAATTCTCTTTAGGTTTTTCTCCTCATTTTGAGGATTCTGCATAACTGGGGGGGTACTCATGGTTCTTTCTGGTTGGTCCAGTTGCTTTGATACCTGCAGGAAAGAACCCTTATCAAGTTGTCTTTCTAGATCAATGAGAGCATTCTCTATGTCTACCCTGGTGTTGTCTCAGTCCACTAAGGTACCTTCCACCCATTCTATTTGGTTGGCATAGGCTTCTATTTTAGGTATGGAATGGAGAATGAAAGGTCCTAGCTTGACCTTTTGTCTCTTCTTTGTGATTAATTCCAAAGGGTCATATATCTAAACAAAACTCCTTTGGAACTTCATCCTTTGCAGAATTAGGTCTGCTTCTTTGCCTGCCTCCATGGAGTTGCATATGAAGGGGCCTATTTGGTATTTTATTTTGAAATTGACCTTCTTCTTGGCATTGACAAAGTTTACTTCATATGCACTGATAATTTTTCTATAGTATTATAATGTAAACGACCTCATTGGGAGGTATCTTGGTAGCTTGTATGGTGCCAACATGCAACCATATATTCTGATTTCTGTATGGTTCTGATAAAGGTACCAGTCACCCACTTTGGTCTGCTTGGAAAGTTGGATGACTCTCTTTATTTCTCAGCCTATCCTAGGTGGAATATTCCCAGTGAACATGTTCATGATGGGATGTACAAAAGAATATATAAAGTCTGAGTAAGTATATGGTGATCCAAACTCATGAAAAAATGTGGTCCAAAAGATTATAGATCTGGGCTAGCCCTTGGTGTCAAGCTTCTGAAGGTGTTGTGGCCACCAACAACCCCCCTCTTTGTTTAGTTATAGAAATATCACTAATAAAATGGGGACCCTTAGTAAAAAATTCAAAAAAAAATAATAAAAAATTCATGTATTATACTCCTTAAAATTATATTGCATCACCTGGAAGAGACAAAACATTTATTTATGAGCATAATAAAAAACTGCGAAAAAAAAGCAACGCGAGGTCCATCGCATTGCATACATTAAGAAGTGCCCATGAATGAAAAACCTTAAAAAGTCCCTGATGGCCGTTATGTGACGTCGCAAATCGCAACATCGCATATATCAGCATAATGATTTAATGACTCATCGCAATTTGCGATACTGCGATCTCCGATCTGTGATAAACACAAAGCCAGGAGTTGCGATCTGCGATTTGTAATTCGTGAGCTGCGATCTGCGATCTACAATCACCCATCGCAAATTTTCCTCGGCTAAGCATTTAAGAAAAACCGTCTGTAAACCAAAATTGGGCACGCGCCTTAAAGGAAATTAATGATCATACGCCAAAGCATTAATGAAGGACAGTTTTGTGTTTTTCGAAGAGTCAAGTCATGATGAGTGGCATTATTTTATACATTCGTAGAGCTCAGAGCTTTCATGGCAATATTCATTATCATTAAACCTTTTCCTTTGTGCGAACTGCAGGAATGAAACAATATACAGGAAACATCTAAGGAAAAAGGGAAAGTGTCAAATGCTCAGAGAACAGAGAAGAGATGCCCTCATAAATAGATGCCGCATGCAACGGAAAACGCAGATTCCAGAGTATTGTTGAACATATGTTGATATCAACAGGCGATTCGACACTCAGGGTCAAAAGCTCACAAAAGCAGCATGTTTGCAAAAAATTTGAAGCTTATACTCGGTAAAGGAAAAGGCGCTAAAGGCGGAAAACGCACCAGAAAGGCTTGGATCGAAGAACAGAGGTAGTTTTCGATGCACGATTAGCACCTAGCGCTAATCGCGCATCGCTAAGAAAAATGTTCAAAAAGCAAAATCCCTAATTTTATTAGTTATCCACAAGTCCGGAAACCGAGATAGCAAAAGCAGAAGCGATTTGAAGGAAATCTGGGTTATTACCAAGTATACACACAGTAAATCCACCCAATCAGAGGAACATTCCCAAAAATATCTTCTAATTTACTAAAAACGGTGCCAGCGCTTGCCATTTCTGTTTGCATAACTCAAGCCAAAGCATAAGGCAACCAGCTGACTCTTCCCAGACAAATGTTGAGTGCTCGCAACATTAAGGAGCTAATGCATAAATAGTTAGGAATTAGATTCAATTTTTAGAAATAAGTTTGTTAAGAAAAAGGGCGGTCATTTAAACCGTATCCTAAATTTATGTAATTTAGTTAGCAGTATTTAAACCCTTCTCATGCATTTAGAGAAGGGTCCAGAAATTTGTCAAAAACTCATCCTCAAAACATGCACTTTTTCACCCTCAGAGGAGGTTTTGGTGAATGAATGGATCAAGGTTTATTGATATTTTCATTTTGATGTCTACCACTGATGTTGCACTTCTGTACTCTTGGTAGATATTAGAACAAAGAGAGATAGATCATTGTTGCTTGAAGCTTATGAGTAGGACCAGTCATAAATGGTACTTTTATCTCTTGACCATTTCTGCTTATATTCTTAAAGTAATATATAGTTTTAGTTGTTTATATGTTACTGCATGAATGTTTGGGTTACCATTTGGCACTTTTGTATGGTGAAGCCATTTATTTATGTTTGATATATGAATGACTTATTATGTGATATACTATTCACAACTGTTTTGCCTAACTTTTTATGTAAAGTGGTTCATCTTAATTGATCTCTGTTCTTATAATAGCTAAATGATCTTTATTACCAGTTATTATTCAAAATCTCTTTATATTGCATAATAGAGGAAATACACCCCAGGTTAGCATAGATTAAATGTGTTGTTTTCATTAGATTACAATAGCATAGAGTTAGTTTATGATCAGGGGCTCAGGACCAAGTGTCGTAAAATGGTCAAAATGAAAGTGTTCAGAACTGATTGGAACCTAAATGAATGGAAAGTGCTCGTCCTCCCAATTTCGGCACCGCAAACAGTTTGAAAAACAGTCGTCGTATGAGGAAGATATGACAAAACGAATAATTTGTCCATAACATTAGAAAATTTAAATTTTCAAAAAAATAAAAAAAGGAATATTCCGCATAATATTCCTTGGAATATTCCAGGGAATATTCCCTCTACAGGAGCCAATCATAAGCCACCACATGGCAGGCCTGGAGGCTACCACGTGGCCCTCAGATGATGTCAGCAAGCTTCATGGGTGGATATAATCAAAAGTTGGGAGTTCCGTGGTTTGAACACATGACCTCTGTTACAACATTCCCACGCCTTACCATTAGGCCACGGGAGTAGTTCTTGTTAAATTAGAGGAAAATATTTTATTTTAATGGTAAACTCATTTTGGGCAGAAACCAAAGGGGGCTAGCCCCCTCTCATATGACCGCGACCTAGAACCACGGGCTTAAGCCCCAACCGCCAGCCAAACTGCCAGCACGAACTTCGAGGACAACATTAAATGTAACTGTAGTCCTGGTGGAGTTTTTGGCGGAGCACCAAATTTGGAAGACCCACCATAATTGGCGGAGCTAACTGGAGCTAACTAAAGTTAGCTGGAGTTTTTCTAGGGGCAAACTGGAGAAACTTTAAATGGCCATAACTTTGTCTAGGAAAGTCGGTTTTGGACGATTTTTTTTATTTATTTTGGGTACTTTTTACCTTCTGAAGCCATTGGCATGGGTTTCACAGCCATTTGAGGTCATTTGCAGGTATTTTAGCTTCGTGGAAGTTCCAGGAGCCACTAGGGCCAAATCAGTTTGGGAGCTGCCTTGGGAATTGTGCAGCCAGTGAATGTGGAACGAAGGTCATTCCTGAAGTTTTCCAGCCTTCTGAATCCATTTCTACAGCTCATTTTTCCTTTTGAGGAATTCTTCTCACTGTTTAGCTTCAGGGAAGCTTTCAGGGCCACTAGGGCCATTTCAGTGCATGAGATGTTTGGGGGCTATGTTCATCCGTTTTTGGTGATTCAAAAGCCTATGTCTGCTAGTTTCGACCTTCTGATTCTAATGGCAGAGGTTTCAGAACCATTTGAGGTCATATTCACCTCAAAATTCTCCATGCAAGCTTAAAGGGCCACTAGGGCCAATTGGGGAAAGTACTGTAAAAGGTACAAATTTCACTGTTTAGTGTTTGGGAAAGAGCATGTTTGGCTTCTTGCATCCTTTCCTTCAAAAGTTTCCTGCATGTTGCCATTCTTTTCCAACATCTAGAAACACTATGGTTAAACAAACCACAAAAAGAACATGCAATTCTTTTCCAATGCTTATGTGGAAATTTTCCATGCTTTACATGATCAAAGGAACTATGATTGAAATCAGATTTATACCTTTCTCTTTCACCTTTGTTACCTTCATGAGGAGGTGAATCAAATGAAGAAGAAGCTCCTTTTGGAACACCATCAATCCCTTCAATGGTTTTATAGCTTTTACAATTCTCTTGTTCAAGTGCATGCTTATGCACACCTTCTTCTTGCAAGGCATGTTTCAAACTCTTGCATTCCTCAAGGATACAACCTTTACAACCTTGAGATAAAGAACTGGAAACGAAAATCCTTCTAGGAACAGTTTCAATTGCCATCATGGCTACGTTGGAACTTTCTCCATAAGATTGTCCATAACCAAGACCCAAATTCTTAGGCCTTATCTCAACCATTATTGGCTCAACTATACCCTGTGCATGTTTGCCCAATCCTTGTCCTTCATATCCCATTTTGGACATCAACTTGAACCCTATGCCTCTGGTATGTTTCTCAAAAGAACCAACATAAACATTCTTATAAGAATTTGAAGACAAACTAGAATTGTTTACCTCTTCTTCAAGCTGATACTTGGCTAAGGCTTCTTTGGCAACAACGAGTTGTGTCTCCAACTCATGCATCCTTTCCAAATTCATGTTTGCAATATGGAGTTCGTCTTCCATTTCCTGCAATTGGTTAGAAAGAAACTACTTCTCTTCCCTCATGGAATTCAACTGCTCTTGAAGTCTAGAGCTCTTTCTTTCATCCTCATACATTTCTCTCACCATATTCATCATGATGAAAAATTCTTGCTTAAAGCCTTCATCAAAGAATCTTGTAAAGGAGGACGATTTTGAGAACTCACTTATGGAAGTTGTCATTATAAAAATGAACAAAAGAGCTTCAGCAACTCAAACAACAAGTAGTAAAGCAGTCAATCTTCAACACTGCTTAAGACACCTTTCAAGCTACAAAATCAAGCTAGTGATGTTAGTCAAGAAAACCTAGTGCTCTGGTACCATCTTGATCTGAAAATGGAATGTACTTGTTTAAGGGTGCAAGGTATCCATTTCCAATAATTTCAACTGTGAGCTAGACACTCCAAATGACCTCTAAAAATGTGAAAACTTCTTATTTCTTATACAGAGATAGACTGTAGGGGCATTCAACGAACATGTCACCTCTAAAAAGAGGACGAGTTCCAGAGGCTACCTGGCCCTCTACAGGCTCTGCCTAAAGAAATAACAAAGTAAACACTTAGAAGTCTTTGACATACACAAACTTGAAGTTTAATGTCCTTGCGGAATAAGGCAAATAACTTTCTATAGCTGAATAGGTGATTATGTGTGTATGCAAGTTATGTATATTTGTTGTTTAAAACTTTATATCAGTTTTGTTTACCATATTATCTTCAGCAAATAAAGACATCAAAATGATAAAGCAGTTCACCTCCTCTGGGCTACATCTGCTGGACTAAGCCTCTTCAACTAGGCTATCCTCTTGTATTAAAAATGCTACAAAGGCTAATACAAGAATATATGTGTCTCAAAAGACAGATCTGACTGTAAATACAGAATCAGAAGATAGGAATTAGCCAAACATGCTCTTTCCCAAACACTAAACAGTGAAATTTGTACCTTTTACAGTACTTTCCCCAATTGGCCCTAGTG
>Ga0181465_101425_pt1 | contig 10128 bp, 10 predicted proteins | sample InSIn3gowninarea_FD_119076 | JGI IMG/M metagenome (GOLD analysis project Ga0181465, IMG submission 119076) | Clean room microbial communities from NASA Spacecraft Assembly Facility at Jet Propulsion Laboratory, Pasadena, California, USA -... ...
TTGTCTACATATTTTGAACCAACTTCCTTCAAAGAAGTTGCTTCTCATGATGAATGGAAAGAAGCGATGCAAAAGGAGTATGATACCCTCATAAAGAATGTCACTTGGAAGTTGGTTGATCCTCCATTAGGAACCAAACCAATTAGCTGCAAGTGGGTCTACAAAAACAAGTATAAAGCTAATGGCTCACTTGACAAGCACAAAGCTAGGCTTGTGGCAAAAGGTTTTGGACAGAAGGAAGGGATCAATTATGAGGAGACTTTTTCCCCCACAGCAAAATGGGCTACCATCCAGAAACTCTTTGTACTAGTAGCTCAGAACGGTTCGAAAGTTCATTAAATGGATGTAAAAACTACTTTCTTGAATGTAAGAATCACATTGCTTAAGTTTCCTAGGAATTGTAGGGAAACTAGCAACACCATTTTTCTTCAACAAGAAGAGACTATCATAGTTCAAATGTCCAAATATAGCATGCCATAATAAACTTGATGGAAGTGTACCTTCTTCATGATGAGAATTGTATGGGAAATGTTGTGCATTAGTAGAGGTTCCTTGTAGCTTGAGAAACCTTTCTTCTTCTATTACCCTCATGACAAGTGAGTGATCAAATGCTTTTCTTATCTCAAGCTTGCCATCAAACATATGAATGGAGTGACCTTGCTGGCAGATGTGGGCCAAGGAAAACAAGAGTTGTGCGAGATATAGAACATGATGTAGAATAAAGTCTGGAAGTCCATGCAGTTTAAGCGTGATTGTGCCAAGCCCTGATGGCTTGAGTTTTGATTGATCTGCAAAGTATACTGCTCCATCAACATTATCAGTGAAATCTTCAAAAAAATATTTTCTATGAGTCATGTGGCAGGTTTCCCTAGAATCAAGAAACCAATCATTTTTCCAAGAAGCAAGTGAAGCATTAAATAAATCTTCATTTACATCAATGTTACATTGCACCACAACATAGTGAGTGGATTCAGGTGCTTTACCTTTGTCCATGTTATCAGTTTTACCTTTCTGTTGGTTTCTTTTCTGCTCAATTTTGTCCCATGGAATCTTGAATGTCGAGGCATCATGTGATCCATTTCTTTTGTAGTGAATATCGTGCAAATCTACCTTTCCTCCTTGAGAATGTTTTCCCCCTTCCTCTGAAATATATTCCTCTTCCTCTTGAATGCATACTATAACAAAAAAAATACTTCTACTACAAAAAATTTACTCTTAATGGGAATGAAAAATATAGTTCTGATGTGACTGGATAGCAAACTCAAATGTCGATTCACATTCATCTCCACACCTTTAAAGTATAGAATATGTCAGTATATTAAGTCCAAAAAAAATATCCTCAACAGCATAAAGCACTGCGTCCACCAAAGAATGTATAACAAACGTGTTTGGACTCTAAGATATTGTGTCATACAGAGAAGTATTTAGGTTATTTTCAAGAATAATTTGAGACAGATGTATCTCTGATTTTAAGCCACATGAAATACGCCACAAAACTGCAAAAAATTTAAGTGCTTCTCCAAATTTAATTCAATTTCTTGAAAACTAAGAGATCCTCCAGAATGGAATTCAGAGGGATTGCAAACCAAGATACAAAGATCCTTTTTATGGCAGACATGTAACATCACCACAACTCCTCTCCAATTCCTAGTAATCGGTAGTCATCTACTCTACTATCAATGGATTTCCCTAAAGACCCTATAAACCCCCACTTGTTTTGTGATGCATTGTAATCAAAAAGAGCATTCATGTTGAATTTCAAGGCATATAACCTATTCCTCACAACTCGAACATTAAACTTATTTTTAGATAGACAAAGATATCAATAAATATTAATGGCCAACACACCAAAAAAATCATGGTCAAACCCAAAACCAACCAAAATCCATAGATACATTAATCTTATGTACCAGCTAATTGAATAACACACGTTAAATGAATGAGAGTTTAGACTGTGGGATACTTTTCCTTACAAACTAAACCGATTGGAAAAGACATGGATCTCTCTGTTGCTATCTCTGATGAACAGGGTATAAAAAAATATTAGATCCAACGTGATCATGCTGTCCAAGAGAAATCATCAATGCAGATAGCAGTGAGGGCCATCCATGCCATTGCCACTTTTAGAAAAAACACAATAGTTATGTTGATGATGACGGCATACAATATCAAAGGATTGATATAGAATGTCCTACAAGTCTATGTGTATTAGAACCACTAATAGCTAGCTCCAGGCATAAAATTATCTGCAACTTTTCATAAAATGATTAAAGACTTGAGAAAGGGTTTGGAATGTGGATATTCTCCGATTCAATCCAATGAAAGATTTGATTAGAAGCAGCACCACCGTGTCTAAAGTTCAACTTGCCTCGCATCTCATCACATCAACACAGAAAACAGAAGTTCTCGACCAAGGAAGGGGCTACAAGAGCGCACTTGCTTTGGTTGTGGATGATTTGAAAAATGATTCTTAGAAATTGAGGTCTATGGAAATATGGTGAGGGCAGTAAATGTGCCATCATTTTGGATTTCGGTTCTTGATAGGAGAGATGTCGCAACAACAAATGTTTATGGACAGAACAACAAACATTTATGGACAGTAGCCTTCTAGCAGATAGAGAGCACATGTAAAGGAATATGGAAGACAAAGAGAAGATAAAGGAATATGGCAGATAGAGGAGTTACAAGGAGCATAAGAGCTAAAAAAAGGAGCTGGCTCTGATACCATGTCAGGCCAGGAAGTAACTCCACAAAGAAAAAATTGATTCGTGTATTTTATTCCATCAGGTAGGTCTATTATATACATGAGGGAGAGATTGTTCAGTTCATCTCCCGATGACTGTTCATATTTCTCATTTATTTATTTACATATATATTTACCCAATCACAAGTATTAGGTGTCAACAATAACTCCTTTGTATGACCCATATAAATAAACAAAAGGGTGAAATTGGATGCATTCTAGCCAATAATTAAGGTATGTTGAACTTGAGTCTCTCTTGATACAATGGAGTTGACTTTCATAAAATATTCTAGAATATTCTTAGTAGTATACACAATTCAAAGGTCATGATTATTTCTAAGGTAGTTATGCCCTTTTATCCCTTTTAAACAAATTGACTAGTTAAAAGAAAATGTTACATTTACAAGTGCTATATGAAAAATTTATGACTATTTTGCTATGTGGTATTGATAAGCTACAATATTGGCCCATGGTATTGTAACAAAGTCTATTTATAGATTAAGAATATTCATGATAAAATGGGGGTGAATCTCCATGGTTAAGAGTATATATATATATATATATATGTGTTAATTATTTTTATCATTAATAATAATAATAACAACAATTTTTTGTTTTGTTTATCAAGTGGTCTAATATTTCCATAGATGACATCAAGCTTGACCCATGGCTTGGGAAACCATGACCCTGGGGCATCTAAGTCATGAAAATCACAGGGAGATTGGACCCGACCTAGGCCACTTTAACCCTTAACATGGCTGTATTTTTTCCCACAAAGTTTCAAGTATTGTTGGCATTATGATACAGGTGTCATCCTTGATGGCAACTCACTTAGATAAAATATCATAGTGCAACAAAAAAAATTACAAATCAGACTCCAAAGAATGAAGAAAGAGGGGTATGCACAAGTTCACCTTATCCAAGTTGTATATACACATAGGTTTACTAAAAAAAAGGACCATATATGTACGCACGCACGTTCGTAGAAGGAAAAGTGCATGTATCATGGAAAACCAAAATTTGGTTCAAAGTTTTTCTTGGTCCAAGGTAATTGGTCCAAGGTATTGGTCCAAAGTAGTTTTAGTCCATGGTATTGAGAAAGACCTAAAACTATATAAGGAGGAGAAGATCATCAAGATGTTGATGAGCTTCTGATGGTTTGCTTGATATGATCTAAGGATGCACCTATATGGCTGATGAAGGTCGATGGACTGGGAAAAAAAGGCTTAAAAATATTATCATTATGTGGTTTGATCTTGATCAGTATAGATCTAAATACTAACACATGTTTTATTCTATAAATGTGATGATCTGGCTATGACTGAAGTATGAAATAGTTGAAATTTTTTAAGTTAACATTTACAGATCTATGCACAAGTTCGCTTTAGCAAAAGAGCATATACATGATGGTTTAGCATATCAAAGTAGTGTATACTTAATAAATTTGAATTTGTAGATCCTGGAGGGCCCCAGTATTGTAGCAATAATGCTACAACTCCTGTAACTCCCTTATTTATTTTTATCAACCCGGTAGTTCGTAACAAACTTGGAAGCGACGGTGCTGTATGCACAAGTACTAGCTCTTGCTGCAGCTGTCACTTGGTCAGCTGGCACAAGTCTGCTAGGAGCTTAACCCAACTTCTATGAGCTCTTAGAAGAAGCTTTTTAATTGATGGATGAAAGCTAACTCAAAGGAAGCTAATCTAATTGCAAAAAGAAACTGGAAGCCAAAAATAAACGCTAACCTTAGAAAACCCTAATTCTTTTCCATGCAGGGATTCAATAATAGAGTTCATGCTTTTGTGATCCATATCAATTTAGAGAGACATTTTTCGGTGAAAATCACATGGAAAATCATTTCTCGACACGTTTTGAACCAAAAAGTATGGTTCATCATCAGGACAAGTGATGAACCACACTTGTTGGTTCGAAACGCGTCGACAAATGATTTTCCATGTGATTTTCACTGAGAAATCTCTCTCTAAACCCTAATTCTACCAACTAGTCCTACTGACGCAAAGGAGAGCACGAAAACTAATGAAAGAGATGCCATTACTTCTAGGAAGGTAAAATTCATGTGTCCAAGTTATCACTATCTGAAGAAAACATCTTTTTGTATTTTTTATTAAGTTGTTGGAATTATCATGCATGTGCTTCGAACTGGCTGTTTACTGTGCAGGGGTAGATCAAGGGGAGGAATGCTTGGGAAAGTTTGGGAAGGTTTAGAGAGGGTCTAAGGGGTCCCTAACACCCTTCCAGAGAGTCTCACAAAGTTTTTCTACCAAGAAACCATGTTTATGAGCTTCTACAGGAAGTCTACAGGGGTTCTACAGGATGTTTCAGGAATTTCTACAGGATGTTCAAAAATTTCTACAGGACGTTTAAGAATCGGATTTTTGAGGATGGGTGATTGCTAGAAGATGCATGGATGGTTATGGAGGTAGGATGGGGGTCTGAAGTGACCCAGGAACAGATGGATGGAGTGGTGAGATGATGTGGAAGGCTGACTTGGCTTTAAGGTAGCTGAGACAACAATGGAGAAGAAGGTAGGGTTATGTGGGAAAGAGGATGGGTGTGAAGTGAGAAACATAGATATGGGATGAATCAGATGGCTCTGACGAAGCTTGACCATGTGAGTGAGTGGTAGAGACACCCTGCACAATGTACATTCAACCGAATCAATGAATTCTTGCAAACAAACCAAGTCCTAGCTAATTTAATCTAGCTGTCAATGAAATGAATAAACATCAGCTTTGTTTGTAAAGAGAACCATGTACATTAATCATGAAAAGAAACATCATAGACTTCTAAACCCATAATTAGCTCTTGCAAATGCAAACAATACACTAAGGATTTACAGTAAGACAAACTAGTATTTTTGTTGGGGCAGCATTGTTTCTTCAATTTCAGCCCCTAATCCCAAAAAGGACGAGGTGAAACTGAGAATGTTGTTGACCCTTTTCTTGGAGATTTTTCCGTTAACCACCTATCAACTAAATCTGAGCATGAAAAGCTATTTTACTTATCCAAAACAACCTAAATAATGAAACAAGATTTAAATATAAATAGCTGATCTTATTGTAGGAATGCAACAAAAACACATCAAGATAAACAAAGGAGGTATTGGGCGCTTGAGATGGGCCCAAACCCAAGAGCTATAGCCTCCTAAGAGAGATTTAGAGCTGGTGCAAAGCTGGATTCATCATTATTGAGCAAGAAAAGAAGAGTTACATCAAAACTATCCACAATGGAAACTTGAAAATGTGCTGAAAGCAAAGCTAATCTACTGCATAAAAATCGAACTACAAACTAGCTAACTTCTACCTACAAAATGACTAACCATTGGATACAAAATGACTAACCCCTATCTAAAAAAAATGAGGCCATAAGCCTTCTTATTTATACAAATTGAGGACCCAACAGTCCTCCTAAACTTTAGGGACTCAGCTGCCCAAAACTTGTAGTTAACAATAGTCCTACTTGACTTGCTTGGCTTCCCTTGTGCTAATTGATTTGGTGGCCCTTGAACTCCAAGCTGATGGTGGAGAATTCGAGGTAAGGGCCCATAAATGAAGGGAACACCTTCCTACAAATCCTCTCCCTTGTCCTCCCACGAATTTGGCTGCCAAGTGCTCATTAAAACCTTTAATTTTGTCTCCAAGTTGACCAAAAGGGCTACACAAAGCACCCAGTAGACTCGTTGGCATAATGACTAACCCAATTCACTCTATTAGCATAAATATAATAAAAAAAATGCAATAAACTAATGAGAATGGTGGATTAAGTCGAATTATGAGGTTGAATGAGCCCAAATAATTATCCATTTTGGGCCTCATCAGATCCGTACACTGGTTCCTTTTGGTAAAAGTGCATATACATGGTGGTTCAACACATGGAAGTAGCGTATACCTTATGAAGTATGTTCTAGTTGTTTCTATTTGGTGTTGCAGAGTTCTGGGTTCTTCTTTGGGCTTTGGTGATTGTATTCTAGTGACAATGTCTGAATGATCAGATTGATTGATTGTGACTTGCTACAGTGATGATGGGTTGTCAAGTGATTGATTGATTCAGTTATGGTTGATTCAAAAAGTGATGATTGACTTTTAGTGATTGGTTGATGCAAATATATTTTATGATTGTATTGCAATTATGATTTCCTGAGTTTCAATGTTGTTGATGGGTCAAGTATGAAAATTAGATGAGACATAGCCTTCAGATTGTGGTGTTGTGTTCCAAGAGTATCCAGTCTGAAAATTCATGAAACGTGGTCCCTGGTAGAAGAGTGGAGTTTTTTGTAGGCTAGTAGCTATGTATTAGTAAACATATTAGCTAGTACAAGAGCTAGGATGTTGTAGCTCCCTTCCAATAGTAGCTGGAGAATGAGATAACGTTGTAGCCTTCTATAGGTGGGTGCCTATGAACTGGTATGAGACTACAGTAGTACAATATTGTAAACACATTTTCTTATTATTAAAAGAAGATAGAGATGACAACAGTAGGTGATTTTTACCCATATTGGGTTTCCACCTTATATCTTGGTGTTCATGGGTGTTGCTTATGTGTGATGCTTTATTATGATTTTACTGCATAGTCTAATAAATATATGATATACTGGTTAAAGATCAATACATTATAAATTGTCTAAATCAAAAGTTCTCTGCATATACCCTGGTTTCATTAGGTACAGTCACGTGTACATGCTAGTTCACTTAGTTGAAGTAGCATATATAAATAAGTTTGGGAAATAAAATTATTGATCTGATAGTATTGATTCACCCCTGCCCCCCTCTCAATATTATTTCCAACAATTGGTATCAGAGTAGGTCCTTCAGAAGAAGCTTGATCGCTCCAAGGGAGATCCATCATCATGAGTAATGAAGAAATTGTGGGATCCATCAGACTGCCAATCTTTGATGGGAGAAATTTTGGTTATTGGAAAATAAGAACCAAAACCTATCTACAATCACTTGGAGTGGATGTTTGGGAAATTGTGGAAGGAGGATATACATTTCCAATAGCAATTCCTACATATACAATAGGTAGAAAGAAATATGAAAACAATGCTAGAGCTATCAATACTTTATTGGGAAGTTTGTCAAAATCAGAGATTGTCAAAGTCATGTAACTCAAATCAACCAAATAAATATGGCACAAAATCATTCTGAACTATGCAGGAGACTCTCAGGTAAAACAAGCTAAACTTAAAACTCTCATAATTAAGTATGAAACTCTTAAGACGCACAATGATGAAAGTATAACTAATTACTTCTTACATATAGATGAGGTTGTTAATTTTATCAAGAATATTAGTGAAGAAATAAACGAATTTACCTTAGTTGAGAAAGTTTTGAGATCCTTGTCTACTAAATTTGAATCAAAAGTGTCTGCCATAGAAGAAAAAACAAGATCTGCAGACTATCACTATGACAAAGCTTCACAGAATCTAAACTGCCTTTGAGATGAGAAAAGGTGGACCATCAGATATGAGAGAAGCTGCATCTAAAGCTTCAGCGAAAGGAAAGGAAGAAAACAATGAATCATGACATATTTCAGAATAAGAAGATGAGGTAAACTTTGTCAAGAAGCTTCAACGGCGTTTCGGAATATTTAGAGGTAAGCTACACTTCAAATGCTTTGTTGTGGTAGGGTCGGTCATTATGCTGCCAAATGTCCTCATAAAAATTAATATGAAAAAGGAAAGGAATATGAAAAATGGAATAGAAAACAAGTCGTAAATAAAAGGAGTTACTATACTCATTAAGATAGCAATGGATTATCAAAAACTGATGAAGATGAAAATAGCAATGACTATAGATTTCTAATGGCTTATGGTGATGATAATTTTTGGGATGCTTTAGAAGAAGATGACCTTCATGAAGAAATCTCTAAACTCAAATTCTGTTTAGAAGAAAAGAATATGATTATAGATACCTTGACATACCCACTTGCTGAAAAAGAAAAACACAATTAAAAACTAGAATGTGAAATTGTGGGTCTAAGAAAGGATCTTGAGAAAATGAAATCTCTCAATATTAGATTTGCTAAAGGATCAGACACATTAAATGAAATTAACGAAGTGTAGTGTTCTCCTTTGATAAAGACAGGTCTTGGATATACTGAAGAAGCATCTCAATCACAGAAGTTGTTAACCTCCACTAAAATCTATCTTGATGTAGCAAAGACCAATCAACAATATGACAGTCGTCAGCAAAAGCATAAAGAAAATCACCAGGTAAATCAGACTAAATTTATTCCAAGGATGAATAGAAGCCACAATGAACCTCAAGTAAATCATACTTAATTTTCTCCAAATATGAATATTAATAGAAATTATAATCACCAGGTCAATAGATTCGATAGTCGCAGGAACTTCTTTAATTGGCAATGTTTTTCATGTCATAATTTTGGACAGAAAGCTACTCAATGTGTTTCTTACAAAACCATCATGACTGGAGAAGCACGAAATCAAAGGAATGTAATAGGGGTCAGGAAAATTTCCTATAAGAACTTTTCTCTTCTTGAAAATGAAAAAGAATTCTCAATTTGTAACAACTTTGGTCATGAAGAATCTGAATGCGGGAGAAAATTTCGGCAAACATCTCAAAAGAGAAAACTTCATTAAATCCTGAGATATGGAGAAGGAAAGAAACATAATGAAAAATATGTGGTATAACCTTGTTTGCAGAAGGACAAGAAAATCATTGGTACATCGACAATGGATGCTCAAAACACATTACAAGTGACAAAGAAATACTTCACTCATATAATGCCTTAGAAAATGAAAAGAATGTCTCATTTGGAAATGGCACTCCTGCTGTCATAAAAGGTAAAGGCTCTATTTTCTTGAAAGAAAAGGTTAAAGCTGGAAATTTTATGTATGTAGACGGTTTAAAGCATAACCTATTGAGTGTCAGTCAAATGTGTGATCAAGGAAATGAAGTGGTGTTTCAGTCAAACAATACATATTTCATTAAATTTAGAAGTGAATAGTGGATCTAGAATTTCAAAATAACCGAAAATCTCAATTCTAGTGATGTCCTTGTAATAAAATATTTCCAATTTTAATGAAATATGTCTTCAATGGATGTGTTGTTTATGAGCTTGATACAGGGGAGACCATGATCAAAGGTATAAGAACACCAAAATCCTTATACATACTAAAGGGAGGACAACAAGAGTGCTATCTAAGAAAAAATGATGAAAACTTACTGTGGCATAGAAGATTGGGACATATAAGATTTTCTCAAATAAGAAAAGCATCCAGATTCAAGGTTGTTCGTGATCTTCCATATATCAGCATCCCTGAAAATACAATATGCAAACCATGTCAAATCGATAAGAAAAACATTGCCAATTAAAGAAGTTCCTGCGACTATCGAATCTAT
>Ga0181465_100484_pt2 | contig 10127 bp, 6 predicted proteins | sample InSIn3gowninarea_FD_119076 | JGI IMG/M metagenome (GOLD analysis project Ga0181465, IMG submission 119076) | Clean room microbial communities from NASA Spacecraft Assembly Facility at Jet Propulsion Laboratory, Pasadena, California, USA -... ...
CAGGAAAATGAGCAGCTACAATCCATCACACAGGAATTGTGGCAACAGCCCCAGCGCGAGCTTCAATACTGCGCCATCGATCTACTACTCTCCTACCACTCACTTTGGCACCAGGATACTATTATCCTAATTGCGAAGTTGATCACTAACAAAAGCTGGTGGGACAGTGTCGACCCCCTGGCTTATGATTGCGCGGGCAGGTATTTTAGCCAATTCCCTTCGGTGATTAGCAATGTGACCGCTCAATGGAATACTTCGGAGAATATATGGTTGCAACGGAGTAGCTTGCTGTATCAAAAAAGCTACAAGAAAAGTACAGACACAACACTTTTGTCGCAGTACATTATCAACCTGGCCGGGTCAAAAGAATTTTTTGTGCAAAAAGCGATCGGCTGGATATTAAGAGAATATGCAAAAACTGATGAAGCCTGGGTGAAAAATTTTGTAAGTAAAAACAAAATTGCTCCGTTAAGTCGAAGGGAAGCATTGAAACATTTGTAACATACCTCTTTGGTGTGAGAGTTAGCACAAGAAAACGCGCGATACTCACATTTCGGCCCGCCACGCTTAAACTATCCGGCGTACAACAATCTAAACAGTCTTAAACCACAAGGGTGTTTTATCTCCAGGGTCGCCATTATAACTAAAGCACAATTCTTCTCCTTTTTTCACTGCTTTTAGCGTACGAACAGTCATGTTTCCGTTGTCATAATCCATTTCATACTCACAATTCGGTTCAAAAGAGTGATTGTACATGGAAACATAACCTAAGGCCATTGCAGCCTTTCGTTTGCTTTTGCCCCATTCAAAAATATAGTGAAATAAACGAGTGCCTTCTACCTGTTTTCTTTCCTTTGGAGACAACTCTATCACCGGGGAGATTTCAACAACAGTTCCTGCTGGTATATTTTTGGTAGTGAACACTCCTCTCCCACGATTTCCCGACGGTGCAATAACAAGGTATGGTAAAAGCATAGGTATTCTTCGCGCGCTAAGGTAAAGAAATGTAAATACAGTAATCAAATATAACCTCTCAAAATACTAATTTGCAGGCATGGCAGTAGAAGACATTGAAGAGCAAAGCATTCAGGAAAAGTTCGAGCAGCTGGTGGCCACCGAGGATAAGCTGGCAATTCGTGAATTTCTTGATGACCAGAACATTACTGACGTCGCCGAACTGATTAATGAGTATCCCGACTTCGAGTCGCAGATCATTGCCAATCTATCTATCCATCGTGCAGCCAGTACCTTTAAGATCCTTGATTTCCCCACACAAAAAAGCATCGTATCTCAACTTCCGTATTTTAAAACCGCAGAGTTACTCAACGAATTGCAGGCCGATGACCGCACGGCTTTTTTTGGAAGATCTGCCGAAGGAAGTATTAAGGGACCTGATCAAACTTCTTGATCCTGAAGAAAGACTGGTAACACTTTCCTTACTGGGATACCCTGATGGCAGTGTAGGAAGGTTGATGACGCCTGATTACGTATACGTGTATGAACACAATACAGTCGAGGAAGTTTTTCAGATCATACGCAAGTATGCGAAAAATACGGAAACGATTGATGTAATTTATGTGATTAACGACAAGGGCCAGTTGATGGATGACCTTCGTATAAAAGAATTTATTCTTGCGGCCCCTGACAAGCAGGTAAATGAATTAATGGATGGAAGGGTCATTTCTTTGAAAGTAGATGATGACCAGGAGCATGCAAACCAGGTATTTAAAATGAATAATCGCATAGCTCTGCCTGTTGTAGACGATAATAATGTGCTCCTTGGTATCATTACCATTGATGACATTCTTTGGGTAGCTACCGAAGAATTCAGCGAAGACATGCAGAAGATGGGGGGTACCGAAGCACTTAACGAGCCTTACCTCAACATATCATTCTTCAAGCTGATACAAAAAAGAGCAGGATGGCTAATTGTGCTTTTTATAAGTGAACTGTTTACCGCCACTGCAATGGCCTTCTTCAATGATGAGATATCTAAAGCCACTGTTCTTGCTATCTTTATTCCGCTTATTATGTCTAGTGGCGGTAATAGCGGGTCACAGGCTTCCACGCTGGTAATCCAGGCAATGGCAGTGGGTGATGTAGATCTTACAGATTGGTGGCGGGTTATGCGAAGAGAGATTTTTTCGGGCCTTACGCTTGGCAGCATCCTTGGTGTCATTGGTTTTGGAAGAATTATTCTATGGCATGAGCTGATGGCGCACGGTTTTATCCAGGATCTGTATGGTGAACATTATATGCTTATCGCCAGTACTATCGGACTGTCATTAATTGGAGTTGTACTATGGGGAACACTTACGGGGTCTATGCTCCCAATGGTTCTTAAAAGACTGGGTGCCGATCCGGCTGTTTCATCTGCCCCTTTTGTGGCAACCCTTGTTGATGTCACCGGTATTGTTATTTACTTTAGCGTAGCCTACCTGTTTTTGCGCGGTGTATTATTGTAACTCTTTCCATACATCCTGCCCCGATATCAAGACCAGGCTGTCTCAGCAGGCAACGTGCTCAATAAGTTGCTGTCTGCCGTCCCAGTTAAATAGCCGCTCACTGTAATTGGTGGTTGTTTATTCGTTGCATTTTCATTTGCAGCATCTCTTTAATACCGCCATACCATTCAGTTTGTAAAATAGACAACACCGCCGAGTCTCTTCGTCCTCCCTGCGGACGAGGCATATGGCTTCTAAGCACTCCTTCAAACGTGCAACCGATGCTTTTCATTGCCGCAATACTTTTCTGGTTGCTATTGTCGGCCCTGAACTCAACCCGTTCAAAGCCACACTCTTCAAAAGCAAATTGCAACAACAGGTATTTGCAGTTCTTATTGAGACCCGTGCCCTGGAAATCCTTTCCATACCAGGTGTACCCAAGCTGCAGTGTTTGGCTTTGGGGCTGGATATCGTAGAAACGGGTTGAGCCCGCAAAACAATTTTTTGTTTTGTCAAAGACAATGAATGCATATTCCTTTTGTTGCAGACGGCTGCTCTCCGCCAATTCAATATATTTTACCAGGTTCCCTCGTCCTGCTGCCGACACCAAGGAGTAGGTCCACAGTTCAGGTTCCTCGAGGCTAAACTCAATTAAGTTTTCGACGTCTGACATACGTAAAGGACGTAATAAAACGTTGTTGTTTTCGAGAACGTGATCGTTTAGAAAATCAAAATAGGTTTTCATTGCACAAGTGCGAACGGTTCGCCAGTTGGTATAATTAATTAAAAATAGGGATATTGCACCCAAAATTCTTATAATCATGTGCGGAATTGTAGGCTATACCGGGCCACGCCAGGCTTACCCGGTTATTTTAAAGGGCTTGAAACGTTTGGAATACCGTGGCTACGACAGTTCCGGAGTGGCCCTGGTAAACAACGACCTGAAGGTGTACAAGAAGAAAGGTAAGGTGAGCGAATTGGAGGATTTTGTGGTGGGGCAGGACATACATGCGCATGTAGGTATTGGACATACCAGGTGGGCAACCCATGGAGAACCTAGTGACCGAAACGCCCACCCCCATAGGAGCGCTACCGGAAACATAGCGATGATACATAACGGGATCATTGAAAACTACACCAGTATCAAACAGGAACTGATAAAGAAAGGGTATGAGTTTAAGAGTGATACCGATACAGAAGTCCTTCTCAATTTCATTGACGATATCAAGCAAAACAACCAGTGTTCTTTGGAGGAAGCCCTGAGGATTGCACTTAAACGGGTTGTTGGCGCATACTGCTTATTGCTGGTGGATAAGGACGATCCTGAAACGATTATTGCAGCAAGAAAAGGAAGCCCCCTGGTAATTGGAATTGGCAAGGGAGAACATTTTCTGGCCTCAGATGCCTCTCCAATTATAGAATACACCAAAGAAGTGGTGTATGTAAACGACTACGAGATCGCTATTATTAAGCCGGATGAACTGATTTTGAAAAACCTTGGCAACGAAAAACAAACTCCCTTTATCCAAAAACTGGATATGGAGCTTGCGGCAATCGAAAAAGGAGGCTATGAACATTTCATGCTCAAGGAAATCTTTGATCAGCCTAACACTATATTCGACTGTCTTCGTGGACGTCTAAATCCGGCATCGGGTGTAATTACAATGGGTGGCATCGACAATCACCTGGCTGCACTAACGAGTGCAAATAGAATTGTGATAGTGGCTTGTGGAACCAGCTGGCATGCCGGCCTGGTTGCAGAATACCTGATTGAAGACCTGTGCCGTATTCCGGTCGAGGTAGAATATGCCAGCGAGTTCCGCTACCGAAATCCGGTGATCAACAGGGGTGATGTCATTATTGCCATCTCTCAAAGTGGTGAAACTGCAGATACGCTCGTAGCGCTTGAAAACGCCAAAGAAAAAGGAGCCTTTATTTTTGGTGTCGTAAACGCAGTGGGCAGCAGTATTGCCAGGCTGAGTAATGCCGGTGCGTACACACATGCAGGACCCGAAATCGGAGTGGCCAGCACCAAGGCATTTACCGGGCAATTAGCCGTGCTGATCATGATGGCATTGAAAATAGGGTATGCAAAAGGCACGATAGAGGAAAAACGATACCAGAACCTGTTAACTGAGTTACACGACATTCCTGGTAAAGTAGCCCAGATTTTAGATAACACCGACGCGATCCAGGCAATTGCAGAAAAGTATAAAGACGCTGGAGACTTTCTCTACCTGGGTCGCGGTTATAACTTTCCGGTAGCACTTGAAGGAGCCCTCAAGCTGAAGGAAATATCCTATATCCATGCGGAAGGATATCCCGCCGCAGAAATGAAACACGGCCCAATTGCACTCGTCGACGATACATTACCAGTCGTATTTGTGGCTACTAAAGACAAGTACTATGAAAAAATTGTTTCAAACGTACAGGAAATAAAAGCTCGTAAAGGCAAAGTAATAGCGGTCGCCACGCAGGATGACCAGGTGATTCCCGGGATGGCGGATGACGTGATGTACGTACCGGATGCGGATGAAGCACTGGCTCCGTTGCTAAGCGTTATCCCGCTGCAATTGTTGAGTTATTATATCGGTGTTGCAAAGGGACTAGACGTGGATAAACCACGAAACCTTGCCAAATCGGTAACTGTAGAATAGTCCCTTCTTGCCATCTTTAGATTCTTAAATGAATTCCCGATCTCTTTTAGAACTAAAAGCAGCAGGTATAGATAACCGCTGCTTTTTTCCAATAAAATAGTCCTCGTTTATGGGCATTGTTATTTGCCCTAAGCACCTGGTTAAAGTTAATTCAATTCTATGCCGTCTTCCACCTACCAGATCCGTAAACAAAATATAAGCTCTCTGGGTTATGGCTTTGTTGCTCCCGAGTATTTGCCCAAAGGAAAGGATGAATACTACCTGAGAAACATGCAAAACAAGAACGGAATAAGTTACCGACAACTTACCGCTTACGAAATTGAAGTGCTGGTAAGAAACCGAAACACCTCCGAGAACTGGAACAAGTTGTTGGTTTCTGATGCCTCCAACCCCGAGCTGGTAAAAAATTGCAAGTTTTTTGGTTTGGTGCGCATTGGCAAACTCGAGCCCCTTGTGCTCGAGTTCAGCGATTTACGCGTACCAGTCGGCCTATACAATTCTACCATTATCAGCAGCGACTTTGGAGATAATGTTGTGATTGATAATGTCAATTACCTGTCACACTATATCATTGGAAGCGAAGTGATCATAGCCAACGTAAATGAATTGGTAACCACCAGCTATGCCAAATTTGGTAATGGAATACTGAAAGAAGGGGAAGAAGAAGACATCAGGATATGGCTTGAGCTGTGCAATGAAAATGGCGGTCGAAAGGTAATTCCTTTCAATGGAATGATGCCGGGAGATGCCTATCTATGGACGAAATTTAGGGAGGATACCGCGTTGCTCCAGAAATTTAAAGAATTTACGGAGGCGAAGTTCGACAAACGCAGGGGTTACTATGGTAAAATTGGTGACAGAACCGTTATCAAGAACTGCAGCATGGTAAAGGATGTATGGATTGGCACCGACGCCTACCTGAAAGGAGCAAACAAATTAAAAAATCTCACAATTAATTCAGGGCCTGAGAGCAAATCGCAGATTGGCGAAGGATGCGAACTGGTAAATGGCACTATCGGACCGGGATGTCGTGTATTTTACGGCGTCAAGGCGGTGCGATTTGTCATGGCTTCTCATTCACAGTTGAAATATGGTGCCCGGCTTATCAACTCGTACCTTGGAAACAACTCCACCATCTCGTGCTGCGAAGTGTTGAATTCTCTCATCTTTCCCGCACACGAACAGCACCACAATAATTCTTTCCTGACAGCCGCTACCGTAATGGGACAAAGCAACATAGCTGCAGGCGCTACTATAGGCTCTAACCATAACAGCCGGGGAGCAGACGGAGAATTAATAGCCGGCCGGGGCTTTTGGCCGGGCTTATGCGTAAGCCTCAAACACAACTCTAAATTTGCTACTTTTTCTATCGTGGCAAAGGGCGATTATCCCGCAGAACTCAATATACCTATTCCATTTTCTCTCATCAGCAACGACGTCAGCAATAACCAGCTCGTGATCATGCCGGCCTACTGGTTTTTGCACAATATGTATGCGCTCGAAAGAAATGGACGGAAATACCTGGACCGCGATAAACGGACAGAAAAAATTCAGTTCCTGGAAAACAATTACCTGGCGCCCGACAGTATTGGCGAAATCGTTGTTGCTATCCGCCTGATGCAGGAATTCACCGGGAAAGCATGGTACAGAAAAGAACAGCCAGGCCAAAAGATCCGGGAAGCAGAGGCGGTTGCAAAAGGCAAACAGCTGCTCGAAGAAAAGGATGTGACTGTAAATGAACTTGAGATACTTGCAGAAGGTTTTGAGAACACTAAAAGAAAGGTAGTGTTAATTAAAGTTTTGCAGGCATATCATGTCTTTGTAAAATTGATCGGTTACTACTGCGCAAACGAGATACTGAATTTTATGCAGGAACGTTCGATAGACAGACTAGAGGACCTGCAGGTTTCGTTGCCAGCTAAAGCTAGTCTTATAGAATGGATGAATGTGGGAGGACAGTTAATTCCGCGCGCCGAGGTTAACCAGGCAATCAAAAAGATCAAAAACGGTAAGATAAAAGGTTGGGATGACGTTCATCAATTCTATGCCCAGCAGGCCTCGCTGTATTTGACCCAGAAACTGGAACACGCCCTAGCTGCCTTTTGTACTGTTACAGGGCATCGGGTAAACGAATTAAATACACAGATTGTTGAGCAAATGTTTCGTGCGGCGATAGAAATGAAGGAATGGATGACCAGGGGTATAACCGACTCCAGGGCGAAAGACTATAGCAACTCGTTCAGGAAAATGCCTTATGATAGTCCTGCCGAGATGGACGCAGTAGTCGGGCGACTTGAAGACAATACCTTTATCAAACAACAGAACGAGGAATTGCAGCATTATTGCGAACAGGTTGAGAAGCACCTTAGTTTTAGTAAAAAATCGGTGGCTACAGAAGCAACTGAATTGATTTAATGCTGTTAGAATAAATTCAGAACCAGGCCGGCAATGTAGCAACCAGACTTTGAAAATATTTGATTAGGAAACTCCGAAATCCAAATAGTAAGCAACTGCGAAGTTTTTGTTAAGCTCCTTTGCCAGCAGTTCAAACAAGAAAATAAGTAAGACCGGGTGGTTGATTACCGGCGAAAGTTTAGGTTATATTAAACTTCACAACGAGCAAAACCTTAGTATGTTTCTCTTTCAAAAACAGCCTATTTTTACGGGGTGTTATGAAAGAGAAAAATACGATAGCGAACGAAAAGCTAAGGAAATTAGCCGATGAATTCGAAGGTGATATTTATGATGACCGACGCATGCGCCTGCTATACGCCACAGACGCTTCTGCCTACCGGGAAATGCCGTTTGCCGTCACCATGCCGCGATCGGTTGCAGACATTAAAAAACTGATCCATTTTGCGCGTACAGAAAAAACTGCATTAATACCCCGAACTGCCGGTACTTCACTTGCAGGCCAGGTGGTTGGCACAGGGATCATTGTAGATGTTTCAAAATACTTTACAAAAATTCTTGAACTGAACACCGAAGAAAGGTGGGTGCGGGTACAACCCGGAGTAGTACGTGATGAACTCAACATGTACCTGAAGCCCTACGGCTTATTTTTCGGCCCGGAGACGTCCACTGCAAATAGAGCTATGATTGGTGGAATGGTGGGCAACAATTCCTGCGGGTCAAACTCTATCGTATACCGTAGCACTCGTGAACACACGATTGAGATAAAAGCGTTATTAAGCGACGGATCTGAGGCAGTTTTTGCTCCACTGGGTATTGAAGAATTTCATGCAAAGTGTGAAGGACCCACGCTTGAAGCAAATATTTACAGAACTACACGCAGTTTACTAAGCAACTACGACAACCAGGTTGAGATTAGAAAGGAATTTCCTAAGAAAAGTGTCGAAAGAAGAAATACGGGTTACGCAGTAGATGTCTTACTCGAGACGGCACCGTTTACAGTTGGCGGAGAGGAATTTAATTTCGCAAAACTAATAGCCGGTTCAGAAGGCACACTGGCATTTATCTCAGAGATTAAGTTGAACGTTGTTCCGCTTCCCCCTAAAGAGGCAGGTCTGCTTTGTGTACATTTTAATACCGTTGATGAGGCACTGAGAGCTAATTTGATTGCTGTAAAATACAATCCCAGTGCAAGTGAGCTCATTGACCATTACATTTTAGAATGCACCAAGGATAACATAGAGCAAATTCAAAACAGGTTTTTTGTGCAGGGAGACCCTGGGGCAATACTGGTTGTAGAATATGCCCGGGCCAGCCGTGAAGAAGTAGTTGAAATTGCCCGCCAGGTAGAAACAGAAATGCGTTCGCAGGGCCTAGGATACCATTTTCCCCTATTGTTTGGTGACGATACAAAAAGGATATGGACACTCAGAAAGGCCGGCCTGGGATTATTAAGTAACCTACCCGGCGATGCCAAGGCGGTACCTGTGATAGAAGATACTGCCGTGGATGTCAATGATCTTCCTGCCTATATTGCAGAGTTCAACGAGATCTTAAAGAAATACGGGTTACATTCGGTTCATTATGCACATGCAGGGTCTGGTGAAATTCATCTCAGGCCAATCATCAATCTTAAAACAGTCGAAGGCAATCGTTTATTCAGAGTGATCGCTGAAGAAATAGCCACGCTGGTAAAAAAATACAATGGTTCATTAAGCGGGGAGCATGGCGACGGGCGGCTGCGAGGCGAATTTATCGCCCAGATGGTCGGGAAAAAGAACTATCAGCTTCTTAAGGAAATCAAAAGCAGCTGGGATCCGCAGAATGTTTTCAACCCCAATAAGATTGTGGATACTCCTTCCATGAATAGCATGCTGCGTTATGAGCCAGGTCAAAAAACACCTTCATTTAAAACCGTCTTTCGCTACCACGACCAGGACGTGTTGCAACATGCCGAGCAATGTAACGGATCAGGAGATTGTCGTAAGACTCATCTGTCTGGTGGCACCATGTGTCCATCGTATATGGCTACCCGCAATGAACGCGACACGACCAGGGCACGGGCTAATATTTTACGTGAGTTTCTTACCCATTCTGATAAGCTGAACCGGTTCGACCACGAGGAAATTAAAGATGTGATGGATCTTTGTATCAGTTGCAAAGGTTGTAAATCTGAATGCCCGTCTAATGTGGATATGGCAAAACTGAAAGCGGAGTTTCTACAACATTACTATGATGCTAACGGGGTACCTTTTCGCTCAAAGCTGGTCGCGAATTTTAACAGGTCGGCAAAACTGGGAGCACTGGTGCCGGGAATGTATAATTTTGTGATGACTAATAAAGGCATCAGCAACCTTGTAAAAAGGTTTTCAGGTTTTGCAACTGAGCGTTCGATGCCTACGATGCATACCACCACGTTAAGGAGCTGGTTTCATAAGCACAAAAAGCAGGTCCATGCAGCGGCAGGAGATGCAAAGTCAAGGGAGAAGGCTCTTAAAAAAGTGTATCTCTTCTGCGATGAATTTACCAACTATACAGATACGGAGATAGGCATAAAAGCAGTATTGCTGCTGGAAAGACTGGGATACAAAGTAGACATTCCACAACATGAAGA
>Ga0181465_101426_pt1 | contig 10125 bp, 10 predicted proteins | sample InSIn3gowninarea_FD_119076 | JGI IMG/M metagenome (GOLD analysis project Ga0181465, IMG submission 119076) | Clean room microbial communities from NASA Spacecraft Assembly Facility at Jet Propulsion Laboratory, Pasadena, California, USA -... ...
GACAATTTGAGCTTATGAGCCCTGCATATCCAGTCACGGCAGATCGAATTTGACATGACATTGTGCATTGATCTAGACCTTTATTGAGGCATTCGCCCTATTCACGAGTGCCAACTTATGCACGGCATCTCGTTTCTGATATGCGCCCGATGTTCCATCCAGAACCGCAGCCAATTCCTGCGCAAAACGAGCACTGAAAGATTTCTCTCCCGTGCGTTTCTGGGATGCTTCCAATATCCAATTGATGGCCCTGCGGCGCCTGCCCTTCTCTGACAGAGGGATTGGCACAGGCACATTTTTCGAACCCTGTTTCCGTTGAATCTACACCCGTCAGTACTGTTTGTGCCTGGATGTGTCGGTCGGTATTCTCGAAGAAGGACTTACGAGAATCAGGCATGACGTACCATCTTCATCAAGGGAGACACCTTCTCGATGGCTTCCTTCAGACTAGCTATAGGATCTTGTTGTGTGGCTCGCTGAAGCAGTTCAAGAGTGTTCTGTATTCTCGATTGTGCTTGTGATTTTTTCCCGTCCTTCATAATCACACCGACGAGATGAGTGAGCACGGCATCTGAGCCTGGCAACTCATACTTGTAGTTCAAATTTGTCGAGGCGCCCGTAGCATCGCCTCCCTGAGGTTGAGGTTGTTCTTGTCCAGCAGCGCGTTCTTTGATGACCTTTGGAGCGTTCTGCATTCCCGACTCTGATTTTTGTAATATCTCTTGCACGGGTACAGTCTCCTCGCTTTCCGTCGGCGACTTTTCACCACCCAGAATATTGTCGTATGCCACTGCTTCCTCGTTGACATGGGGCATGGTCGTGCCGTCCTTCGGTGTGTTTGAGACGCCATCAGCAGAGTTTGCATTGGGAATTTTTCCAGAGTACATTCGCAGACTCCTCGTGGTGGTCCCTACAGACCGAATAGCCCGCAACATCTCGATGAACAATTCAGAATCTCCTGATGAGATGTATCCTCACAGACTCTCCTGTAGAGCACAGCAGACAACGGTCGACCCTGGGTGGTCGGTCAGGTAGGTCATCTTCCGAAACTGAGATCATCGAGCAGATTCGTCAGTCACGTGAAGAGTTTGTGCCTCATTCAGGATCTTTGGTAGCATTTCATGTCCTGCCAAGTTCTGTCAACGTTGCTAGCTAATCTTGTTGCACATGCACAACATGTCATGCAGATCATCTCATCGGCAACTCGCAATGAAGTATAGGTTTATAGCTAGATAAGATATACAAGGTTCCACCACATGAGGGTGTCAACATCAGGGACTGATAGCATGGCAGATTTTGTGATGATGCCCATGTTTGTGGGATCATAGGCTCTTTGTGCGAACCTACAATCGACTCGATCCGAGTCATGAAGATGTCTCCTCCTCATCATCGTCGACAGCGATCCAGCCGACAGATCGCTCGACAGCACGGTTCCATAATTTGAAACGTTTCGCCCGATCAGCCTCGTCGTTCTCTGGCTTGAACTCGGTCTTTCCGGCCTGGTTGACGTCCTTGAGATCGTCGATGGATTTCCAGATGCCGACGGCGAGACCAGCAGCGATGGCCGAACCCAATGCCGTGGATTCCCTCATTTCGGGTCTTTCGACATTGATTCCAAGGATGTCAGACTGGATCTGCATGCATACGTCAGAGTTTGTCATGCCGCCATCTACCTTCAGACTGCTCAGTGGTTTGCCAGAGTCCTTGTCCATGGCCTCCAAGATGGCCTTTGTCTGGAAACAGGTTGCCTCGATCGTGGCTCGTGCAACGTGCTGCTTCGTGGTGTAGGCTGTCAGACCTAGGATTGTACCTCTAGCATCATCTCTCCAGTATGGCGCAAAGAGACCGGAGAAAGCAGTGACAAAGACGACTCCACCGGTATCCTTGACCTGGGAGGCGAGCGTTCCAATCTCGGCAGCCTCCTGGATTAGACCCAGCTGGTCTCGGGTCCACTTGATGGCAGATCCGGCGACTGCAATGGAGCCTTCGAGCGCATAGACCGGCTTGGAGTCTGGTCCGAGCTGGTATCCGACAGTGGTGAGGAGACCGTTCTTGGAGATCACCGGCTCTGATCCAGTATTATAGAGGAGGAAACAACCTGTGCCGTATGTATTTTTGGCCTCGCCAGGTTGGAAACATTGCTGACCGACAAGTGCAGCAGACTGGTCGCCCAGAATACCTGCCACGGGAATTCCCTTGAGCGGACCTGCCGGAATTTCGCCGTAAATTTCGGAAGAGGATCTCACCTTGGGGAAATGGATGCCCTGGAAGCCCCAGAATTCATTGATGAGCCAGTCGTCATATTGCAAGGTTGCAATATCGCACAACATGGTTCGAGATGCATTCGTGGCATCCGTGATGTGAAGACCGTCATTGATTCCACCCGTCAGATTGTAGAGGACCCAAGAATCGATAGTCCCGAAACAGAGATTACCAGCATCTCTGCACTTCTTCACTGCATCGACGTGTTCCAACATCCAATCGAGCTTGACGGCGGCAAAGTAGGTCGAGAGTGGAAGACCACATTTGGCATGTACTTTGTCTGCGCCCTTGCGTTTCTTGAGCTTCTCGACCGTCTTGACGGTTCTTGCATCAGACCACACAATGGCATTGTGTAGCGGTTTTCCCGTTGTCTTGTCCCAGACAACCGTGGTCTCTCGCTGATTGGTGAGGCCGACGGCCTTGATCTGATCTGCGCGATAACCCTTGGCGGTGAATTGACTGACTCCCTTCTCGATACAGGTCATGATGCTGTCCAAAATTTCCTTGGGATCGTGCTCGACCCTGTCACAAAGTCAGTCATCTTGCCTGGACAGAAGCAGCATGAGAAGGACTATTTACCATGAAGGATGAGGATAGATCTGTTTGAACTCGATCTGATGCGATGCCTCGATCTGACCCTTTGTGTTGAAGACGACGAACCTCGTCGAGGTCGTGCCCTGATCGATGGCACCGATGAACTGCTCGTGAGGCATACTAGATCTGTACATGGTTGGTCTCTTTTTTCAAGAACGAGAGGCTTCTTTTTGGGAAATCCTGCTGCTGAGACGGATATGCAAGCAGTCCGGGGAAGAAGAGGGAGAGATCGTACGGGTTAAGTAGTCGTGGGGTGAGATTGAGGGGCTGACGATTTCTTCTCTTCCTGCCAAACCGCCAATTTCCTGGAGACGGCGACGGGGGTGGACGCAGATGTGAGACTGTAGCCTTGTCAAACTGCAGGAGCGAGGATGGGATTAGCGGAGAAGGGAGAGGGAAGGGACTGTCAGACTGGCGGCCACTGGCTTCCTTTCGTGGGAGGGAGGGCGAGGGAGAGGAAGAGAGAAGGCGGTCCGGGTAAGCTGGGCGGGGTGGAGGTCGTTCTCATTCTGCTGGCGCAACTGGGCGCTCCCTCGGCGGCAGCAGCAGAAACACGCAGTTTCCCCGTCTCTGCCTCTCTTTCCTTCCCTGCCACATGATCGTGGGCTTCGTCGTCGGGACCGGCTGCTCGGCGCCTCCTCAGCTCCGGGGGAACAAGTTCCTCCGAAGGGTCACATGCACAGAGCTGAGACCGATTCAGATGCAATCCTGCCTCGAACCTTGTGCTGCTTGAGGTTGCTGAGATCATGAAATAAAGAAAGATGCGAGCCATGGACACACACCAGGCTTGAGCAGATCCCCGGCACCATATGAGAGGGTGACGAAGGAATACCGCAGTCGTGGTCTCCACCTCGCCACGGAGAAACTCCCAGACGTATTCGCATGAACTCCGCTCTCCACTTCTTCCGTGGGATGAGCCCTCACTCAAGACATCGAAATGCTGGGCATAAGTTGGCACTCGTGAATAGGGCGAATGCCTCAATAAAGGTCTAGATCAATGCACAATGTCATGTCAAATTCGATCTGCCGTGACTGGATATGCAGGGCTCATAAGCTCAAATTGTCGCCATGCGGTTGACCTCGCTTGGAACTAGTCGTGCAAAAGGACTGTGCCCTTTCTGTAAATTTGCTTCTTTTGGCGTCCGTGCACTTGATCCCGTTGCTGCAACACGTCCTCTGCTCCAGGACGGTGCACAATGAGCATCTCGGATTCTCTTGCTTCAGTAACAGATGGCCTCGTGTTGCGAACACTACAAAATCTCCGGAGACGGTAGATCAGACGAATGAGTGTGCAGAAACCTGATTGCCACACTTGTGCCGCATCCTATACCCCACAATGATGAATTGAGCTTTGGAGAACCAGCATCAGATATATCTTGGTGACATGACATTTTGCTGACTCACTGCAGCACTACTCTGAGAATCATGTTGGAATGAGCATCACAGGTCCCAGGACAGCTAGACCTCGTGGCGAAGTGGGAAGTCTCGCCTTCACGGAGCTAGAGAGTTCACAGAGTGAAGATGAATTCGAAGATTGTCAATCCACACAAGATACATGGAATTATGGTCATGGTTCGCAAGTGCCAAGACGAACGGCGTCCGTCATTCTTCGAGATGGTAGACGGGTTCGTAGGTCAATCACCATGACTTCGCTCAATTCAGCCTTCCGGAGTCGCCACAATGAGGAAGACGATGATGTGGATGTCGAGGTTGGAGCCTTAGTGGATGTGCCTGTGCCGTCGTCCATTGTCAGATATGCTCGCTTCATACTGAGTCCAGTGTCGTTTCTTTGGAGAGCGGTTTCGGCACCTGCGAATCGTGGACTTACGAAATGTGTCGTGGCTTATTTCCTGGCATCTCTTGTCGTGTTTATTCCCCAGATTTCGACATTCATAGGTCAGGGTGATGGAAAACATTTCGTGGCTACTTGCACAGTCTACTTCCACCCAGCTAGATCGACTGGTTCCATCATACAGGCATGCATTTATGCCATCATCGCGCTCGCCTGGGCCGTGCTCGTCTCGACTTGTAGTATGGCCACAGCGATTGGGTTCAACAGCATCGACCAACGTGCACTCGGACATGCCGTCGTTCTGATTATCTGGCTATGTGGTGGAATCGGATTCATTGCTTATTGGAAACATCGATTGGGGGATCCACTCGTTGGTGTTGCTTCATCCATGGCCTCCATGGTCATCTTCTTCAATGTCACACGGGAAGGCAGCTTACAGTTGGGTCACTTCAATCTCACGAAATTATTGCAATACTTCTTCATAGTCCTACTTGGTCTCGTCATCAGTGTCCTTGTCAATTGCTCGCTTTGGCCTGTGAGTGCCAGAGATAATCTCAAGAGGGACATGACTCAGACTACAGATCAGTTTTCACAACTGTTGAGCTTAACAACACGTCGCTTTCTACAGCAGGGTCGTTCAGAAGAACTCGAACAGAAATTTCAGAGTGCTTTCAAAAGCAACCTCTCAAAATCAGCCTCACTCCAAAAGAATTTGAAAGAAGCCAGATATGAGTACCTCCTCGTCGGCCACGAATCAGAGTACAAACTATTGACTAAAGTGGTCAAGTTCATTAATAATCTTGCACAGCATCTCAACGGACTAAAGTCCTCCTGCGATGTTCAGCTGGAACTCTTGGACGAGACTTGTACCGTATCTGAGCAGGACCTACTCCATTCACGAAATTACAGTCCCTCACAAGACTCGGACTTGGAAGGTCCGGGCAGTCCTGGTAAAGAATACCGTACTGAAGATATCGTTCGTTCTTTCACATATCACCTTGGACCGCCCATGAAGAGCCTGGCATATACGACGAAGCATGTCTTTGCAGATAATCCATTTCACACCAATTTCAAAGTCAAGGTCAATCCATAGCTTTTTCGTAATCTGGATCAGGCTCTTGAACTATATCGAGACGCGAGGGAATCTTCCTTGGAAGAAATGTACAAGCACACCACAGTAAAATCAGTCCGGGGTCTAGGGGAAATGGCTGATAGAGAAGAGATAGCAGCATCGATGGATTACTTCTCATATAGTCTGCAGGAATTCGCATACGCCACGCGTGATCTGATGTCCTCTCTAGAAGCTCTCGAAATTCATCAGAAGTCGCACATCAGTCGTTCCTGGACATTTCTGCACTTGTGGCAAGGTTGGAGGCGAGAAGAGGATACATCACTACCACATGCCTCCCGACAAGCTGTTACGGGAGACTTTTCAGTTCTTGAATCGATAGACAGACTCATGGCCTCCATGAGCCATAAGATATGGTCATGGTCCCGCAACCTCAAGAGGACAGAGATGAGATTTGCAATCAAGGTCGGCATTGGAGCATCACTCTTCGCACTCCCTGCCATGTTGGATTCGACCAGGCCGTTCTTCGTGGAATGGCGACTGGAATGGGGTCTCCTCTCTTTCTTCATCATCCTGAATGCGTCTGTTGGGGGGACATATAGTGCCGCTTTTTGGCGTGTACTAGGAAGTGCTCTGGGGACTGGGGTGGCCATACTGAACTGGGTGCTCTTTCCCGCGAATCCATGGGCATTAGCTCCACTAGGTGCTGCTATCGCTGCACCTTGTATGTATATGATTGTAGGTCTACTATGGTCTCGAGTTTGTCAACGTGCTAATGTGCTAGGTCAATCCCGGGAAAGCCAATGCTCAGTTTGGGCGCTTCATCCTTCTGTCATACAATCTCACAGCACTGTACGCGTACTCGATATCGAATGGTGTGATTGACGACGACGACGATGAAGGCGGACTCCGGCCGATCATCACCTTGATTGCATTGCATCGGATAGTCTCTGTCACGGCAGGTTGTCTCTGGGGTGCACTGATCAATACTTACATATGGCCAATGAAGGCTCGAGTCGAACTTCGCGTGGGATTGAGTCGATTATGGCTAAAACTCGCATGGCGTCTGAGGCAGGATCCATTTGTCATCACCGCAGCTGGCATGTACTCCAAGCCGAGTCTGAAGAGTGCCGAGTTCATCCTTGACGAGAGTCTCGAACTTCAAGAATCCCTCGGCACATTGAAATCACTGTTGGCCCAGAGTCCGAACGAGCCGCGACTGCGTGGTAGATTTCCGGTGGAGGATTACTCAAGACTGATCGAATACACCCAGGATATTCTCGATTCTACTTATGCTCTGAATTCGGCACTACAGAAAGCTCGGACGATCGATCAACAGGAAATGGACTTGGTGAGCAAGACTCTTCAACAGAGACATGAATTGGCCGATCTCATTTTCCTCTATCTCTATCTCCTCGCTTCCTCCATGCGTCTCTGTCTACCACTGCCGCATCGTTTCCCAAGAATCTCGAACGCACGAGACAGACTTTTGGCGAAGATTAGCAAAGTTCGAAATGAGCATGAAGCGGATGGACCGGTCGAGCAAGCAGCATACAGTAGCAGTCTGATCTACTCTCTCATGGCGGGCCAGATCAGCAAGAGTCTCGATGGCATAGCAGACGTCGTCACTTCACTCTTTGGCAAAGTTGACAATTTCAAAGGCATGGATGACATTTAGAGGATACAGCATGTACTATTAGCACTAGCATTTGGGCCATGGCAATGCATCATTAAACGATCCCCGCCTGCGTCATCTATGCTTCTTGTGATTGGCAAGAATGCTTGTCAAGCCAATTTTCATTCTCTCGAAGGCTTGTCAAAGCTTGCTTAGGGTTTGCTCAGCCACACTGAATGCAACCGCGTGGGGATCGTCTCTCTGTCGTCATCCCCAGTATTGCCTGTGGGCTGCAGCTGCAGTGAAGAGATGATACTGATGCAATCCGGCCTGGTGAGTTTTCATCTGGTTCGAATCATCTTTGTCGAGCAGTTTCAAGCTCCAATAATCAATCGAGATGACTACTTCTTCCTATCCGCCAGAGAAGAAATCGACGATGACAATGACGACTTCAGACAGGGAAGCAACCTTATTGTTGCGCGTTCCCGATGTGAGTGTGACTCAGATCTACCAAGGAGAACGGATCCCGTTGGGATCGGGTGAATTGGAATTGAGTATGATTCAAGCTTCACCGGATAACTTCCTGGTTCTCAAGGTGGGTGAGGTCGAGATTGTCCTGACGCCTGAATCGAGGATTTTCAAAAAGGGCGACGATGGATTATATGTGCCTTGGCTGGAGTTACCTGGTGCCATGTTGCTCTTTGATCTGTCGAAATGCGATTTGGAGTATATGGAGACACTGGACACATATCTCGTGAACTACACGTCGATGCCTGCCCCCGAGACGGACTTGCGGGATCAGTTGGCACTCGTGGACGAACACGGTCAAGTGGTCGGGGAGGTGGCTGTCGATAGCAGTGCTTCAGAGTCGACCAAGGCGGCATTGGAGAGACTCGACTCGACAAAGGAACCAGTCATCATTGGAATCGAGGAGAACGGGGATGTCACGGTGGAGAAATTCAAGGACTCAAAGATTGTCTCTGGGGCGACCTATGTCTCAAGTGGGATCCTGTATGGTGCAAGTGCCGTCTCGAGTGGACTCGAGAGGGGCTCGTCTTGGCTCACGGCTCGATCGCCAGCTGTGACAAAGGACGTCGAGTTTTCCGCCCGTACAAAGGCGAGTACGAGAAGAGTGCACCAGTTGTCGACCGGCGTCTCCCATGTCTCCTCCAAGACTGTGGGCTACGTGGCCGCATTGGCCGAGCGAGCCGGTGGTAAATTGGCCGGCAATGGCAAGAAATCGGCAGATGGGAAATCGGGCAAGCCTGGGTTCCTCGCGCAATCTGCCTATGCTCTCGTGACGCTCCTGGACGCCGTGGATCAAGGCGGCAAACAAATCATCGGCTCTGCTTCGGAGAATGTGGAGAGAGTCGTACAGCATCGGTACGGGTCACAGGCAGGTGAGATTGCCAATGACCTCGGTGGATCCGTCAAGAACGTCGCACTCGTCTATTTCGATGCCAAGGGTATTTCCCATCGTGCTCTCTTGAAGAGCAGCATCAAAGGTGGCATCAGGGCTCGAATGTCGGATGGTCGACAGGTCGTGCTCACGGATGAACCGGAGACTGCGCTGTCAGCCAAGACGACGGAGAAGTCGTGATATTTCGCGCAGCGTCAATTAGCGTATGACTGACTACATGATGAATTGTTGGTGCATGATCCTTCAGTAGTGTTCAGACTCGACCATTTGGTCGTGGTCCGTGTCTTGTGGCTGATGTATTGCACGACGACAGACTTGGTTTTTTTGCAATAATCATCCATGACCACATTTTCCGAATCAGCATGAACCGTCCACTTGGCTGTATCAGTGCATCAATCGAAGTTTGTCTTTTCGCAAGACTCGATGGGAATTTCCGTCAAGCAGTAGTATCGAGCTGGAGTGTTCTGGTCTTGCCCGATTTGACAGGGAGGGATCCAGGCGCGGCTCTGACGGGATTTCTGTCCACCAGTCAACTCGCATGCCAAGGCAGCCCTCCCTTCGGAGCCGTGCGGGATGCCGCTGCCAAAAGGTCTAAAATGCTTTGTCACTTTGTCACACTCACTAGAGGCTGAAGATTCCCATGCTATTCATTTGAGCAACCGAAGTTTTCAAGAGCTGGCATCCTTGATACCTGAAGCAGAAGCTCAACGTGTCCATGGATCACAGTGGGGAAGGACAAAGGAAATACACTTCACGGGCAAGAGGGGAGAGAGAAGGAACTATGGGGGCACGGTGGCTTGTCTTGAATGGACGAATGAGGTTTGAGCGTCGCCTGGTTCTGCTCCATCCACTCGGCAAACTCGCATCGATCGAGAGAGTGAACGCCTTCTCCAGACTCTCAGTCTCCAGGCCCGTCTCTTCCCTCTTTTTTGCCCATGGGGGTGGCAGAACCTGGTCCTCCTTTGTGCGGGGGAAAAAAGGGGAGGGGGAGTCGAAGGTGGATTGGGTGCAAGGACATATAACAAGCGTGGGATTCCCTCTCGTCCTGCATTCCGATCCTGCTGCTGAATCGCCTTTTGCTGGTTTCCCCATCTCCATCGAAAACTCAAAGGAGGATCGAGTATCTCTCGATGGCTTCCAAGATGTCGATTGGCGAATATGTCCTCACGCGATTCTCGTCCCTGGCTCCCCCCAGACCGATCCGTCCCAAGAACCCGATCGTGGCCCTGCGCATGCTCAACAGACACCAGTGGAATGTAAGACCTTTCATAAAAGTGCGTCAGGCAGGGGGAGGCTAATTTGCAAGTGCTTTGCCTTGGCCTTTTGCTGTTGGTCCTCTGACGCCATCGACTTTTTCTGCACGAGTCTCTCGG
>Ga0181465_101430_pt1 | contig 10104 bp, 8 predicted proteins | sample InSIn3gowninarea_FD_119076 | JGI IMG/M metagenome (GOLD analysis project Ga0181465, IMG submission 119076) | Clean room microbial communities from NASA Spacecraft Assembly Facility at Jet Propulsion Laboratory, Pasadena, California, USA -... ...
AAAAATATATCAGGTTTTCCATAACATTGTACAATAGTCATTCCATCCATATTACACAACAATTATAACGATACTTCAACTTTGAATCAAGAAACATTTAATAATCTCAATTCTGAATATGAATTAGAAGACACTCTTGAGAAATTCACGATTCCATCTGTTGCATATGTATTACCGACATCCATTTCTTGTGAACACTGTAATGCACGTAAATTTTACAAAGAAAGTAAAGGTTTCTGTTGTTCTGATGGAAAAGTTAAACTCGTTATATGTGACTCACCATTTGAACTATACAATTTGTTTACTTCTATAGAAATTCATTGTAAAGAATTCAAAAAAATTGTAAGGGGGTACAATAATTATCTTGCTTTTACTTCATTTGATGTAAAATACGATAAAGAATTGTTTAAAACTTATAAAGGTATTTAAACATTTAGAGTTCAAGGACAAGTACATCACTATGTAAACGAACCGATGCCAAATAATAATACGCCTTCTTATATGCAATTATACTTTTATGACACAGAAAATGAATTGCAAAATCGAATGAAAATTTCATCAAACTTTGTTGAATTTTAATATTTTTGTTGCAAATCTTGAAAATAAGTCCTTACAGTAAATTTTTTTAGATCTTTAAGAGATATGCTTAATTTGCATGATCATCAAATACAAATACGATGCGATCCAGGACTTGATCAGAGTTTTTAATATACCTACAACATCTCAAGTAGCTACGTATGGGTCGAAAATGATGAAAATGCTAATATTCGTGCTGGTGATATTATCATATACGGCCACTCTAATGATTCACATAAAGTTCATTATTATTATGGATGTTATGATCCGTTACTCTTTCCATATGGAGAATCCGGTTGGCATGAAGGTATTGAGAGATACAAAAATACAAACTTTCAATCTCAACATCTATCCACATCGGATGTTTTCCCTAACATGGATACTTCTGCAGTTGAATTCATTCAAAAAGAAAATGAAGATTAGTAAATATATTTTTACTATTAATCACGTATATGTTTTAGTCGTACTTTACTTTATTGATGAATATTAAATTAATTTTTTCTTCCGTAGTACTTGATCATGCGAAGACACGTACACATATATCTTGTCTAGAGTATTATTCATATAAATTACAAATCAGAACTTCTGATAAGTCTGTACTACTTCATGCTGGTAGATTATTTCAACAATACGTCGTAGATATGTACGTTAAAATTGAAACGGCAAGATTATACTATTTTCGCAATAATCAAAAACAAATTCGTGCGGAACTGTACCAAGGTATTGTAGACAGTGTTCAAAATAGAGAAACAAGAGGGTCTAAAGTTGGAAGAAAATTTGTTTTACCAAAATCCTTTACATGTGGACCTCGTGATATGTTACGAAGATATATGGATGGAATGACTATTGTACAATGTTATGGAAAACCTGATATATTTTTTACTATAACATGTAATCCTAATTGGCCTGAGATTAAGCAAGAATTACAAATGAATGATGAAGTTCAAAATCGACCAGATCTAATTGTACGTATATTTCGAGCAAAATTGGAAGAATTAAAACAAGATTTATACAAAAAAAAATCTTAGACCCAGTTATTGCACATATATACGTTATTGAATTTCAAAAAAGAGGGCTTCCACATGCACATATGTTATTAATATTTAACCCTGCAAATAAAATCACTTGTGCTCAACATGTTGATGAAATAGTGTCCTGTGAGATTCTTGACAAAAATAAATATCTCCATCTTCATTCTATTATTGTTAGACATAATATGCATGGTCCTTATGGTAGTTTAAATCCCAAAAACGTATGTATGGAAATTAATAAAGGTTGTAAAAATAAGTATCCTAGAGATTTTTGTAATAATACTATATTTGGTCAAAATTTATACCCTTTATATAAACGTCGTAATACCAATTTTTGTGCTAAAGTTAGAGGCCAAATGTTAGATAATCGATGGGTTGTACCATACAATCCATATTTAAGTGCGAAATTTGATTGTCATATTAATGTTGAAGTATGTTCTTCTATTAAAATTGTAAAATATTTATACAAATATATTTACAAAGGACATGACTGTATTAATTTTTCAGTACTTACCCATGACGCAGAGAAAAATATTGATGAAATTTCTGCTTATCAATCTGCTAGATGGATTTCTCCACTTGAAGCTATGTGGAGGATTTTTTCTTTCAATCTATCAGAAATTTGTCCTACCATTTATTCTTTACAACTTTATATCGAAAATCATCAACAAGTAATATACGATAATGAAGATAATTTATGTACTGTTGTTGAAAATGAAAATACAAAAAAAAAAAAGTTAACTGAATTCTTTCGAATGAATGAAGTAGATGAAATAGCGCGTACGCTTTTATATCGAGATTTTCCAATACATTTTTTCTGGAATACACATAAGAAAATTTGGAGTCACAAGAAAAAACAAATTGTTATTGGACGAATTGTTACCGTAAATCCATTTGAAGGAGATCGTTATTATCTTCGTGTTCTTCTAAATCATATTCGAGGTTGTACATCATTCCAAGATTTACGAACTTCATATGGAGTTACTGTTGTCACATATCGAGAAGCAGCATTTTTACATGGTTTGTTAGGTGGAGATAATCATTGTGAAGAATGTTTATCTGAATCTATTATTTATGAAATGCCTGCTTCTTTAAGACGTCTTCTTGCTACACTTCTTATCCTCTACAATCCTAATAATCCGAAATTATTGTGGAATAAATTTAAATCTTATATGATTGATGATTCCATACATGAAAATATTTCTTCCCATGATGCCGAATTGCATGGTTTAAAGGATATTAATTGTATTTTAGAATCTGTAGGTAAAAATATAAACGACTATGAAATGGTACCATTTAATGTAAATATAAACAAAAATGATAAATTGAAAAGAATGATTGAAGATGAGACAACAAATTTAAATATTGATGAAAACTATATTTATGAAGCAAATTTAAATAATGCACAGCAGATTGCATATGATATGATTATTGAAAAAATATCATTGGGATTAGGTGGTGCTTTCTTCATTGATGGTCCAGGCGGCACAGGTAAAACATATTTATATAAAGCATTGCTACGTACAGTTCGATCTAAAAATGTAATTGCTTTAGCAACTGCATCTTCTAGACTATCTGCATCTTTTTTACCAGGAGGTCGAACTGCTCATTCAAGATTTAAAACTTCTTTAGAAATAACAGGTGAAGTAAGTTGTTCAGTTAGAAAACAATCTGCTTTAGGAATTTTATTGAAAATGTGCAAGTTAATCATTTGGGATGAAACCCCAATGGTCAATCGATGTGCTATTGAAGCTGTAGATAAAATGTTAAAAGATATTAATGATTGTAATTTGATTTTCGGTGGTAAAGTAATGGTCCTTGGAGGAGATTTTCGACAAGTTTTGCCAATAGTATCAAAAGGGAAAAAAGAAGACATCATTAATGCTAGCTTAGTTTTCTCTTACTTCTGGCCTTTATTGACACATCTATCGTTAGTTGAAAATATGAGAGCAAAATTTGATACTATTTTTTGTAATTAATTATTAAGAATTGGGAATGGAACAGAGCAACAATATTGTTGTAATTGTATTCAGCTTCCAACAGATATAATTATACCATTCGAGGATAAAATTACATCTTTAAAACTTTTAATACAACACGTCTTCCCAAATATTGAAACATATACTGACAATTTACATACGATGGCAAATCGAGTTATTCTTACGCCTCGAAATGATTGTGTTGATCATATTAACAAAATCTTATTACGATAAATTTCTGGTCAAATTTTTACATACTACAGCTTTGATGAAGCAATCGATCAATCAGAACACAATTTCCAAGAAGATTTTCTGAACAGTTTAACATCAAATGGTATTCCACCACATGAATTAAATCTTAAAGTAAATTGCCCTGTCATGTTATTACGAAATATTAATCATTCCGAAGGATTGTGCAATGGAACAAGACTCACCTGTCGAAAATTTGAAAAAAATGTAATTCTTGCTGAAATTACATCTGGTGAATATTGTGGAAAATATGTTTTTTTTACCAAGAATTCCTTTCATACCACTCCAAAATGATCATACTTCAATTCCATTTAAAAGAACTCAATTTCCAATTCGGCCTTGTTTTGCAATGACAATAAATAAAGCACAAGGACAAACACTTGATTTTGTTGGTTTATATCTTCCAGAGCCAGTATTTTGTCATGGTCAACTTTACGTAGCATTGTCAAGAGCTAGAACAAGCAAATCTTTAAAAGTTCTACTGAACCCATCAATTGCTGAGCCGTTACACATGACATGTACGAAAAATATAGTGTACAAGGAAGTCCTTTCACTGTACATGAATGGAAGACATCATTAAAGTACTACAGTTTTATCAGGTAAAATCGAAATTGTACTTACATAAAATAGAAATTGTACTTACATATTTTCGCACTCTTGTTATTTTGTAGTGTTACATTATTCATTTGTAACTTACATTATTCATTTGTAGTGTTTCTATTTTGTTTAACTGACTTCATATTTTATGTCATATACATTTTATAACTTTGTATTCTATGTTATACAAATAAAATAATAAACAAATACACTAATCTTCTAATTTTATAACTTCAAAAAAGGCACATATTAGTTCCTTTTTCTTTATGATCTTTTATTTTTTCATATAATTGTTATTACGTTTTCGTTTTAAAGGATAAAGAAATAAATGATATACTTCTAATTATAATTATTATTATTCTAACTACATTTCCTACAAATCGAATTTTTCCTCTTCTAGATTTGTTGTCGTTAAATAAATTCTTCTTAGTCACAATAAAATTGAAATTATTATTCCTGTCAAGACATATTCTTTAAAAGTAGATATTTTTTGTTTATTTTCTTTCTACATTGGAAAATTATTACTGCTACTTACAAATGATATCATCTATTAGTGTTCAATATATCTGTCAGTATATCTACACTTATTTTTAACCAGTTTCTTATTTTAAATCAATTACTTATATTGTATACTTTCGTATCTTTAAATTAGGAATTTTTAAACTTTTATTTATCTATGTTTATTAAATTTAGGTTTTTTAATCGCTTCAATTCAAACGTGAATTTAATTGAAAAAACATTTCTCTTAGGTACTATTAGGACAAAATATTGAATAATGTAACCTTTTTTATACTCAACTATTTTCATATGTCTATTTCTAATGGTAGTTTTTTTCTCTTTTCAGTTTCACCAGTAACTCCATATCGCAAACTAAAGAATTGAATATTTATTCAGGAGGAATTAGTTCAATGTTTGTGTAAAACACATATTACTCTTTTTAGTTACTTTACAGCGCTTACTAATATATAATCTCGTTCCGTCATGTTCCCAGAACTACATATACATTCAAAAGATCTAAATTTAAATTTCTTACTCCTTATAAATCAAAGTGGTTTTTTCTTACTTTCATAATGTTTACTAACAACATTTTCGCTGTTGATAGTTTTCAAGTTTGAATTAACACCTATATTGTACATTATAGGTTTAACAATTCGTCCCAAAAAAAAAAAAGGAAAACACCCCCGAATCTTTTTTTTTTTTTGCCAGCCCTATTATCACCTTCCCTAATATCACCTACCACACAGTAGACCCTATCCAATGCACATTTACAAATAACATTTATATTTATGGACTATTTATCATAGATACCAAATGTGTAAAATTAAAGGTTGTTTACAATTATAATAATTGAAATTTTATAGAATACAAATAAGCATGAAGAAAATAAAATTGTATTCTTGCCGACAAATATATAGTCGATTTCACACCACTTTATTATCTCCAAAAAATATAACTTCTTTTACTAAAAATATTTAACGCCATCTTTTCTACTAAATCGATACAAAAATGAATATTTACAACGCATCTTCTGAAAATAGAAATTTCTCATCCGACACGTCGCTACATTGAAACTTGAAATACTTAACTTTATCATTTGGAGAACTTTTAAACTCATACACCGAAATTTATAAATTGTTTATTCAAATCAAAATATCTTCTTAGGCCTTCTATAAATACCCTCACTCTATACTTGAAAATTAGAAAATCAAACAAGAACTATATATTACACTTCTCTCAAACAACATGGCTACACACTATAAACTTATCCCACAAATTGCAATTTCAGAAACTAATTGGTCTGCAAAGGTAATAATCACCGGAAAGCAACCACCAAAGACGGCTCGTCATTCTACTACCAAATACCAAACTATTCTTCTCATGGATTTAGAGGTACATAAATTATAACGTAAATAATGTTTCATTTTTATTATGCACATATACTTTATATAAACACTTTGAATTTTTCTGTTCAACAGGGTAATGAGATTACAATAACATTGTATGATACAAACATTACTGCACTTAATCACCAGCTTGAATTGGGGAAAACATACATAGTTTCAAATGCAACAGTAAAAGAGAATCGAAGCCATTTTAAAAGCTGCTCATCTTCTGATCAAAAAATTTGGACGATAACAGGATGAACAAAAATCGAAGAACTTCATGAACACAATTTGTATTTCGTTTGCTCGCAGTATCAACCTACTCCATTTCATGAATTAGAACACTACATGGATAAGGGAATCAACATCAGTACAAATTCTATTACATATTCTACAGTTATACATACGCTTTTGCCATATATTATATATAAACTAAATGAAACCATAACATCTTTTTCTCTGACGTTGTAGGTGTGGCAATAGATGTTAAACAAAAGAGAATCATCCAAACCCATTTTGGCACAGAAGCTGCCCTTCAAGATATCATGTTGATAGATAAAGAATTCCAAACAGTCATGTTAACCCTATGGGACAGTTTCGTCGAACGTGAATGTATTACCATTACAACAAACTTAGCCAACAGACCAGTCATATGGGCTACTAACCTAAAAGTTTCTTCGTACGACGGTATAAATATTTATCTTTCATTTTTCTCGTCCAAATTCATTTACACCGTTTACAAAAATATACAATAATATACTGCTTAATTTTTTCTTCCCTTCTGCAGGTATTACTTTATCGACCAAAGCCAACAGCACCTTCTTCATCAACCTTGACCTATTGGCTATTGCAGACTACAAAGATTGGTACTTATAATAAATATAATAACTAATAACAAAAATAAAAAGCATTACATTCATAATTTTTATACGTGCATTTATATTTATTTTCTACGGGGTGCAAGCTAATAAAGAAGACCTTGACAAACTAACACAAAATAAACATTTTGTTCCTATGAGTCCACCGAAAGTATTACCTCCACCCAACGACAAATTCACACCAATCGCCAACTTCCTAGGAGTTTGTCCAGGAGTACTTTCTCAGCCATTCATTCAATATATGTAATGAACATCTTTCTATATTTTTAAACAAGTCATTACTATTTTTTAAACCTATATTGAGAAATTAATATTCTCTTTTCTTCACAGAAAAAATTCTTTTGAGTAAAAGCATACTGGAGGATCAATTCAAAAAATCAGAAATTTTGGTACATGTCTTGCAACAACTGCAACAAATTATCTAATGCAGACCTCGGAGAAGTTCATAAATGCCGGTTCTGTAAGTGTGAACATGCATAAGGCATCCCAAGGTAATTTAGACTATTCAACATGTATTGAAATTTAACCTAATCCTATAACATACTGCAAAAATTACATAATATATCCTCTGAAAAAAATTCATTCTCAGAGCAAATGCTTTTTTACACTTAGAAGACAAATCTGGATCGTTAAATGCAAGTATCATTGGAAAGGTTGCAGAAACTTTATTACAAACTACTGCAAATGCCATAATGACCCATTTCGAAAAGGTAAAATTAAGTTCTAATACACCTATACATTATTTGTTCCATACTTCAATATTTGCTATTCAAACATATTTGTCCTATTGCAGGAACCGAATAAAGACATCAACAGTTTTATGGAAACTGAAAGTGAAACAGATTGGCTCTTTTATCTGAAAGCAACACAAAAACGGCAAAACCCTTCTGGATGCCATTTCGAAATCATCTTTGCATTCGACTCTTCAGCGACAATGATTGACGATGAACCTTCAATTGCAATCATTAAACCAAATCCTGTGGCTAACATACCGACTATAAGTACTCCAGCTGAATCAGCAGAAAATGTAGACAACAAAGACACGCACAGCAAAGAAAAGACACATCCCTTAACTACTGAAACATTCAAAAATATCCAGGCAGTAACTAGAACAAATTCAAAAAGGTCTCTCTTTGGATCAGATGATATTGCTGAAACAGAATCGAAGTCACAAAAGAAGGCTCACAAAGACTCTCAAAGCAGTGACAAACCACTCTCCTCGTGCTAAAAAAAAAATGAATAAAATATACTTTCCTTTTGTAGCAATAGGCAATGAAAACAACCTCACCTGATATGTCTGTGTATAGAACTCTCATGTAGAACTTTAGTAGTTAACAATAAGTTCTTACTTTTGAAACTGCCAGGTGAAGAGGTTGTTCTGAGTTTTTCTTTGGCTAATGTGAAAATTCTAAGACACATTCTCCTTTTGCTACTATATCCTCTTTGTATCTCTTTCTATATGTACTATCGTTATATATAAACGTTTTTAGTTTTGTGTCTTTACAATTTATTACTTTCGCATCTTCAAATTTTAACTTTATATACTTCAACTAATACGAATTCATTGTAAGTTTATTCATACGTTAAGTTGTAAATTTACATATGAACAAAAAGAAAAACAAACTCATTGTATCGACAAACTAGAAGTAATCTAAACTATACAAAAGTATGACAAATAGCATGGCTTCCAGAAGACACCAAGTTCTGCGCAGCAAAACCATAGCAACATAACGATCTTCATATTGCATTTTGAACCTTCTAATAGAGTTGACATTTCTCGTGAGGTACTAACAATCTCACGGGAAGCCTTGAACTCCCCGTCCGCGCACGGGGACATATTGAAATTTTTTTTTTTTTTTTAAGTTTCAATTTTAAAACTACAATTTATTTAGAATTAAGAAAAAATATATACTCCCTACTATAATTATACTTATAATGCTACCTAAATATACACTATTTAATATATTTTGAACTCCCCGTGCACGCGCACGGGGACACATTGACAAAAAAAAAAAAATTTTTTTAAGCAACAATTATATTAGTTTTGCTTCCAATTTTAAAACTACAATTTATTTAAAATTAAGAAAAAAATGTATACTCCCTATAATTATAATTACTGCTAACTAAGTATACATTATTTAGTATCTTTTGAATTACCTAATATTCCTAACATTCAAAATTTTTTTGCCTTTTAGAATTAAAAACAAACTTAATGTAATAAATTTTAAATTGTATAATCTTCTCAATAAAAGAAAAAAAATCATATAATAATATTAATAATAACACCATCAACTTCCACCTACCCACTCCTCACCAACCACTTCTCACCTACCATTTCATTAACCCCAACATACCTACTCACCAATACTTTCACTCATACATTCAACCAAATATACACGATAATCACCAAACCTTATAATTTTGTTACCCTCCATCTTCCCAAATACAAAAATTCTATAATTTTGTGAATACTCACCTTCCAACTTCCTGCTACAGAAAATGTAATTTTATCCACAAACCCAACCACTTACTTTAATTTTATTCACAATCGTAAATTTTATAACTTTGATTAGGTTTTTTATTTAATTTAATTTTGTAATTTTCTAAAGGATATGTTGGTTTTTATTTTTGAGGAAAGTGTTTTCTAATATAAGTTATTATTTATTAATTCTCTGCAGCTTAAATTTAACTTAGATCAAAAAAGCTATTTACATTTTAATTTTTGACACAGAATGTTTTGTAATGTAAGTTATTATTTATTAATTGTGTGGGGCTTCAATTTCACGTGGATTAATGATTTGATGTATAAAGTCATTCACTTTTTTACTTCTTTTATAACGTTTTTCGTGGAACATTTTTATGTAATATCTCTTTCCCAAAAAATGTATACTTAGTTAGCAGTAATTATAAT
>Ga0181465_101433_pt1 | contig 10077 bp, 13 predicted proteins | sample InSIn3gowninarea_FD_119076 | JGI IMG/M metagenome (GOLD analysis project Ga0181465, IMG submission 119076) | Clean room microbial communities from NASA Spacecraft Assembly Facility at Jet Propulsion Laboratory, Pasadena, California, USA -... ...
CTACAGGAATAAAGCAGCCTACCGACCTAAGGTGATTAAATTATTTCACCTCTTATGTTATCGCCGGTTAATTCTCCTGATACCCTGATACCTCCTTCCGCGGTACACAGTTCGCATGGAAGTCGCATACCTCATTAACCAAGCAACGAGTCTTTCTCCTGATCCTCATCTTCTCCAACATCACACTCGTATTACCATCATCGCCATCGCTGATATCACCGCAGTCACTATTATCATCATCATTTGCATCACCATCATTCACACCACCATCATTCGCATCGCCATCATGACCACCATTACCGTCATGGCGGTCGCCATCACTTTTACCTTCACCGTCGCTATTATCGCCATCATCAACTTCGCACTCCCAATACATGTAAGGGACACTCCAGTCGACCTTGACGATCTATTGGTCATCAGAGGCGATTGGCACAACCCAGGAGGCCGCAACCCAGGAGGCCTGCATCTCACGCATCTTCCATTGGAACAAGTTCTCTCCACTGTCAGAGCTACGGGCCCTGGAGTCGAAGTCGATTTCAAGAACTGGCGTCAGATTACCGCCCATGAGTTAAAGGAGAACGGTTTCCAATATATCATTTCAAGGGATACTCTCAACGATAAGCTCGATGCGTTGGACGGTCACACTTTTGAAGCACGATGTAATTGTTGCGTCTCAATATTCTTCTCTTTCGAATAGGTGAGTGTTCTTCACGGCTCCCGTTATTGATGGCTTTTGCTAACGGCATCATAGTTTCGCCATATCGCAAATCCCCCCCGAGGTCCAGAACAACATGGCGGATGACGACCCGGACACAGGAAGAATGAGCAAGCGTAGAAGTCGGATTGGACATCGAAGCGTGGTATCAAGAGACGGGAGTGGAAGTCGATTTTAGGAATGGCAGTGCTAGTAAGAAGTGAACAGCGATATGAGGGTATGATTTGTTTCATAGCGTTGATTGAGAATTACGTACTGGTACAATGAAGAACAGAGAGAGTCTTGTTGCTTGGCTGATGAGGTTTACGACTTCTGTGTGAACTGTGAATTACGCGAGGAGGCAGCTGAACTGTCGTCAGAGTATCAGAAGAACCAGCCGCCGATAACATAAGAGGTGAAATAATTTAATCACCTTAGGTCGGTAGGCTGCTTTATTCCTGTAGCCTATGACTTGGAGGATAATTCTTCTGTCACCCATCTGCCAGCCAATTTGAGTCCCAAGAAACAGCAACAACAATGATGATACAACTTGATCAATTAGTTAATCGCTGTAGAACGCTCGATACAAACAATAATGCCATGATTCCTCAAAGATACTCCCCTGCGCAAAACTCCATAAACCAATTCTTAACCCTGGTCTAAAACTCCACCAAAGAATCTCTCTCCCATTTGCTGAATAGGCTGTGTCCAAGATATGATGTTTCGGGGTGCCGACCGAGTATCCATGGCGAAGAGTTCTGTAAAAGTGTTCTCATAGAAATGAGCGCTGTTCGTCAGCGGACAACATGTTCACAGCTCTTCTTCCGAGTCCTTTTCCTCTGAGGGTGATGTTGGACCAGAGGGCGCTGCTGAATTGGGAGGTGCACCGTTCACTACTGATCCATCTGTTTGAGAATCGAGATCAAAGCGTTCAACGAACCGACTTGTTCTCTCCCGGGGCGCAGTCCTATTGTGCTGGCCATTCGCTCGAGGAGGTTGTTGACCATTCGTGTGAGGAGGTTGTTGCTGGACCCGGGGCAGCTAGCCCAACGGCGGATTGATAGGCATGTCAGGAGGTACGGCCCCATTTTGGTGAGCATTGTTCTCCTGAGCATTGTTCTCGGGTAGCCCGTTTGATGAACCTTCCACAGAATTTTGTGCAGTAAGGACATAGCTCGGAGACGTAGTCCCATTCGACGAAGCACCATCCTCCTGATCTTCCGCAATCTGAGACAGTCGACGCACTACCTGGTCTAACGGCGGACGGCGTGGAGTTACAGATATAACCCTCCCATTCTCTTCGTTTTGGTGAGCATTGTCCCCTCGAGGCTGATGTTGTGAATCCGGTAACGCAGTCCCACGTTGTCCAAGGTTGGTATGGTTGGGGGGTTGTTGCTGACGTTGTCCATTTGTCGACGACTCCCTATTGCGGGGGGCATTGTTCCCCTGAGGGTACTGCTGGCTATGTCCATTGGTTGGCCCACCATTTCGTGTCGAGTGTGAGTGCATAGGAGCCGTTGGCGCAAGACCTGGTATCTGCAAAGTTGTTAGTATTCCTGATTGAACGCCTGACTGAGGGAAACCCTCTTGTTGCTGTGGCTGAGAGTTCTCTAGCCGCTCAAGGTGGTCCCATGCCTCTTGCAGAATGGATTCCCCCCGATCCAATATCGAGTTCTCCTGTATGAGTCTCTGCGCAGATTGAATAAGGCCTTGTTGCCGTTCGTAAATGCTGGGTTGCCCAAATGGGATTTGGGTTCGGGTACAAGGCACAAAGGGCAGCACTGTTTTCGGTGTACCTCTCTAAGGATTATACACCATATCCGGAGGGCGCGGCATTGTTGATGGGAATGGTATGGCAGATGTATCCATCGCATGAGTATGAGGTATATGCTGAGGGTACGGCGCAAAGGGCAACACTCCACTCACTGTATCTCTCTGAGGATCGTATACCGTATCCGGGGGGAGCGGGATTGTTGATGGGAATGGTCCAATGAATGTATCAATCGCAAGGGTAGGTGGTATACTTGGACAGCGCGGCGCAAAGGGCAAAACTTCATTCGATGCACCTACCTGAGGATTATGTGCTATTCCTGGAGGACGGGGCGCGATCGGTCGGAACGGTCCCACTGGCGGCATAGGTCGCGGTGTAGGAGACTGTGGAGGAGCGGTGCTTTCAACTGTGGTATCTCGTGCAGGGTCCGACCCATCGAATGTAAGCGAAACATTGGACTGTACAGAGGACCGTCGCGAAGAATCTTCGTCTGGTTCCTCTATCGTTGCGATCGGGAAATCGGGATCCGATAATTCAGGATCGATCGGAATGACGGGAGTACTGTCGTCTGAATCAGAAAGAACCAACGGACCAGGATCCATAGGGGGAGCATCTGGGAAGCCATCCAGTGCAAGAGCATCCAGCGCCAGAGCATCCGGTTCAAGAGCATCCTGTGGGGGATCATTCTGTGGGAGATCGTTCGATGGAGAAGTATCTTGCGAAAGAGCGGCCTCGGGGTAGTCTCGGTCTGGATCCGCACCCTCTGGGTATGGACTAGAAGTCTCTGGGTCGGCATTCTCTGACTGTGGACTTGCATCCTATATGGCAGTGTCCTCTGGAGAAGCAGCAGAATCCGCCTGTTGCACGGGTCTCGGAGTTCGTCGTTCACTGGCTGTCGATTCTTCTGGAATGGAAGGAATGGAGTCAAGCTCCATGCTTTCGCTCTCGCGTTTGATGTCTCGATCCGATTCCACGTTCTGTTCGGGCTCAGCTTCGTGGTTGATATCCTGGCCTTGCTCGGTCTCGAGCCCAGGAGCAGGTGTCATGTCGTGATCGGAGTCGTCCCGGTCGGCCATGGTGAGAATGACTGGGTAAATGTCTGTAGCGAACGTGTGTCGTGATTGTACAATGAAATGATGAGTGATGTATGAAGCGAATGTGTGCTGTAATGGTACAATGACGATGGATAAAGAGTTGGCGATGTGGATGTAAAGTTGATGTTGGATGAGAAAGCCAATATTGGAGAGGGGTAAGTAAGATAAACAGAAGAGTAAGGCACGTGCAGTGTTTGTTCATTTGGGAAGGTATGGCATTGTTTGTTTGGGAAGGTACACAGGCAGCATTGGCCACGACTACTATCTCTAAGGTACTCTAGGCAACGACTCCATCATCGGCGACTTCCTTTATTCGTCTAGGAATTGATCTGTCCTTGTCCTTCGAAAATATCGACGCTTTGTGATTCATTGTGGAAGAATGGCGAAATGAGCGAGAGACAAGCAAGACTCAATCAAGACTCCCCCAGATCGCTCCTAGCGTCGGTCCTGGTTCCTCATGCTCATACTCATCCTCTTCGCCTTCGCTTTCCTCTTCGTTTTCCTCATCGTCTTCGGCTTCCTCATCCTCATCCAGATCCTCACCCCTATCCAGACGCTCATCCTCATCATCATATTCATCTAGGTCCATTGCCCAAATATCTCTTCCAAGCTCATTATACTTCGGGGGCTTATTCCAGAAATGCCTTCCATACGTATCCCCAATCTCGAAGCCAAGCCTTAGCTGCAGAGTCCAAGCCAGCGCTCTCCCCTCAGGCACCCGCTTCATTTTCTTCTCTTTCGGGTAACTCTCAATAATCCACGAAGAAGCTCGCTGATGCACACACTCATATACGTGAAGTTTATAGCCTTTGGTGCTATGTTTCTGGACAGTCTCGAATAGCTCAGTCGTTCCGTCGGTACCGTTAGACGTTCGGGCGAGCCAGTTGTTGCCCTGGCCAGGGAGCTTGTAGCAGAAATCGAATCTGGGGCCATGCGGGTTACTACTCAAGACTGAGAATTCGCGGTCGGTCGGGTCGGTAATGCTGATCCAAGCGTGGTGGACCTGTACGAGGCTGCCTTCACGGTTGATGGGGATGGCTTCGATGTGGCCTAGAAAGTGACAGACGCGTCCTTTGACGTACTCGTCGGGTAGGTCTTCATCGGAAGAAGTGCTGGAGGGAGTGATACTCCCATCGGATTCGGATTCGGAGTCAGGCTGCGACATTGTGGTTATCGGGTGGTGCGTTGGGAGTAAGGGCTGCAAGTGTAGCTTTGGCGAGGTGCAAAGATGCGAAGACGCGATATGGAGCATGAAGGAAAAGCCAGCACAAACAGAGTGGGCTGGAGGAAGGAAACGCCAATTTATGTGAAAGGGATTGTGGTGTGGGAGAACAAGAATGTGAAGAGCGTTTATTTTGTTTGTGAATAATAAAGCGTAGGCTACTTGCAGTTTCACCCAAACGTGACAGCTTTTGGCACTGCAAATCACTGTCACCTAACGCTGCCTACCGGAGTATCTCCCTATCAAGTGATATCCCATTTACGTTCAAAATAACTCACAAACAACAAAGCCCAGCCTTTCTTGGAGAGTTGGAATCATTTCTGGCCCCTCAGGGACTCGCTCCCTACCCTGGTCTTCCAAATAACTCTCAAAGATAAACGACTCAACCGTTTTATCTCCACCGTACAGTAAGTGATCTTTATGGTGCAGTAAGTAGTAAGTGTGGTACTTGTATTGAGAGTCTTTAGGTTCGTTTGCTCGGATCAGTCGCATTAGCTCCTCCCGCGCCCCAGAGTCGACTACCGTCTGGGCGATCCAGTTATTGCCCGGCCCAGGAAGCTTGAAGCAGATATTCCATTTGGGGCCATGTTCGTTGCTGGTGATGACTGTCCATATCGTATTGACATAACCGACGCAAGCTCTAGAGACGCGCTGGAGAGTACCTCCGAGGTTGATGGGGATGGCCTCGAGATGGCCTAGGTGGCGACAGTTGCGTCCCTTGATGACACAATCTCGACCGTTGTTGGATCGAGTGCTGGAGGGGGTTATGCTGCCGTCAGAGCTTGAGTCTTGCTGCGACATTCTCGACGAGGATATCGTGGTGCTGGAGTGGAGGTAGGGGCTGAAGTGTCGACTTGACAAAATATGACGATGCGACGTGATGGACTTGATAAACTGAGCAGACTGGAGATGAGAAAGCGAATTGATGCGAAAGAGAAGTTTGTGATGCAGGATAAGAGAGTAGAGAATGTGAGGAGTGTTATTTATTGCGTTCGTGAAGAAAGAACAAACCACAACGGCTACTTGTGCTGTCGCCCCGAACAAGATAACATTTGGCACTACAAATCGCCATCAGCCATGATGCTGAGGCAGGTAACAAGCAAGGATCTCAGCCGAGCCCTTCTGTCAGAGGCGTCTTCACTGGATCCATCTATAGCCCCCGAAAATTCCTTCCTCATGGTGCCACGAGTGCTGCGAACCCGATGATCCTCTCCGCCAGAGTTGCAATCAATCCTGGCCCTTGAGGAACCCTCTCCCTCTTGTCGCCCTCCAAATAGCTCTCGACAATGACCTCCTGAACCGGCTTTGTTCTATAGTGATCAACCCTGGTGTACCAGTGATATTTGTAGCCTTTCGTGTCGTGTTTCTGAACAATCTCAACTAGCTCATCCATCGACCCGTGTTCTACGAGTGCAGCGATCCAGTTGTTGCCAGGGCCGGGGATCTTGAAGCATATATCAACATAAGGACCGTGATAATTGGCATTGGTTATTCCCCATTCCTCATCGACAGGTTCGATCGAACCCCTGAAGATGAGCTTGAGATTGCCATTGCGCTTGATGGGGATGGCTTCGAGGTGGCCTAGATGGTGACAATCGCGTCCGAAGATTGGCCATTGATTTTCAGACGTAGAACTGGTGGGAGAAATGCTCCCGTCGGAGTCGGATTCGGAGTCTTGTTGCGACATCCTGATGAGTCTGAAGGATCGGTTCTGCAAGATATAACTATGCGTCAATATGGAGCGAAAAGCTAGCTGGAGAGAGGAAAGGCCACCTTATACGAGAGACAGAGTTGTGATGTAGGAGGATAACAAAGAATGTAAAGAGTCTTTGTTTACTTATTATGGTCGTGAGGAAGGGCTATTGCAGCTGCTTGCACTATTACTCCGAACGAGATAAAATTTGGCACTGCAAATCACCGTTAGCCATGATGCTAAGGCAGGCAAAATAAGTAAGAGTCTCCGCCGAGACCTTCTATCGTTAACACTAGACGATCACAAAGGTGCCTTCGCATCCATCTACACTCATCTATAGGCCCCCGAATATCTCTTCCTTATCCATGAACTCCAACCTCTCCTCTAGAGTCAGCTCTCTTGTCGTCAATACGAAACGCTCCCACAGGTGCTTCCAATCCAGCTATACTCCAGATCCATCGCTACCAGTTGAACGTACAGACTCCCGAATACCTTCCTCATATGAGCATGAACCCAATCCTCTCCTCCAGAGTTTCAATCATCTCTGGTCCCTCGGGAACCCGCTCCTTCTTCTCGCCCTCCAAATAACTCTCGATGATGTACTCCTGACTTATGTTGTCTCCGTCGTCGTCGTGATCCACCGTGCTGTACCAGTGATATTCGTAGCCTTTGGTGTCGCGCGACTGGATAATGCCCCTCAGCTCATTCATCGCTCTAAGGTGTGTGATTGAGGCGATCCAGTTATTCCCTGAGCCGGGGATCCTAAAGCATATATCGCGCTCAGGACCGTGGTAATTGCAATTGTGTACTGTCCAATCCCCGTCGCGATACATTTCGATACAAGCGCGCAAGACGACCTTGAGGACACCGCCGTGGTTGATTGGGATGGCCTCAACGTGGCCCAGATGGTGAAGATCCCATGAATCCTCTGAAGATGTCGAGTTGGCGGGAGAGATGCTTCCATCGGAATTTGAAGATCTGGATCTGGTGGGGGAAATGCTCCCATCGGAATCCGAGTTGGTAGAGTTGGAGGGAGAGATGCAATCTGAAGATGTAGTGTTGGAGGGGGAGATGCTCCCATCGGATTCAGAGTCTTGATGCGGCATTGTGGATGAAGTCATCGTGGTGGGAGTTTCATCTTTGCAAGATACAGTGATGTGAAGATGTAAAAAGAGGAGCTAGCCAGAGAGAGAAAGGCGAATTCGTGAGCATTTGTTTGAAAGATATGTTTGTGATGAGAGGAGAAGAAAAGATGTGGAGAGTCTTTGTTTATTGTGTTGGTGAAGAATGACCATAACGGCTGTTGAACAAACCAGCTTTTGACACTGCAAACCACCGTCACTCAGCGCTGCCTACCAGGTACCATCTCCCTAGCATTATGCGATATCCCATTCCCATGCAAACCATCAATTAACCCTCACCCCGACATATCCACCACATCAAACCCCATCGTCCACCCCAACCAAGGAACAAACTCCTCCTGCCTCTCCGGCCTAACACCCCCCGGAACATACTCAACCTTCCCATCCTCATTAACCCGAATACAACAAGCAACCGCAGAAAGCGTAACCTCATCCTCCCAGTTATTAACAAAAGCTCGAATGCTGGATCCTCCAGGTGGACCGACAGCGCGGTTGAGTTCCCCGTAGGCTTGGGCGCAGACTACTCTGGCGAGAAAATTGTTGCTCCCCGGAATGCGCCAGATGATGTTCTTCTGAGGGCCGTTTTGGTCCATGTTGACTACTTTCCAGTTTGCGCCTGAGTACATGATCACCGCGAATTCGATTTCTGTGAGGATTGTTGGATGTTGGAGAGGTGGGAATGGAGGTGGAGGGAGACCGGGTGGAGGGGAAAACAGTGGAGGAATGTAAGGTGGACCGTGAGGTTGCTGTGACATCGTGATGTTGCTGGTGGTGGTTTGTGTTGATGATAGTTTGGTGTTGATGGCGAGAATGAGGCTCTTTGGCTTGCCTGTACGATGGAGGATGCGCCGCTGGTGGAAGAGGAAGCTTTCTCGAGCACGGGAAGAAGATGTTGATGTCGCTGACACTCCGTAGGCAGCTGTTTATGTTTCTTGACGCTTTCAGGTGCCTCAACCGACTGCGCTGCACGATGAAGCGCAAGGCAGCACCTCACGCTCTCATCACTGTCCCCGGCCGTCGCTCATTCACCTCCGACTGCGACCCATTGAACTTAATAGCTGTCTTGTTCCTCTTTATCGTTTTTGTTCTTATTTTTCGCTTCATCACTCCATTTTGCCTATTGTAAGCGGCAATGCTGAACCAGAGCCTCGCATTGTGGTGTTGAGAGCAGGCATTGAGCCATCGTCAATTATCTACCAAGGCGATTGTTACTCATTCACGGCCATTGCGACGGACTGAAATGAATGGCCGTCGCCTTTATTCCTCTTTGTCGATTTGTTATTCCGCTTTTCTTTTCGTGAACGATAACGCTTATTGATGAGTTCCGCGTTGTGGTGTTGAAAGCGGCTGGTCAATACGCATCGTCAATTGTCAACACCAAGAACAAAGGCCACGATAACACCACGACAACACCACGGTCGCATTCGCCCATTTCCTCGATAAAGTCACCAACTCTTACCAATTCAGTAATTTCCTTACTCAATTATCCGTTTTCTTTTTCCTCTACTTGTCTCTTCAATTCTCATACTCACATCTCGACCCAATATTCTCGTCGATCTCGCTTCGTCGGTGGCAATCTTCCCCAGCTTCACCCCAGACCCAAAATTTCTCGTTAAAAGTTGACGAGAATCTGGAGAAACAGAGTCCCTTCTCGGTGAGAAATTCGGCGAAAAGTATCCCGCACTGGAGACCCCAGATATGGGTCGCATATTACTTATAACAACGACATTAAACGTTGGTCTGATATGGAGATGCTTACGAGTTAGGCAGCGATGAATGTAACAATAAAAAAATCATTATTCAGTATCGTATGAGTTTTCTCTCTGTGTCTGTAACGTTAACAAACTCCCTCTTGGCATATCCACATCTTTCTCTTCTTAAACCCTCGCTATGCCCGCATAGACGCTTGCCAAGAACACAGGCGGCAAGTTATCCGTAGGGGACCCGTAGGATCTAATTGATCTGTGGAGAGCCACTCACTTGGCGATCTATGGCATCTACAATCACCAAACTGTTAAATACCATCACCATTCAGCATTCAAAATTAACATTCCCAATTACAATCACAGTGTCCTGAGTACAATCCCATCTTGCGACGGGAATTACCACATTCAGTAACCGTTCACTGCATCCGTCAGTAGTCTCCAACCGACACCGGCTCCCAGTAAACTCAGTCTCAGCCGCCGATCGCGCAATTAAACTCCGGAATCCTTTCTCGGATTACTTGAATAGGTCTTGCGGTCGCTTACATTAGCCACCATTTCATTCTTCCGCGCCTGTCTTGCCTGTCCTTCCCTTAGTACTGTAGTCCGTTGTGCACTTACTCAGCTCTTGCAATCCTTAAACAATCCTCATATTGGGCCCCCGTTCTTGGCTCTCCACAGATCAATTAGATCCTACGGGTCCCCTACGGATAACTTGCCGCCTGTGTTCTTGGCAAGCGTCTATGCGGGCATAGCGA
>Ga0181465_101434_pt1 | contig 10076 bp, 12 predicted proteins | sample InSIn3gowninarea_FD_119076 | JGI IMG/M metagenome (GOLD analysis project Ga0181465, IMG submission 119076) | Clean room microbial communities from NASA Spacecraft Assembly Facility at Jet Propulsion Laboratory, Pasadena, California, USA -... ...
ACTATATAAATCAAATTCTTAAACTTCTACATATTACTCTTTTATATTATCAAACAATAAACAGCCATTCATTTTAATTTGTTTTTGTATATTATTGTTATCTTTATATAGTACAAGAACCACATAGTCGTCTTTTTGTACAACTACGTGGTTCCTCAATTATTTTTACTTAAGTTATCCTTCACCCTATCAGTAATATTGCTAAAAAGATATGCAACAATGTCATTTTATTACTTAGTAAAAACTTTTTCTTGTATCCCTTTCATAAATAAGCATACATTTGATTTTTTCTTTTCATAATAAATTCTTTAATAACATTAAAATTACTAGTGATTTACACTCACCTTTATGATTTCCATTATCATATTTCAATGTACTAATTGTTTTTTTCTTAGTTATAGTTCATACCATGTTTTCTAGTGCAAAATACATTCTTCCAATAATTTTCTCTATTGATTATAGTGTCTGCTTTAGTCTTTGTATCAAAAATCTCTAAAATTGAATATTGAAAATTATTTATGATGTAATCTTTCCCTTTATCTAATTTAATTTCATTTAATAATTTATTACCACCTGTTAGATTTTCTATATTGGCATAGTCCGACCATCGTTGCCATATTCCATCTGTATTACCTGATGCTGATCCTATGTATAATTTGCCATTACTTAAGTCGGTTATAACATAAACACCTTTTACATTCATTAAAGCTTGTTTCCAACTAGGTTCATTTCTTGATATAATTTGTTGCATTTGTGGGTGGGATAACGTTACATTCTGATAACCAGGAAAATGTCCTAATTTAGTATTAGGAGCAATTTCATAAACTTCAGGTTCTAAAGTATCTTGAATATTTTTATATAATCTATTATATAAATCTCTACCTATAGGTTTTTTTAATTTAACAATAAGTCTTTTTCTGTATTCTTTATAATCATCCATTAAAGTTAATTCATAACCTACCTCATCAAAAACTTCAGGTTCAATCTTTTTAATTTTATATAATCCTCCAAAAATAAATTAAAATGAATGGCTGTTTATTGTTTGATAATATAAAAGAGTAATATGTAGAAGTTTAAGAATTTGATTTATATAGTGTTTACAAATATACGATAAATAGAAAGATGTGAAAATGTGAAACATTCGAAAAATTTACTTTTATGCATCAGTTTTTTATTAATAACGTTTTTTATTAGTGGATGTGGATTTATGAATAAAGACGACAATAAAGAAAAGGAAATTAAACAAAACTTTAATAAAATGTTGAACGTGTATCCAACTAAAAATCTAGAAGATTTTTACGATAAAGAGGGCTATCGTGATGAAGAATTTGATAAAAATGATAAAGGAACATGGATTATTAGGTCTGAAATGACAAAACAGCCAAAAGTTAAGATTATGACTTCAAAGGGTATGGTGTTACATATGAATAGAAATACTAGAAGTACAACTGGCTATTACGTTATTAGGAAAATTTCTGAAGATAATAAAAATAAAATTGATGATGAAGAAAAGAAATATCCTATAAAGATGGTAAATAACAAGATAATTCCAACCAAAAAAATTAATGACAATAAATTGAAGAATGAAATAGAAAGCTTTAAGTTCTTTGTACAATACGGAAGCTTTAAAAATTTAGATGATTATAAAGAAGGGGATATTGAATACAATCCTAATGCACCAAATTATTCTGCACAATACCATTTAAGTAATGATGATTATAATATTAAACAATTAAGAAAAAGATATGATATTAAAACGAAAAAAACTCCTAGATTATTAATGAGAGGTGCTGGAGATCCAGAAGGATCTTCTGTAGGTTATAAAAATCTTGAATTTACTTTTGTTGAGAATAATGAGGAAAATATTTATTTTACCGATAGTATTAATTTTAATCCAAGCAAGGGTAAATAATTGTGAAACAACTTAACCATAAAAACATGTGGTTATAAGAATCAGCATCCCTATTTTCCGAATAGGAAGATGAAATATTCCTAATCATCTAAAAAATATAATGTTAAAAGTGGTGCTGAATAATCTGTCGTTAATCGGTAATTGCATAGGAACGTGGAAAGATTTGGGAAACGCCATATCAGACTATGATGAAAATGAATTTATCGTATCCATCGATAGAAGCTATTTTATTGAGAAAAGTAGTGGGTTGGTTAACCGTACCTATAACACGAGTGGCCCTTTATTACGGTATTGAGAGATTGCCTTTTAGAAATGATTACTAAAAATCATAAAGCAACTTAGAAGAAAAACAATTGAGGAACCACGTAGTTATACAAAAAGATGACTATGTGGTTCTTATACTATATAAACATAACAATAATATACAAAAAAATTAAAATGAATAGCTGTTTATTGTTTGATAATATAAAAGAGAGATTTGTATTATAACTTAATATTTATATGAAGAAACCATGATTTTAGAAATGAATTCAAAAACAGAGAGATGTGAAAATGTGAAACATTCGAAAAAGTTACTTTTATGCGTCAGTTTTTTACTAATAACGATTTTTATTAGTGGATGTGGTTTTATGAATAAAGACGATAGTAAAGAAACGGAAATCAAACAAAACTTTAATAAAATGTTAAACGTGTATCCAACTAAAAATCTAGAGGATTTTTACGATAAAGAGGGTTATCGTGATGAAGAGTTTGATAAAGATGACAAAGGAACTTGGATAGTTCATTCTGAAATGACCATTGAACCAAAAGGCAAGAATATGGAAACCAGAGGAATAATTCTACGTATAAATCGTAATACTAGAACAACAAAAGGATACTTTTTAATTAGTGAGATAACAGAAGACAAACAAGGCTTTGCGCATAATAAAGATAAAAAATATCCTGTCGTAATGAAACATAATAAAATTATTCCAACGAAGCCTATACCAGACGATAAGTTAAAAAAAGAAATTGAGAACTTTAAATTTTTTGTGCAATATGGCAATTTTAAAAACTTAAAGGATTATAAAGACGGAGAGATATCTTACAATCCTAATGTACCTAGTTATTCTGCGAAATATCAACTGAATAATAATGACTATAACGTGAAACAATTAAGAAAAAGATATGATATTCCAACGAACCAAGCACCTAAATTATTGTTGAAAGGTGATGGTGACTTGAAAGGGTCATCAGTAGGTCGTAAAGACCTAGAATTCACCTTCGTAGAAAACAATGAAGAAAATATCTATTTTACAGATAGTATTAATTTCAAACCGACTGAGCGTGATGAATCATGAGTCAGAAAAACTATCAAATTAACCGTGGTAATATAACTAGCAACTCTGAAGAAACAATCGCAGTATCTAAAATAAGTTCTGAAATAGAACATGCGAATAATAAAAGAGATGAAAGCTGAAGAAAACGCACCGATAACACAAATAATGAGTTATTGCCATGCTTTCACCAAAAATTTTAAAAATTCAGCTAAAGACGATTGAGTAGTTAGTACAATATCTGAATCAAATTAAATAAGTAATAATTTAGAAGCGTATCAAAGTGATACATTTGTGTAAAAGTATAAATGAAGTAAAATCAGAAAGATGTGAGCCAATGCGTTATCTAAAGAAAGTAACTATATACATAAGTTTATTAATTTTAGTAAGTGGTTGTGGAGACCGTAAAGAAGCGGAAATCAAACAAAACTTTAATAAAACGTTAAGTATGTATCCTACTAAAAATCTAGAAGATTTTTATGATAAAGAGGGCTATCGTGATGAAGAATTTGATAAAGATGACAAAGGAACTTGGATTATTAGATCTGAAATGACAAAACAGCCAAAAGGTAAAATTATGACCTCAAGAGGTATGGTTCTCTATATCAATCGCAATACTAGAACAACAAAAGGATATTTTTTAATAGATGAGATAAAAGATGATAGTAAAGGTAGACCGATAGAGAATGAAAAGAAATATCCTGTCGTAATGAAACATAATAAAATTATTCCAACGAAGCCTATACCAGACGATAAGTTAAAAAAAGAAATTGAGAACTTTAAATTTTTTGTGCAATATGGCAATTTTAAAAACTTAAAGGATTATAAAGACGGAGAGATATCTTACAATCCTAATGTACCTAGTTATTCTGCGAAATATCAACTGAATAATAATGACTATAACGTGAAACAATTAAGAAAAAGATATGATATTCCAACGAACCAAGCACCTAAATTATTGTTGAAAGGTGATGGTGACTTGAAAGGGTCATCAGTAGGTCGTAAAGACCTAGAATTCACCTTCGTAGAAAACAATGAAGAAAATATCTATTTTACAGATAGTATTAATTTCAAACCGACTGAGCGTGATGAATCATGAGTCAGAAAAACTATCAAATTAACCATGGTAATATAACTAGCAACTCCGAAGAAACAAGCATAGTATCTAAAACAAGTTCTGAAATAGAACATGTGAATAATAATGGTTTGGAAAAATGTCAAAGGTCATTCGATGGATGGTTTTATGATTTCACTTGGTAGTGACTGAAGTATAATCAGTAGTCTTAAGATGATTTTTCATATGGAAATTCATAAAGCATCCTTCATCACAAAGTGAAGGATGTTATGTTTATTTATAAGTGTTATATTTATAAATGACTTACTGCTCATTATCTATAAAGATTTGTACATTGAAAATATTGATTGTTTTAACAATAGGAGGTCATGTTGTTATTATGAGTCAGTTTAAGGACACATTATATAAACTATTTGAACCAATGATGAAAATAGAGTTCTATCAAAATCTTTTGGTTAATCTTTTAATTATACTTGCTTATATCTTGATGGGTATGATTGTAATTGCGATATCAAGAAAGTTAGTTACTAAATTTTTCAACGTTAATGAAAAGAAAAAGAACCGTCATAAAATTAAAAGAAGTGAAACACTATCCACATTGATTCAAAATTTAATAAGTTATGTCGTATGGTTTATTGTGCTTACGTCAATACTTTCACGTTTCGGTATTAGTGTATCAGCAATTTTAGCAGGAGCTGGAGTTGTTGGTGTTGCCGTTGGTTTCGGAGCACAAACAATTGTAAAAGACATTATTACTGGTTTCTTTATCATATTTGAAGGACAGTTTGATGTAAGTGATTATGTTCAAATTAATGCATCTGGGGTAACAATTGCTGAAGGTACGGTTAAAACAATAGGTTTAAGATCAACACGTATACAATCAGATACTGGAGAAATTTATACATTACCTAATGGTATGATTAGTGAAATAGTCAATTATTCTGCTACAGATGTTTCACCTATTGTGATGATACCGATTTCTCCAAATGAGAATTATAAAGTGATAGAAGAGAAATTATTAACATTTTTACCTACATTAAAGAATAAATATGACATATTTGTATCTGCACCAGATTTACTTGGTTTAGATAGTGTTGATGGCAATGAAATGGTTATTAAACTTTTAGCACATGTTAAGCCTGGAATGCATTTTCCAGGACAACGTTTGCTTCGTAAAGAGGTAATACAATATTTTAGTGAAGAAGGCATTCATATTCCAAAACCAACACTTGTTAAACTTGATAAAGAATTGAATAAAAAAGAATAGTCTGCAGATTTAATTTTTATATGAAAATTCATAAAGCATCCCTCATCGCAAAGTGAAGGATGCTTTATTTTTATTATGATAGGTCATGAGTGATAGTGATTTGAAAAACATTGTTGAGTAAAGTTGTTATAACGTCATCATGCATGAAATTTCATAGACAGTATCTTGTATTGATACATTGTATACACACTATTCATTCTGGCTTTAGTTATATTTAAACAAAAAGAATATTTAAAATGTTAAGTTATATATAAGTGTTTAAGAAAATTATGTTTTTAGTTATAATTTATACGAATATTATTATAAAGGATAGGTTAAATGTTTGTTTCTCAGTCTGATATTAAGAATGTAGCCGAAGAATATAACTGGTTGAAAAATGAAACACAAAAAACTAAAGAAGTAATTGAATCTAAAGGATTTCCATGTGTTTTTGGCGTACAAGGTCATAACAAACAAGTACATTTTTACTCAGCATTAAACTATCCTTATAATCCTAAAGATTTAGCTGAAGATATTACTGATTATTTGAAAGAGTTGGATAAAATGTCCCCAAAAGATAGAGGTGTTTCAGGATTACTAGTATTTTTTGAACCTATTGGTGAAATGAATATTCATGCTAAACAATTCATGGTCTGGAAAGTTCTTTCAAAAATGAAAAGTGAATACGGAGATCAAGAAGATAATGTGGATGACAATCCATTAGAAGATGGATATTCCTTTCTATTTAAAAATGAATTTTGGTTTATTAATTTTAGTTCAAATAGCTATAAAAATAGAAAATCACGGAATCTTGGAGCTTTTATAACATTAGCTATGCAGACTTTAAGTAAATCTGATGAATATTTTAAATCAAATATAAAAACTAAAGCTAAGGCACAAAAGACGGTAAGAAACCTTGCTGAAAAATATGATGGATGCCCAGTACATTCAGGTTTAGGTCCTGTGATTGGTTCAGGAAAATTTTCGCCAGCGAAATTATCATATTTTATTGGTGATACAAATGATGAAAAATCATATGAGCCGTGGAGATTCAAGGAATTTGTACCTAAAAGGATTTTTATTGATAATACGATATTTGAAAATAATTTAAAAGCAATTAGTGATTTTCAAAACTTATATATTTGGGGGAATGTAGAGATTTTCTCAAAATATACGAATATTGAATATATGAATAGTAGCAACATACTGCTCACAAATAATGCCATAACGATAGATAAGTTTAAAGGAAATATTAATATCGCAACATTTGATAAAAACTTGGCAGCTCAATATCATATTTTTAATATAGATTATTTCAATGACTTATTAGCTTTAAGGTATTAAAAATAATCATTTAATCAATGTATAGAAAAGAGGGCTAATATTGTACAAAAATATAATTTTTGATTTTGATGGGACAATAGCAGATTCAAAAAAATGTAGTTTGATTGCAACAAAGAAGGCTTTTTCTGATTATGGATTAGAAGAACCAAGTGATAGTCAAATTGAATATTATATGGGTATTCCTATAGAAAAATCATTTGATCTCATGAGTTCAGTAGAATTGAACGAAAAAGAGCATAATGAATTGATATCACTATTTCGAAAAAATTATAAAGAAACTGAAAGTACATATTTAGAAATGTATGATAATATGTTAACTCAACTTGAGGCGCTTCATCAAAAAGCGAAATTATTTGTGGTTTCTAGTAAAAAAACGGATGTATTAAAAAGAAACTTAAAGATTTTAAAGATAGAACATTTATTTTTAGAAGTGGTAGGATCAGATAAAGTTAAAGAATATAAACCATCTCCAGACGGCATTTTATATATAGTCAATAAGTATCATTTAAATAAAAATGAAACGATATATATCGGAGACGCTATATTTGATATGCAAATGGCGCATAATGCGGGGGTATCTTCATGTGCAGTTACATGGGGAAGTCATAGTGAGGAGAAATTAAAATTAGAACATCCTCATTTCATAATCACAAATGTTCATCAATTGAAATTTGAGGGATAGCTCATGTCGACGTATAAAATAATAACTATCATTGGATTTTTAACTATGTTTATTGTTGGAGTATCGGATTTAATCATTGTTGGAATGATAAGCGAAATGAGCAAAGAATTTCACATTAGCGTTTCTTTCATTGGTCAGTTAGTCACAATCTATGCTATTTCATTTTCTATACTTAGTCCAATACTGACGAGACTAACGAGAAATATCAATGATAAAAAGGTACTTGTATACAGTTTAGTGATTTTTATTTTACTGACATTAATTACTACTATTGTCGAAAATTATATTTCACTTTGTATCGTTAGAGTAATGCTAGCTGGTATCGCGTCATTAATTACTGTAAAGTTAATGTCAACAGGAGCGAATAAGGTACCTATTGAAAGTAAATCTTCAGTTATTGCTAATATTTATGTTGGGTTTAGCGCTGCGAATATACTTGGAATTCCAATTGGAACATTAATTGCGTCTTATTATGATTGGAAAATTCCATTTTATATTATAGCAACTATCACTTTTCTTTGCTTACTGAGTGTGATTTACTTTATACCAGTGAATATGAAACATGATAAAAATTATACTAAGAAATATACGGTCACCAATTATAGAGGCACTGTTATGATGTTATGTTTTTTATTATTTATGATGATATCTAACAATATTTTATACACATATTTAGAACCTTTAGTTAGAAGAAATGGACATGATATTTTTATTGTTAGTCTATGTTTGTTTTTATCAGGTATTGCTGGAGTTTTAGGGTCAAAATTAGGTAATACTTTATCAGAAAAAAAGGGATATTGTAAATCAGGTAATATGATTATATTGATATATGTGTTATCTATAATATTTATCCTGTTTATGGGACAAAATGTGATTGTTTTAACTTTATGTGTATTTACTTGGAATTTATTTCACTGGGGAACAAACCCTACAGTTCAATATGGTCTATTGAAATTTTTACGAGGAGATCCTAGCCAAATACTAAGCTATGATATTTCAATTTTAAATTTAGGTATAGGGTTAGGTTCATTTGTTGGAGGAATTTTATTCTCTATAGATAATAGTTTTAATTTGTCAATAATTACTTCAATTTTATTAGCTATTTTATCATCGTTACTTTTAAAGGGTGCGAGTCATTCAGAAAATGGAAACCCATTCTAGACTAAAATTTTGACGGATAACATAACTGTTTAAAATAATTGAAAATAAGATTTAGTGACGGTCAATTCAATTGTGTATTACATTTTTAAATGATTGAAATTAGAACTTGAGACTAAATCTTAGAAAAATAGCCAGTAAATGAGTTTATGATAGTTTCATTTACTGGCTTCCTTATTAATCATACTTCGTATCGTTAACTTTCTTCCACTCTATCTCTAGACTCATTGTTATTACTTGAATGACCATTATTAGAATTTGAATTTTTATTATTTGAAGCTTGCTCGGTTTGAGTGTTACTATTTTCTGATTTCTTATCTGACTGATGCTGTCCTACCAAATCTCCAAAATCGCATCCCGCAAGTAATGTTGTTACTGTAATTGCTCCGATTGCTAAAAAGTGTCTTTTCATTTCGTTTCTCTCCTTTAAATAATGAAATCATCACTGCTGTATTTATATATGTGGTGTTCATATTTCAACCGGTTTTACACGTTTACTAAATCCATAGTTTAATAACGTTAATTTACGAAATCACTATTGCTCTCTTTATTTTTAATTATCGTTATTAAATACATTTTAATTTATAACAATTATAATTGCTACAAATCTCTAAAATAAATCACACAATATTTAAAAATATAAGTTTAGAAGTAATAAATCTGAAAAGAATTCAGAAAACATGCTTTTATACTTTTTAAACTAATATTTATATACCTTAAATTAACAGTAGAAATGCGTTAGAAAATAAATTAATATAACAATATAAATGAATTTCAAAAGGGCGGATGACGGTTAATTAAAAAAGTTTTTAAAAGGATTTATTCTATTTTTTCTCATTGTAATGCTAGGATTTGCAGGGGGATTGGGATACAGTTATTAAGTGATTTTTCTATTTCCGACCAAAGAAGACAGATTGTGTGTAGACACATAGTACTATTTTTAACACTCTTTTAGGATGATATGATGTTACTCCACGACGATGTTTAAATTCATTATTAGGAATAGTTTCGACAATATTATTTACAAAATTTAATATGTCATTTGAGAGAACAAGAACTGAAGTTTCCGTAAGTAAAAAAGATGAGTCACGGTTAGTCTTTAATACATAAGGCATCCTGTCAATTTAGTTTATTGTTATTTATTAAATTATGTGAAAGAACCTTAATTTTTTAATGTCATATTATATATAAATACACGTAAGTAGTGAGATTCTAGAGAAAATAAGGCTACAAGCTGAAGCTATCCTCTATGAAAGAAAGTTAACGATACGAAGTATGATTAATAAGGAAGCCAGTAAATGAAACTATCATAAACTCATTTACTGGCTATTTTTCTAAGATTT
>Ga0181465_101437_pt1 | contig 10068 bp, 5 predicted proteins | sample InSIn3gowninarea_FD_119076 | JGI IMG/M metagenome (GOLD analysis project Ga0181465, IMG submission 119076) | Clean room microbial communities from NASA Spacecraft Assembly Facility at Jet Propulsion Laboratory, Pasadena, California, USA -... ...
TTTTCCTTCACTGTTTTTGTTAGAATGGATTCTATAACTTTGTTTGTACTCTCCACCTATCCATTGGCTTGGGGGTACCATTGACCAATATAGAGAAGAAAGAGCCCAAGACCAAACTGATTATCCACTCAATGCAATCTTGGTGGAATCCAAAGTTTTTGAGGACATCACACATATATTCCCATCTAATCTTGTCGAAGGAATTCGACATATCCAATTTCATCATCATTTTGGACCTTTTGAGGGATAGGAGCAAGTGAATAGTTTCATGAGAGAGTATAATATTGTCAAGAATCTATCTTCCTTCCACATACCCCACTTGGTTGGTCAAGATTATAAAGGGTAACAAATATTTAAGCTTGTGTGCTAACACATTTAAGATGATCTTGTAGCTTATATTATAGATGGCTATTGGTCGGAATCACTCTGGAGAATTAGCCCATTCCTTCTTGGGAATAAAATTCACGAACATGGCATTCAAAGCCCCAAGGACTATTTTGTGGATTCGATAGCCCTCCATCATGGCATGAACCTATTATTTGATAAAGGACTAGCAACTTTTAAAGAATTAAATGATAAAAGAGTCAGGTCTTAGACCTTTACCTGAGAGCATGGCCATCACTGCTTCCTCCACTTCTTGCATAGATACCTCTCTGAGCAGCATCATGTTTCTATGTTACTACTAGTAATTTCTTTGATGGCATGGGTCATGTCCGTGTTAGGATCCTCTATGAGCTTCTCCTATAAGTTGTTCAGTTCCCCTGATATATCCTCATGGGCATTAACCGTTATACTATACATGGTTCTTAGGATTATAATTATGTTGGTTTTGTTATGTTGGATAATATAGTGGTAGAGTAAAGTGGAATTATATTCACCACATTTGAGCCATCTAAAACAATATTTTTGCTACCAAATTTTTTCCTCCTAGGCTCTTTCCTCCAATATTTTTTGAATATATATTTCCTCCTCATTCATTTGATTTGTGATAACCTATTGGATGATACTTTTGGGAGATCCTCCATGTGTTGTTCTAGTTCCCTTTTTTAATATAATTTTGTTGGGACGAGGTCCCTGGGTGTAGAATTGAATAAACTAATCAATTTTGTAAATAATTTTGTATGAATTATAAAGTCTCCGCAAAATGTGGATGCAGAGCATGGAGATAGATAGAGTCAAAAGGGCTTTAGCCCCTTTTTCTGATTAGTTTGGAAGACTCACCCATGAGCCAAGGGTCATGGTATTGTATTAGAAAATATATAAATAATTGAGTCTTAGTGAGTATTAGAGATAACTTTGACTAGAGATTGGAGTAGATTGAAGAGTTTTTGTTGTCTTGAGCAAAGGCTAAGGAAAGAGGGCTCTCCTTCCTGTGCTTAGGTGGTGAAAGGAAGACTCCTACAAATGAGTGCATAGGAGGCCTATGTAGAGTCCGCAGTTGAGTGCATAGACCCCTGTAGATGTGTGTGCAGGGTAAGATGGGTATGTAATTAGCGAATTAAGGATCAATAAAGACAACGTTTTGAAAAAATTTTGAGTGTTTCCATTGTATTTGTTTATGTTATATGTTGCAGAATATTGATATGTTTTATGAAAGAATGATTGAATGCTACACAAATATATTTGATTTTTCCTAATAATGTATGAAAAGAATGCTTAGCCACTTCTGTGAAGTCACAACACTTTTCTCTTATGTTTTCAAATGAACTAAGTAGATCTATGTGAACTACACTCTAGGTTTGCTTGTTGATGCACGAAAGTAGGTAAATCGACTGTCTAATGTTTGTAAGGATTGAACATGGACCTTCATGAAGGTCTAAAATCACCTTTAACTTAGTTATATTAACAATCCCTAGAAGTATATCGATCTGCAGAGAGGTATCTCTAAGGTGTTGGAAGGCATCATACTAGTCTCTGGATGCAAAAACTTGGTTCTTGCATCCCCTAATATTGCTTTGGGTGAGATTGTAATCTGCACTGATATGGGTTGGTTCCGAAACGGGAAATAGTGTAATGCTTTATTCGTTGGTGTAGATAAATTTGAACTAGGGTTCGGACCCCTTAAGCCAACAAATGGTTCCATTGTTGGGACAATTGTAGTCTAGAAAATGAGGATATTGTAGTCTAGGAAAATTGTAGTCTAGCCAGAGTGGGTACATATGAAATGGACACAACTGGATTGGAGCACCCAACTTTATGACTCATTGGAATGTTACAATGTGACCACTGAAGAGGGGGAGGAATACCTATGAAATATCAATATTTCGGAAATAGAAGGGCATCACAAGGTAGAAGGACCACAAGTAGAGTACCAAGACATGTCCACGCCTTTATAAATAAGACAAATAAACATTGGCACTGAAGAAGAACAAAATTTCACAAAGATTGGGGACTATTGGGATGGCACTATAGTTGACCAAGTTGTTGAATTACTTCACAAATACTAAGGTCTCTTTCCCACTAACTTTTCAGTTTTAAAGGGCATACTTGGTGATTTTGGCATTATAAGGATCACATTGAATCCAGATGTGGAGCTTGTGAAACAAAGGCCTTATTGCCTTAATCCAAAGTACAAGGAAAAATTTCTCCATGAGTTGGAAAAAATGTTGGAGGTAGGCATTATAGAACATGTGGAAGAGTCTGATTAGGTTAGCCCGATGGTAGTCCAAGATAAGAAACAAAAGGGTGGAATAAGGACCTGTGTAGATCTATGGAAGCTTAATAATGCTTGTGTTCATGATCCATTTCCAACATTGATTATAGATGAAGTATTAGATAATGTTGGGGGATAGGAGGCCTATTCATTTAATAATAGACTTTCAACGTATCATCAAATCAAGATCGCACCACAGGATAGATGAAAAATAACCTTCACAATGGAGAGGGGTTTCTTTTAGTACACTGTTATGTCATAAATACTAAGAGGGTGATGAATCAATATTTCTTTTCAATTGTTCTTTTTACCAGTTAGATCATTTATATTTATAAAACAAAGTCAACAATAAGAATAAATGATTTTAATAATTTCTTTTTCACAATAAATCAAGTACAATGTATATAGGGCTTCAACCCTAAATGAAGACACCAATCTTCAATCTCCCAAGCTCCAACCTATTTCCAATCAACCACTTGAAATTTTGTGAGGCTCTGACCCTATTGTTGGTCACTTTAATTGTTTATTAATTTAAACAATCAAGTGCTACATGAATTATCAACCCAAGGATGTATGTTTGTTTCAAAGGCAATCACACACTGTATATGCTCAATCCCAAAAGCAATGAAAAGTTGTAGTAATAGTTACACCAATCACACCTTTCTTTAAATAAATTGAAGTTCTACTCTAAGTTACAACAGGAAAAATCTCTCTATTGCAGACAATTATCAAAACAATCCTAGATTACATTAAAAAGAACAAACTACGAAAAGAAATCAATTTGCATAGGAAAAGGCTAGTTGTGCTATAACAAAGAATAGGACCATATTCCCCAAGCATGAATCTTCAACACCTATTTCTAATTACCATGCTTCAAAAACTCACTTTATGAACCCGATTACCAATTAAAATAATCACTGATTAGCTATGGATGAATTTACTAAAAAAAATGTCATAATCAAATAAAAACAGAGTTTTAATAATAAATATGGAGTTCTAATAACACATAAGTAATTTCAGCAAACATAGTCTAACAACGTATGAATGAAAAATAACACTTAATGCACTACATAAATTAATGGGTGAATATTTTGATGAAGATGGGCCCTTTCCTTCTCACAAGATTCCCCAGAAATACTCATAACAATATTTTATTCATCTATCAATGTATCATATTACAAAAGTTTCAAGTTCCTTTACTTCCAACTAGACCTTCCCGTAGTCTGTCCGTAGCCCCTCTAATGTTGATGTCTCCTCTTTTTAAATAGGAGAGATCTATTATATGTTTGATTACATTATAAATCCTATTCTTAACCCGATATGCTAAAATATGATAATTGGTTCTTCCATTAACAATATGTTGTTACAATGGTTGTGACAATGCCGATTTTGGATTGTAGTTGTTGCAGCTAGTCTAACAACTCCTTCGATGATCTCTTCTTGTTGCTTTAGAATCTAAAATGCAAATCACACGCTATTTCAGCAACATGATTTTTGCACTATTCTAACTGTTTTAGCAACATCGACCGCAATGATAAATATACAGTCTTTAGACTGTTTTAGCAACTATATATTTCCGATCAATGGTTAATTATGAAAGTAATGTAAAATTACATGTAAAACAAATTAAACATATAGTAATGAGAAGAAATGTTATATACATTTGGAAAATGGATTAACGTAATAACATGGACTTTAAATATGGATTGAAAAAGAGTGGAATGATAGCAAAATATGTGAGCAAAAAGGTACAATGTAGGGTCCTAACATCCCCCCCAACTGAAAGGGTTGCATGTTCTCATGCAACTTCACTCTGAAGCCGAGTCCGGGTCCTAGGGCTTAGAGTGAAAATTACTTAAGCAGTAACTATAGAAGGTATTGTTAGATATATCTCTAAACCCATGCATATTTTGTAGCATCTGCCATGTTGTTGCTTCTTCCTTTTTAGTCAACCTGTAATGAGCCTTATATACTTGTGCTAGAATCCATACAAGAGGAAAACGAAAATTATATCCTATCAATTTTTCAGTACATTGCTAAACACATCTGATATAATCGAGTACCCTTGAGATTGTTGCTTCAAAGTTAGGGGGACTGAAGGGGTTATACTCCTACATTTCCTTAGAGGATTGTTGCAAGAATAACTTGTTTACTTTTAAGGCAACAACTTCCTTAGTCTTAAAAAAATGTTGGCAGTCCTGTAGCACTGTTTCTTGTAGTTTCCTGATGTGTTCAACCATCCCTGGTTCTTTCAAAAATTGATGATACTTCCAAATAGAAATGGAAGGATTTTGTGGCTCTAGTTGAATCCATAGGAGATGGTTGTCCTCATTATGCTTTGCTGCAAGAAAGGCAGTCTACCATGTGATCTGATTAGCAAGGAAGGAGGCAAATGCCCTGATCTGAACATCACCAACCAAAGTGTTAAAATTGATCTTCCTATTCTTAGGGATAGCTTCACTCACCTTGATATGCAGACATTACCAATTATCTGGTTGCAGGGAAGTTACCATCACACCTATCACAACAAGAGAAAAGAAAGATCATTCAACAAAGTGATCAGTATAGCTAGATAAGTGGGTGCCTTTTCTACATAGGACTTGATCGTGAAATCTGAAGATGCATTAGAGAAGATGAGGTTTATGATATACTGAAATCTTGTGATGATGGCCCTTATGGAGGGCATTTTGCTGATAAGATAATGGCACATAAAATTCTCAAGATGGGTTATTATTGGCGCTCAATCTTCAAGGATGCAAAGAAATATGTTCAGGCCTGTGATAGCTATAAGAGAATGGGTCAACCTAATCATAGAGATGAAATGCAATTGGATCCCCAGGAAATATTTGAACCATTTGAAAGATGGGCCTTAGACTTTGTAGGGCCCATTAATCCTCCATCCAGTCAAAGAGTTTACATATTGGTTTGCATAGATTATATGACTAAATGGGTGGAGGCTAAAGCACTCTTTAGAGCTAATGAAGAAGTTGTTTTAGCTTTTCTATTTGAAGAAATATTTGTTAGATTTGGAGTGCCTAGAGAGCTAGTTACAGATGGAGAGCCTCCTTTATATTCTCATGGTTTTAAAACCACCCTTCAAAAGTCATATTCATCATAGAATGACTACAACATACCACCCCCAAGCCAATGGATAGGTGGAGAGTACAAACAAAGTTATAGAATCCATTCTAACAAAAACAGTGAAGGAAAATAGGAAGGATTGGTCTCAAAGGCTCCCTCTAGCGCTATGGGCTTACAAAACTACCTGGAGGAATATTATAGGATTTTCTCCCTATGAATTGGTTTATGGTAAAAGTGTTGATTTTCCTATGGAATTTCAAATTAAAACCTTAAGAAGTATCTTAGTTGTTAACCTTGATTTGACGGATGCACAAACAGTTAGGTTGCAGCAGCTTCAGGAATTGGATGAAAAGAGCTCAGATGCCATTCATCAAACAACTATGATCCAACAACAAAGGAAAAAATGGCATGATAAAATCATTAAGCATAAGCAGTTCCAAAAAGGTAATTGGGCTTTATTGTATGATTCTTGGTTTGAAAATTTTCAAGGGAAACTATGTACAAGATGGTTGGTACCTTACAAAATAAATATTGTTTTTCCCAATGGAACAATAAGGCTCCTAACAATTGATGACTCTAGAACACCGTTATTAGTAAATGGTCATCAGATTCGTCTATACCAGTGACCCATTTCGAAAGAGGATTTTAAGGCCACTTGTATGACAGATTCACATTATCTCTTTGTGAGGGAGCCTTCTGCCCTCATTTCATTTAATTTTTCTGCATTGTATTTTTAGCATTAGATTAGATTTATTAACTAATAATCCCTGTCAAGGGCTGGCATGTTACAATTGATTGTTTTACAGATTCCAGATTTAGGAAAGGCTTATTGGAAAGGACAATCCTACTACAAGAAGATCTAAGCTTCATATTGTCAAGCATTGTTCACCCCATTTCATTCCATATTTCATTTCCCCATCCTCCAGTAACATTTCCATCATTAATTCCCCTCATTTCTTTTCCCTATCTTTCCCATCACTTTTCAACAACATTTTTCCCTATTTTTCTCATTGCTGAAATAGCACTCTTCAGCAACATTTTTCCCTATTTTTCCCATTCTTGAAATAGTACTCTTCACCAACATTTTCCCTATCTTTCTCGTTGCTAAAACACCACCCTTTACCCATTTTCCCATTGCTGAAATGCCACCCTTTACCTATTTTCCCGTTGTTGAAACACCATTTCTTTTCAAAAGACATCATCATACAACACTTTCCATCACGAAAATCATTTGTTCCATTAATCTTATGCTAATTCTGTCCTTCCACTACCTTCTCTTATGATAATATAAACCTTTAATATAATCTCCCTCATGTTTCAAAAGTTTCTTCCATGACTGTTGATGATCTATTATCAACGAGCACTATATTTTTTGAAATATGAATTAAAGGTAAACATGAGGTATGTAAATATTATGCGTAAACACAATTAAACTATGGTTAAATGAGAATATTATGTTCATCATTACCACAATCCCCATACATTTAAAGTCATTATTTCAGCCATAGTTTGGGGGAATACCAAAACTATACACCATCATTTCACAGCAAGCCAATTATCGTCATTTTTCTTACCCATTACCCCGTCTTATCACCTTTCCTCTTCGCTATTACTCCATGTTCTCATTCGCAAAATTTACTCTATTAGAAGTGTGGTAACTTGGTTTTTGACTGGCCATTTTACCGAGGCTAGTTAACTATGGGAGGACCTGTTGTTCAACACAAGCTCGGCTCAATAGCCTTGCTTGAATTATGTCCAAAGGCATATCAGATTTTTCAGTAGGCAGGATGGATACGATATTTTTAGAGGCTTCACGGATTCGATCCACAATGGGTCCTTAAATTTGCATGAAATATACAGGAAGATCATTCTACTATCCAAGGAGTTCTAATTCCAGTCTCAGAGGGTGACATAGCACAAGTTTCAGGTTTGTTGGTCACTAGCACTCGACGGTTTAGTCGCAAGCATATTATTCTGAATGTAGAAAAAAGTTTTCTTCTGCGAAGAGAACAAGTCGAGCCCAAAAGACGGGGTGTTCAACTTCACTCACTACCGCCTTCGTGGCTGCAAGTTGCTGAATTCTTGAAACATTACCTTACTTGTGAAGGTCTCTACTAGGTATTCTTTCAGCATGATTTCATCTTATTGAATCATTTGAGACATGGTCGACTGTTAAATATTCCATATTATTTACTGGGTGTCTAAAGAATACATCACATTACTGCAGACATGTAAAACTCCCACTCCTTTCCCTCACCCATCACTATCTTGTTCAGCTATTGATTCAGAGGGGTTTTGCTCAGCAAAAACCTCCTCTAAACAATCCACCCCTAGACACTAAGCAAGTTGATGAAATTCCTCAAGAAGTTGTTGAAATCCCTCAACAAGTTGCTAAAAATCCTGAAGAAATCCTTGAAAATCCCCATGAGTAGAAACCACAGAATATCCCTAACCCTTCAGAAATTCCACTAGCTGATCCAATTAACCCTCCCACCGTATCAACTCCATCCCACAATTTACCAGAAGCATCTAATCCTACTATTCATATCCCTAGTGATGATTCTAAAGATAACCTTCCCCTCTCTATTCTAAAAAGAAAAACTCAAACTAAGACTGTTTTCCTATCAAAAAGATGAATAAGGGCCTCAACCAAAGTAGCTACCATTTCTGATAGCCCCCCCCAAGAAAAAAACCCACTCATAAAAGGAAAATTACCACTTTCCCTACCATTTTACCCTGAAGACAAATGATGGCATCAATTGAAGTGGCAATTGTTGCCACTATCTTAAATTTTGAACCTATCATATAAAACCGCATACCCCACCATAGTCCCAAGTCCCGAAATCTTTACCTGTCTCACCCTCAGGCACTGAAATACAAGAAACAAATGCCCGAGATTTTACGACATCATTTCTTTCAGAACAAGTAGTTGTCACACAATAACCAGCTACTCATTCAATAGCTATGACAGAAGAACTAACTATAGCTGTCACACAAGAACTAGCTATGCTTGTAACACAAGAACTAGCTACTGATATACAAAATCTATATGCCCAGGAAGCTGCACATCACGTAGCTATTACACAAGAACCAACTACTCATTTAACAGCTACCATACAAGAACTAGCTACTGATATACAAAATCTAGATGCCCAGGATGTTGCACATCATGTAGCTGCTACACGAGCAACTACTCACTTGGTAGCTACCATACAAGAACTAGCTACTGAGACTGTGAATGTTACACAAAGCCCAGTCACCCTAGCTTCCCATTTATAGGAAAATGAGTTTCTAAAATTAGCACTCGAAGCTTATAAGTAGGAATTAGTAATGGCAAGGGAAGCCTATGACAAAGAGCTTAATTTGTACACTTTAGCCCATGCAGCATCCATGTCTGAGAAAAATATAGAGAAAGATCAGTATAAGGAATATATGTGAAGCCAATGTGGTAACGTTTATCATCAAGAAGGGTATAAAATAGTTGAAATTCCACTACCTGGAGCCTCCCCTACATCCACATCTTTTGCAATCAAAGAGGAACACCCTATTGTCACACAAGAACTAGTAGGGCCTTCAAAAAAATTTGAATCCACATCCTTTGCAATCAAAGAGGAATTCCCTACTGTCACACAAGAACTAGTAGGGCCTTCAAAAATTTCTGAAGAAGATGCTAAACCACAAGTACCTCGGCCTCCTGTAACTGTTAAAACTGAAGATCCTACTTTTATTTCTACTCCGGCTTTACCTTGGGCTACTGTAACTGTTTCTACTCAGACTAAACCTCGACCTACTGTAACTATTTTTACACAGACTATACCTCAGCCTACCACTTGTAGTACTGAAAAACAAATTAAATCTTGGGATAAGCACCAAATAATGGACAAGTGGGAGAAAGAATATGTTATTTCATAGGATAAGATCTTGTAGGGGCATAAATTACTCAGGAAATATCATATATATTCAAACTAGGAAGCCTTGGAGCAAGTACTCAAACATTCTTGTGCCCAGAAGAAAGAGAATAAAGAGCTAAAAAGTAACCTGCTCCTTATGTTTGATTTGGTTAAGAAATTATTAGCTACGAGGAAACCATCTTCCAATTATTGTATTTTTCTTGCAGAACGATTAACGTTCTTTCAAATAAAGGAAATTAAAAATTAGAGGGCACATAAAGTATTTACACTCGAGTAGTTTGTGGAAACTTTCATAGAAGCATCCACCAATGATCAACATTTTCTTTTTGAGTTGTATCTCCACACTGAAGCTATCCCTAAGAATAGGAAGATCAATTTTAACACTTTGGTTGGTGATGTTCAGATCAGGGCATTTGCCTCCTT
>Ga0181465_101440_pt1 | contig 10059 bp, 9 predicted proteins | sample InSIn3gowninarea_FD_119076 | JGI IMG/M metagenome (GOLD analysis project Ga0181465, IMG submission 119076) | Clean room microbial communities from NASA Spacecraft Assembly Facility at Jet Propulsion Laboratory, Pasadena, California, USA -... ...
AGGCCCTGGAACATTTCAATTGCACCTTAGTGGTATAGAAAGCAATGGGTGCTGCGCCTGGTCAACGAGTATAAGCCATTTCAATTGCACCTTAGTGGTATAGAAAGGTCTTTTAGTTCCGCCCAAATGAAATAACGGAAAGCAATTTCAATTGCACCTTAGTGGTATAGAAAGGCGACGATCCGGAAGACGAAAAAGAAGAACGCCAGCAATTTCAATTGCACCTTAGTGGTATAGAAAGTTTTTGAAAACACCTTAATTGCCAACAGTCAAAAACATTTCAATTGCACCTTAGTGGTATAGAAAGGGATTTACAAGCGTAATTACCCAGCTACCGAAAAACTAATTTCAATTGCACCTTAGTGGTATAGAAAGCCGCTTTGCGTAATGGTTTACAGGGGCGTTACGGGCAAATTTCAATTGCACCTTAGTGGTATAGAAAGGGGTGAGAAAGCGCGTAATCCGCAGTTTGCGCTATTTGATTTCAATTGCACCTTAGTGGTATAGAAAGGTAAGTGAAACCCACTGGTTGAAAACCGCCTTTGAATTTCAATTGCACCTTAGTGGTATAGAAAGGCACTAAATGCAACCCTTTAACGAAGCGGCCATCCGATTTCAATTGCACCTTAGTGGTATAGAAAGGTACTTCGCTGGATGGCCTGGTGGATGAAATTGCGGATTTCAATTGCACCTTAGTGGTATAGAAAGTTAGTGGATTTAATCCATGAGGATGATTTGGCTTTGGATTTCAATTGCACCTTAGTGGTATAGAAAGGTTACAGCTAGTGAAGGCTTAACCAAAGCAGAACTAATTTCAATTGCACCTTAGTGGTATAGAAAGTTACCGGGCTTTATGCGGCATATTATGCAGCTGGAAATTTCAATTGCACCTTAGTGGTATAGAAAGTTTCTTTCGCCTTTAACCATACATCTGGTCTATTGCAATTTCAATTGCACCTTAGTGGTATAGAAAGCAACTTATTCCCGGCTACCGGGACACTACCGGCCGGATTTCAATTGCACCTTAGTGGTATAGAAAGGAGACCTGCGCATTGCCAGAGACCTGCGCATCGCCAGATTTCAATTGCACCTTAGTGGTATAGAAAGTTAAGCTCTATGATTGCAGATTGTTGTTCCGAATTAATTTCAATTGCACCTTAGTGGTATAGAAAGGAAGCATATTTACCAGCAAGAACTAACCGCCCAGCAGAAATTTCAATTGCACCTTAGTGGTATAGAAAGTCGTTGATGTGCGCTTATTACCTTACAGTGGTTTTATTTCAATTGCACCTTAGTGGTATAGAAAGAAAATAACACGGTTACCTTTATTGGTGGGGTTCGTATTTCAATTGCACCTTAGTGGTATAGAAAGATGGAATTGAAGGCGGGCAAGTGGGTGCAGGAAGCGATTTCAATTGCACCTTAGTGGTATAGAAAGTGGCATCAAAAACATTTCCGACCGAGAACATCGTAAAATTTCAATTGCACCTTAGTGGTATAGAAAGCGGACAGTACCTACATTGATTTAGGCCATATTTCAATTTCAATTGCACCTTAGTGGTATAGAAAGGTGAAAAAGGCTGCATCCCAGGTAATATCCACGTCCAATTTCAATTGCACCTTAGTGGTATAGAAAGGCGCCGCGGCAAACACGTTGTCCAGCGTGACCAAGGGAATTTCAATTGCACCTTAGTGGTATAGAAAGTTGAATTTGGCGATTTAACCGGGCGTATGTTCGCGATTTCAATTGCACCTTAGTGGTATAGAAAGGTGTTAATGTACACGCTGTTACTGGTGAAGAAAGACATTTCAATTGCACCTTAGTGGTATAGAAAGTAGACGATGTAGAGCAAGTTCGTGGATTGAAGGTAGATTTCAATTGCACCTTAGTGGTATAGAAAGCTGGGCGTTATCAATTTTAGCCGACCTGCCGTAAATTTCAATTGCACCTTAGTGGTATAGAAAGGCCATATCCTTGCCCGCCTTAATCGCGTCGCCTTTGATTTCAATTGCACCTTAGTGGTATAGAAAGTTGCGCCCCCGTGGTCGTGGGCCGGGACTTCGTTCATTTCAATTGCACCTTAGTGGTATAGAAAGGTCATAATCTATCTGGTAAGCAATATTGTAATGCGAACATTTCAATTGCACCTTAGTGGTATAGAAAGTGGTTCTGGCCCCATAGTTCCTTCTGCTATTCCTACTTATTTCAATTGCACCTTAGTGGTATAGAAAGGTGGTTAAGAAGGGAGAAGGTTATAACCGTATCCTTATTTCAATTGCACCTTAGTGGTATAGAAAGTAGTATAGAACCAATTCTTTACAGCAACTCTAGTAGCATTTCAATTGCACCTTAGTGGTATAGAAAGCAAGATAATGTATTCCGCAGAGGAACTAGGCGAAGACATTTCAATTGCACCTTAGTGGTATAGAAAGTTCATTATCCCAGCTTATTTTAGAAGTATTAAGTAATCGCATTTCAATTGCACCTTAGTGGTATAGAAAGGTAAATATTACTTTTTTCTTTTGTATGGCTATTGTGAATTTCAATTGCACCTTAGTGGTATAGAAAGGTGGTACTCCTACTCGGCGGCGGCGCAAAAAAGTACATTTCAATTGCACCTTAGTGGTATAGAAAGTTTGTAAAACTTGCTTTCCAGTCGCAGTAAGTGCTCCACATTTCAATTGCACCTTAGTGGTATAGAAAGGTGGTTGTGCGGGAGGCGGCGGAATTATTGCGTACCATTTCAATTGCACCTTAGTGGTATAGAAAGGTGTAGAAAAGCTCGTGCCGGAACGTTTCGGTATTAATTTCAATTGCACCTTAGTGGTATAGAAAGTGATGGGTATTTGGGCTTGTTGCACCTGGCTGATCAACATTTCAATTGCACCTTAGTGGTATAGAAAGTAGTCCAGGCCTTCAGGCAAATAAGGGAATATGAAAGTGTATTTCAATTGCACCTTAGTGGTATAGAAAGCCGGGGAAATACGTATCTTTATAATAGAATTAATATTATTTCAATTGCACCTTAGTGGTATAGAAAGTAGGTCTTGCAGCTTATAGGAATTTTAAAATTAACTGATTTCAATTGCACCTTAGTGGTATAGAAAGTTGGCGGGCACCGGGTCGCTCCAGTCGGCGATTAGATTTCAATTGCACCTAAGTGATATAGAAAGATGGTTAGCCGGCCCGCCTTAATCGTGGCGGCATCGCATTTCAATTGCACCTAAGTGGTATAGAAAGGTAGAAATTGCCGCTTTCTGCTACTTACTGTACATTGGCGGATTTCAATTGCACCTAAGTGGTATAGAAAGGGGCGACATAATCCGGGTCGCCGGCAACATTTAACTTATTTCAATTGCACCTAAGTGGTATAGAAAGAATGCAGTTAATTCTGCTACCGTGGGACGGATACCCATTTCAATTGCACCTAAGTGGTATAGAAAGGCCTTTTTTAAGATGCAGCAGCGTTTTCATACCATCTTATTTCAATTGCACCTAAGTGGTATAGAAAGTTAAGTTTTTGGTGGTTTCGGCGCTGCTCTGCAGGGTATTTCAATTGCACCTAAGTGTTATAGAAAGGGCATCTTCTTTGAATTGCTCTTCGTAGTTGGGCGTGTATTTCAATTGCACATTAATGGTATAGAAAGACGCAATTTTGATGAAAGGTAACAGCTCCCACTAAGATTTCAATTGCACCTTAATGGTATAGAAAGAATTTTTCGTCTAATAAGTGGAAAGATTACTACTATATGCTATAAATGTAAAATAATTGCGTTTGATAATCTGCCTACAAGTTGGTCTCTCACCAACTTATTACTATCTTACCCGTATGAATATTATTAGTTACGCTACTATTCGAGAATACTACGAAAAACACGCAGCTGCCAAAGCTTACTTAATTGATTGGTACAAAATAGCCCGTAAGGCTCAATGGAATAGTGTTCAGGAAATTCGCCGGGACTTTCCCAGCGCTGAGATGATCGTAGACGACAAAGTAGTATTTAATATTAAGGCTAACCATTTCCGGTTAGTGGCACTGGTTTGGTTTAAAGCTAAAAGAATATATGTACTCTGGATTGGTACTCATGCCGAATACAGCAAAATTACAATTAAAGACCTTTAACAAAGAGGTTTTTATAAATAAAATTAATTAAGTATCTCATCATGGAAGTTAGATTAATTCACAACGAAACCGAACATCAGGCAGCCCTCAAAAGAATGCGCCAGCTATGGGGAGCGGCCGAAGGAACCCCGGAATATGAGGAGGCTGAGGTGTTAGCTCTGGTGTTAAACAAATACGAAGAAGAGCACTACCCTATTGATGACTTAGATCCAATAGAACACATTAAAATCCGGATGGAAGTTTTAGGTTTACAGCCCAAAGACTTGGTGCCTTACTTAGGCGATAAAGGAACCGTATCTAGCATTTTAAACCGCAAGCGCCCCCTAAGCTTAGCTAACATTAGAGCGCTTTACAAGGGTTTAAACTTCTCGTTGGAAGTACTTATTGCAGCACCAGCATTACCGCAGCAATAAAACTAATCAAATAAATTACTTTTTAAGTGCACCTTAGTGGTATAGAAAGAGAATAACCAGTATTGCCGCGAAGATGATTTGGAAGAATTTCAATTGCACCTTAATGGTATAGAAAGTTGCTTTTAGATTGAGATGCACCTGCCAAATTCTTTTATTTATTGTAATTAAAATTCGCTAAAACTTGCAAATAAGTAGCAAATTCGCTACCTTAAATCATGAAAGCGAAGGATTTAATAAAGCAGCTTGAAGAAGATGGTTGGTACCAGGTTCGTCAAACCGGGAGCCACCGGATTTTTAAGCATCCCACGAAAAAAGAAACTATTCCGATTCCCGATCATGGAAAGAAGGATCTAAAAATGGGAACGCTGCATTCTATCTTGAAGCAAGCCGGGCTAAAGTAGCCGGGTCTTTCCTAGCGCGTACCATTAACCTTTTGCTAAAAACCACCCCCCTAAGATGAAAGTAAAAGTAATTATTGAAAAAAATGAAGACGAGCTTTGGGCTCGGATTGAAGGTATCGGCCTCTTTATGCCGACCACCGTGGGCAATTCTACCAAAGAAGTGCTGGATAATCTTATTCTTTTGATTGAAGACTATTTACAGCACGAAGGAGCCGATGATGCAGCCTGGAACCAGGTAAATGTAAAGGAACTAGAATTTGAATTTACTTACGATGTACAGGCATTTTTTCAGGAGTTTAGTTTTTTAAAACAAACAAAAATTGCCGCGTTAGCTGGTTTAAATCCGGGTTTGGTGCGACAGTATGCCTCCGGTGTCAAACATCCATCAGCTGAACAAGCGATGAAGATTGAAAAAGCGGTTCACCAGTTAGCTCAAGATTTGCAAACTGTCTCTATCTATGCCGCGTAGGTCTCTTTGATGTATAAAAGAAAAACTCGGCCAAAGATACATCCAGCGGCTATTATCCAGGCTAGCGATTATCCCTACATTTCAATTGCACCTTGGTAGTATAGAAAGGCATCGAGCGTAGTAATCCAGTAATTTTTAAACCAGAATTTCAATTGCACCTAAGTGGTATAGAAACACTACAAGGGCTACAAAATGGCCTTGTTTAAATTGATTTCAATTGCACCTTAGTGGTATAGAAATGCTGTACTCTGGTTCACACCTTTACTCCTCAACAGATTTACCTAGAGGCAATGCCGATGTAAAAATAAGCAGCTACTTTGGGAGAGCCGGCGTATTCTTTCCGTAGCGTATTAATCTTAAATCCGGCATTCAGGAGCAGCGCTTCGATGTTGCGGTTCAGGTGACAGCCGTCGGCAATAATTTTTTGAAGGGGGGTGAGTCGGTGTTGCCACTTCTGTACCCGCGGTTCGGGGCTTAGCCCGTGTTCGGCAAACAAGAACTGTCCGTCCGGCTTTAATACGCGATAAATTTCGGCGAGGGCTTTCCCGACCTCGGCAATACTGCAAAGGGTCCAGGTACTGATTACCGTATCGAAAGAAGAACCGGGAAAAGGTAATTTTTCGGCACTTAGGGTATGGTAATTCACCTGAATAGAAGAACGCGCTATATTTTTGAGAGCTAAACTCTGCATGCCTTCATTTACATCTACCGTATAAATTTCAGGAATATGAGCCGGGTAGTAAGGTAAATTCAGACCGGAGCCAAAGCCTACTTCCAATACTTTGCCCCGGGCGTGTTGCAGTACTTCTGCCCGGTAAGGAGCAATTTCTTTAACCGACATAAACAGGTTCATGAGGCGCGGAGAAATAAATTGCGAGTAGATGCGCATGCTCTAAAAACGGGAAAAACGTAGATGAAAGATTATTTGGTAAACTGCCCGAGCCACTCAATAGCCTGTTGGCGGTTCGTAAAAAGCTGGGTGGGGTTCTGGGGTTTGTTCACCATAATGTAAAAATTAGCGATCATTTTCAGCATGGGTGAGTTAACAATCATGGCACTCGCCAAAACGAGTTGATTTCCCTCCTTGGCCATAAAATCGCGGGCTTCTTTGGTGATTTGCTTGATTTGAGTAACCTCAAACAGGCAGGGGTATGCTTGCTGTTCGAAAAACGCTAACCGATCGTTAACCGTTAATTGCGCCGTGGGAAGATCTAAAAGTTCGAGTGGTTTGAAATCAGCCTGAAAAATTCCATCCTGGATGAACATTTTTACATAAGCTGTTTCTTTCCGCCGCACAGCACTACCTTCTACAGAATCAAGCATGTAATTGAAATCTCTGATGTATATTATTAAAAAATAATTAAGCTGCCAACAGAAAAATAGGCCAAGTTCGCCCGGCTATTATTTTAATTACGACAGGTGCGCTGCTTTCAAAAAGATTAGAAATTACCAGAAATTCCGGGTATTTCCTATTAAAAAAGAATCAAATAAATGTTAAGGCAGCAAGGTGCACGGCACTATTTACCTAAATCTTATTTAAATGGTCCAAAATAAAAAAACAATTATTTAACCTAACGGCACTTAGAAGAAAGCTTACCGGAAAGTTAAAAAAACAAGGTTTACATTAATCTAATCCAGCATTATTATTACAATTCTCCATAAACCGTTTTTAATAACCTACAATAAAACCCTGGCTCTTGTCTTCTGCCTCTAATTGTTGCGCGGCAAGTTGATGAGCTATGCGCTTATTTAGCTCTTGCTTGGGCAAAACTAAAGAATCTCATCAGAACCGAACGCTATTATTTTAATAAATTGGTTTATTAAACTGATATTTTCCTTTACAGCTTACCTTATTAAGCGAAAACTTAACCTGTTACGGGCCGCCGGTATAGTTAAAATCTTTGTATTTTTTGTTGCTCCGGGACAGCGTTATTTGTTTCCGCGGCGACTTAAAGCTACGAAATAGCTTGAGCCGCGCCAGTGGTAGGGCTTGCTACAAAAGAAAATCGCCTCCGGCATAGCGCACCAAAGATACCGGGGTAATGGCGGTAATGAGTCCAAGGCTGGACCGGAAAAATGAAATTTACTTCGCCCTAATGCCCACTTGGCGAAATTCCTGGTGCGGGCAGCCGCTATTTTGTTCCCAAGGGGAAAGGTATGCTGTTTAAATCTTCGTTGCCAGAGTTTTGGGTTGTATTTGCTTTAACCATGCTTCGGCTTGCGCTAGTTCTTCAAAAATTTGCATCCGGAAAGCATTTTTTATTCTGTGGCGCATATTTTCGGCTGATAAACGAGCTAAAGGCTCCGGGCTTATAATATGGGCAAAATGCGTTAAACCAACAGCAACGGCCCGGGGCATCCAGATAGTGGCAATCCATTCCGTTGCTTGACTCCAAGGACCGGCCACCAAACGATTATCATTCAGGAGGTAAGAACATTTAGTAGCCGCTAATACTTCCAGGCAGGCTTCGGCTCCTTGCTGAACACTTTCCAGGGTTTGAGAACCGAACCAGTTATTATATACCCAGCCGTTTTCCGCGTCATAGGCGCTAGCCAGAAACATCCGGCCGGTCGCATTTTTTAATTCTTTTTTCACGTTTGTTAAAACATTATCTAGTATTTACCCGCTTCGGCTTTAATTAGGCTATACGTAATTCAGAGGTAAACAAACTAAAAAATCGCTTTTTAAGCGTTGCTACTTATATGTACCCGGACACCTGAGCAAAGATTTATATTAAGTTAGATTATTGATTGCGAGTAGTTTAAGGCGATTCTGTCCGGGCACTTTCTGCCAGCTGGATTTTCTTTAATCTTACCTGTTCTGGATTATAGGATAAGAATCTAGAATTACTTTTAGATAAACTATATCATTTATTTCAGCGGAAAATCAACTATCCCTTTAAAGCTTAGGTTGTTCTTTGGAGCCAGTTCCTGTCTCCAGGCAATGGTACTAACTAATTTGCTACCTTCAAGGTTGCCTTTTGGCCGGCGGGCCCCGTTTGGGCGAAGAGGGCGGTCTAAGCTTGTTTTCCTCGCTCCTCTCGGAATGCCTGCGGCACCTCAACCTTAGAAGGCCCTCTTCGCCCAAACTAGCGTAGGTCGCTTTTAACTTCGGCTTTATAATTTAACAGGTGTAGTAAAAGGAGGTAGGATAGAACTTAGAATTAAAACCACTGCGGGATGCTGGTGAATGAAGCCTGTTGACAACCTGTATTCTCTTTCTGTTCCTCTAAAAGAAGCTGTATTGCTTCGTAGCGAAATAGGTTCCTGCTGAATGACTGAAAAGAGAAATGACACCTTAATAAATGATACCTTAGTAGAACATTGTTAACTATGCAACAAGTAGCTGTTCCAGGTGCAGAACCCGACGATTTTGTGTTTGAGCGGCAGCGAGTTGAAAATCGTCTTGATTTTTTTGGTTCTTTTTGTATCAAGACAAAAAGAACAAGACTCGAGCAATGAAACAACTCAATTGGAAACCAAAGCAACAGCCACCGCTATGCGAACTTATACTTATGCTGTCTTTACTAAAGTGCTATTACATCTACCACTTATCAATAAAACACCTAGTAAGCGGGGCGAGCATGCCAGGGGCCGGTAATGGCTAAGGTCAGGCCGGGGCCTTGTAAATTTACAAAGTAAGTCTCTCCGGTGGGGGAAAACACGCCGCCGGCAAATTCGCTGGGAGCACCGATATTTTGCGCCAGTTTGTAAAACTCTCCTTTGGGCGTTATTCCTACCACATAAGGAGCCGGATTATCTTCACACAAAATCAAATCCCCCCAAGCCGATACCGTCATGTTGTCGCAGGCATTAGCAATTGTGGAATCCGGCGACTCTACGAACAATTCTAGTTTTCCGGGCTGTTTCTTTTCCTCGGGTTTACCTTCGTGGATGCTGGGCGTGTAGCGAAATACTTGTCCGTAGGATAATTTCCCGCCGTTGGTACAGGCAAAATACACCTCTTTGTTACCAAACCACATGCCCTCGCCCCGCGCAAAACGGGCGGCTCCTTTTACGTACCCTTGCATCCGCAAGTCATTATCCGGCGATTCTACATTTTCGATATCTATCCACTCCACGTCGAAAGACTGGCCGACCGGAATGGGTGGCGTAGTTAATTTTGCCCAGTTGCGGGTGTCCAGGCTTTTCTGCTCCCGCACCACTAAAGCCTGCAGCTTCCCTCCTTTTAGTAACTGGCCGTTTTTATTCGGCATAAACCGGTAAATTAAGCTATCGGAAGTATCTTCGGTCATGTAAACAATGCCGGTCCGCGGATCCACCGAAACAGCTTCGTGGTTCATCCGCCCCATGGCTTTAATCGGCACCGCTTGGGTAAGCTGCATTTTAGCGCTGGCGGGCACTTCAAAGTTATACCCGTGCTCTTTTTCGCAAGTATTGGCTTCTTCCGGTTTTAAAACCGATTCTTCGCAGGTTATCCAGGTATTCCAGGGGGTAAGGCCTCCGGCACAATTGCGGGTAGTACCTACTAAACTTAAAAATTCCTTTTCTACTTCGCCGGTAGTAGGGTTGTAAATAAGGGTTGTTGTTCCTCCTAATTCCGGGTTACCCTTGCCCCAATCGTAAACCTTACTTTTGTCTATTTTAGCCAGAACCAAGGTACCACCAGACGCGATTTTCTTAAAAGAACC
>Ga0181465_101442_pt1 | contig 10057 bp, 7 predicted proteins | sample InSIn3gowninarea_FD_119076 | JGI IMG/M metagenome (GOLD analysis project Ga0181465, IMG submission 119076) | Clean room microbial communities from NASA Spacecraft Assembly Facility at Jet Propulsion Laboratory, Pasadena, California, USA -... ...
TAAAATAAACTTTCCCACCGGGGTATCGTCCTTGAAGACGCCCAAACGCCACAGAAATGCTGAGAGGGTGTTTGGCTGGCCTGGGTGAGGTGTACGCGTACTGAGTATGCAGGAGATATGGTACTCGCTCGCTGGAAATATATCGCTCTTGTTTCGCTTGCGATGACATGACGTCTGAAGAGAGTTCAGGAGAAAACAGTTATTGCTCGGCTATTGGGACGATGGCGGTTCCTCCCGTCTCCCTAACGCACTCTCCCATCCCTAATCTTTGTCGCATGCTCGGTATCCAGTCGGCAGTGGTAAGGTGCTGTCTATGGAAAAGTCGGAGCAAGTCTGGTATAGAGTGAGGTTCTCGGCAGTAGATGGAAGATTATATTCGTGGATGGGGGAATGGGAGAGGCAGAGGTTTCGCTGTTTTTTTCGTTGGGTTGGGGGGTGGCGGGGTTGAGATGTGGGATGAAGAGATCGAGAGATTGAGTGGATGGTTGGATCATCGATTGGGAGTAATATTAGTTGACTTTTCGGGGATTGGCGTCTGAGTCGTTGTGTAGAATACGTTGTTTAAAGGTCCCTCATGACTTCTACTGGCTGTGACTCTGCACGCCAGACGATTCCTTACTAAGAGATCCTTGTATACTCATCGGCCTCTGGCTGGAGCGGTTCATCAGACTTTTGGTGCTGGGCGACAGGAGTGGTCTGGTTTTGTTGGACTACAAGTTTGAAGTATTTGGCTTTAACGGCATCGATGTTACAGTGGCGGATGCGAGGAACCTGCGAGTGAGCAACGTCTGCAGCTTCCGTGCCACCAACCGCAATGCGAGGAATCTATGCGAATGAGCGAGATTCTTAAGCAAGCTTCACGCTACTATAAGCTGCTTACACCTCAGTGTAGACTTATTAGGCTTTGTTGATCTTGCTCGCTGGCAAGGTAATTGGAGTGCTTCGGGTGTGGATGGTAGGTTCTACGCAATTTGAAATGACTGCGACCTGATTTTAGTGTTTGTTGGCTGTGCTTTATTTTAGTAGTATTTATTGTAGGAAGTGGTCTTGCAAGCAACGAGTGGAGAAGGAGCGATGGTTGGTTAGGTAGTGATGTAAGTGGGGCGTCAATTTTGCGGGGCTGTCTAGGTAATGCTAAGTTTCTCTACACATCGTTCGATCATTGCAACATTCCTAATCTCAATCTTCTCGTTTTACTCGCTTTACTCTTCAGTCGGGGCATTGTCTGGCTGCGTACATTCCGCAACACCGCGCAACACCAAACATTCAGAGAAGAGGTGTAGGTGGACGTTTTGGAAACCACGAAGTTGCAATCACTATGAACCAACTGTGAAATGCGAGCAGCTTCATCGGAAATCCAGTACGTATTCGTTAATCGCGACAAGTAAGACTCATTAAGGCCGTTGACGTTGTATGCGCAAACTAATAAAGAAATAGAACGTTATATCAGTCTTGTGTCCAAACGTATGCGGGTCGGCTGTTAGCCTACTCAACCTCGCGGTCTTCGTCTTCGTAATACTGGAGCAGCTTCGGCATATCTTCACGCACCACCATGCCAAGGTCCTTTACCTTTACGTTCCACTCAATTGCGTATGTTTTCCCAAACCGAAGACGTGACAGTTGGCTCAAGTACGAGTTGCCATCCGCAGGAATAGGTGGCTCGACCTGAATAGCTTCTTTGAAAATGCGTTCACCTTGTAGGTAGCACCTTCTGGGATCAACATGTGTGTTGCATATTACAGCATGTTCTCCAGGATTGCATCCGCGCTTGAGAGTGCCTTGCTTACCATATGTCGCGATGGCGCTTCTACTGGTCAGTCAAGATACGGAAACACTGCTACCAGGAGACCTTACCAAGCATAGACGAAGCTCTTCCGGACAGAGACGACCACGAATCGTCTGATCTGAGTATAAACAGATTCGCCAAATTTCACAGTGGTATAGGCATCATTTCCAGGATCGTACTGCGCTGTACCGCCGGTGGGTTCAGTATAGAGCATGGCAAAAACTCTGCCTCTTTTGAAGAATTGTCGCGCCTGTGGCCCGGTCCGCATCCAATAGCCTCATCCATCAGTAAAGCGTGGAAATCTTGGAGCCAACTTACTGGAGTCGAGCCTATCATACCATCCGGTCTGTGGTGTACCGGCAATGAAGTTCGGTAGTACGGCGCGAGTCTCGAGCGGCACTGAGGGTCGCTAGTCAGATCTGCTGAACGACTTGATGTCTGCATACATACCAGGCGGAGGTGGTTCAGCTTCCGCCTCGACAGGAGAGTCATTGCGATGCTCTTCAGGCTGTGCCACTTGGCTTGTTGTCACTTGGACAGCGGGTACCTGACCCGCCTTCGCCCAGATGTAAAGTGGTTGACCTGAGTTTGTCAATAACCCAGTTCTTGGGGCTGCCTCCTTTTTCACCAAGAACTTGCTTACCGTTACTGTCATAAGTGACACGATAGTGGTCATTGTGGCCTGGGCTCCAAACCCATTCTGAAGGTGAGGACATCGTCTCGTACGACTTGATATCGCATGCTTTAACGCTGTGATGGAAGTCCCTCTTATACGTCTAACTCAAGTGCCGACATTGAGGCTCTGCTCTCGCTCGTGATTTTTTACAAAAGGAGGGGTTCATCATGCAGCTTCCTGTTCGTCGAGCAGTTTCTCTTCTCCTCTGTTGGGACCATACTGCAGCACGCGTACTCTGCGCCAATCAAGACAAGGTCCGATGTGCGTGGGAGTATGCAGGGATGCTGTATAAGCGGTGATTAGGTTCACGCAACGCTAAGACATGGGGGTCGCTTATTTCAGACGAGGCAACGCGCCGTGCCGCCTTTCCAATGGCTTGGTCACAAGTTCGCTTTTTGCTCACCGGGCAGTCACCCTTGCACAGCCGGGTATATGCACGATGCACAAGCGAGGGGTCGCATACTTCCGATGTTTTGATTTGCTTGCCAGCAATCCATGCATTCAGCTCTGTTACCAGGAAATACCGAGGCACGACCCTGCACAATGTCAGTTGGTTTCCTGCGATCTGACACCTCTTGGATCATAACACGTGTGGCGGCCGTTATCTTTGGTCAGGGATGAAACCGCTCAGATTGCCTTGTTGCTTCGTTAGAGGCTCTTCAGCAGGCCACGTACCTGAGCACCTACAACGCAGCAACTCTGGGACTATTCAGTGACTGTAACCTACTGTCGGACTGTAAAGATGACCAACCCGATCATCGATTCACCTGAAGAACCAACCGGAGATGTCGTGCTCTGCTCATCATATCGACGATAGGGCACATCAACGCGCTGATGTCGAAGCAACCCAGCGCCCTCACTTGGAGAGATTTCCACAGGAGCTACGAGACGTGCTTCAGGATGTCGCTAGCCAACAGGAGACACTGGCCAAATCGCGGGAAGACTTGGTCATTGAACGCCAGAGGCTGATATCGTCAAGAAACCAGGTGCGAGCCAAGCGCTTGGAAACCAGAGATGCAGAGGCTGGACTGATGAGCTGTCTGCGAAACTTGATGAATGATGTCCAACAAAAGATCCCAGCATCGCTTCTCGAATCATACCATCGAGTGGATACATTGCGCAACGAACTTGGGATTCTGGAGGAAGAGTTTCTGCTAGCAGAACGGAAGTTTGCAGGCTCTGAGTGGGGATTTATGGACGAGGAAAATGACTTCTACCAATTTAAGCTGCTAGATGTAATCGAGGATGCGGTTTTCGATGGCGCATCGCCTCTACACGACCACGAGCAGATTTTTGTGAGCAAAGAATCTACTTCGGAGCTTCCAGAACCTGAGGCGACATCTGTACCTGCAACTCCTTCACATTTTCTACCTGATGACATACCAGACGGTGAAGGTGTTGTACGATTAAATCAACATGTACCGCCGCCACCTCCTCCATTATTATTGCATAACGCTCAATCACATTCATCTGAGCCCGTCGTGGAACGGTCTCTCGATCCTCCACCATTGGTCATCCATTCGCCTCCTCAAGATGTTTCGACGGGAAGCAGTGCCGGGCTACGGGACTACCACACTATAATAGACGAACTCGAGGCCCTTCGAAGGAGCTTCGAAACATTACGACACGAGCGAGCAGAGGTGCTAGACACGATCGAAGATGACCTAGCATCAATCTCGAGCTTGCCTAGCATAGGTTCTAAGGATGACAACACGGTTCAGCCAGCAGCAGCAGCAATCGAGCAACAACCTTTCTTCCAGATACTACAGCAGATATCAGATCGCGAAATCGAAGCTACACGACTTAAAAATGAAGCCATGTTCAACGAAATCAACCTCTCAGCCATGACAAGACGCTACTCAGATCCGACACACTTTGCGAACGCTGTACCAACGCCTTCCATCTTCATGAGTAGAACATTAAGTGAGACCGCAGTTCCAATGCTCTCCAATGATTCAGGGGCAAAAGGACGACTCAGAGAGTGGCTGCTGGCTCAACTGAAAGAAGACCCACTGCAGAGAAGAATGTATAGGAACATATTGATGTATAAGGGACTGCAAACTCCAGCCGATGAAACATGGGAGGATCGAGCGAGCTCATACTGGAACATCGATCACGCCAGTGATGGTGAGATGGAAACCATCGGTAGCTACGATGAAGACAAGGAATATACCATCACTAGGGCCACGAGCCACGACCCAGGTGCTATAACTTGTTCACTGGTTGCTGGATATCAAGCATATCCATCAAATGCGTTGCACGATATGAGAGGGAAACTGGGAGCCATATCCACCGTATCGCCACACAGAGCAGTAGCTATGTCGCCTATCACAGTACTACCAAGGATGGAAGACGCCACTGCGAAAGCCCTTACAAGCGGACAGAGATTGTCACAAGATCATGTCTTGTCGCGTGACGAACAGACGCAAAACCCAGAAGACAATTGGAGCTTCAATCTCTCGCAACCATTCGAGACTGACGTGGCCGCGACGGGGGTCACAGACAAGATGAGCAAGCAGCATGATAGATATTCGGATCTATCGGCCATGAAGGAACCCCTATCCTCGTCCATTCTCCCCACCATCATAACAGCACTTACCCACGAAGAATTTAGAACATAACATAAAGAAGCCATACCATGGACTTGCGGTGGTAGCAGGATTTCTAAAGCAACAGATGGTCGGCTGTAATCCGGAAAGACGTACGTGGGAGGTGGTATTACCCAGGCTTAAGCATTCACCGAGATTGATAAGCCTAAGTGAGTCTGGAAACGATGAACTGCCAAAAGCGGCTCAGTTTCTCTCATCGGCTACTTCGAGCATCCGGCATCATACATAGACGCACTCGAAGTGCTTCTCTTGGCTACAGAACCAGTCACGAATTAGAAAACGGCAGGGACAATTGAACACGTATTGCTCATCACGGAGTGCAAGATGCAGTGAATGTTGCGAAGATGCAATTCTGCGCTCATGTGATCATCTCATAATTATTTTCGTTTAGATTTTACGCAATCCTGGTATATACATGTACAACATGATTCCATCATCACTTTTACAATAAAATGTCGTGCGATACAGTCATCGTTGGGTAAGAACCCATTGGATAATATGCCAAGCACCACATCATGCACAGCGTCTACTTCAGTCTCGCCGCGAGCAAGTTGAACGGCTCCATAATCCGGACAAGTCTCGTGGACCATCGTTTTCAATTCCTGATGCAGCTTGGGTCTCAGCGCGTCAGTGAGACCTGACATTCAGAATCAAGCGCCGCGTTGACACCGATCAAACCTTGCAATCTCTCTGTACGATCGTATACCTGTCGCCTTCTTGCACCAATAACCTTGGTTTGCCGAGGCTGGCAAATATATCTTGTCTGACCCATATGACTGCTACAGTAAATAGATCTCCGCGGCGTTTCACCAACCACTTAAGACTCATTCAATTGTAATCTGCCGTTATCTTGACCGAATGGAGAAGGCAAAATAGGCAGAACGTGGCAGACAAGCGATAGCAAAGGCTCGCCCTTGGTGTCACTTGATCTGGGCGATCGGATCGGACTCACAAGATGATCCCCGGCCCGAGTAAAACACGGGACGGCTGGTATGCAACTTCGGCAGGTAACTTGCACTTTACCGGCTATCCCGTCAGCGCCCTCTGCAGCTTCCCAATTTGATTGGACTTTGCCCACATTCATGGCTTTTGTTCAGCCTAATGGCATCTCCTCACCTCAAATCAAGGGCGACAACGCAACACATCCCGCGCCTTCTTGTTTCTGCCTGAGCGTGCTAGATATAGTGGGTATGTCAGGCGTCGCTTACGGTACCGCACGGCACCCGTGCAGGAACCCTCGCTCATCACCATACTGCGGCCCGGGCCCACTGCTTATCCCAGCCCGTGGCCAGGCTGCATAACGCCAATGCAGCTCGTGCTGCAGCCTGCTTACTCTTTGAGGATCTCTCTGACTGCCAAGACTGCAAAGTCCAACGACACACAAAGCTTCTGATGATTACTCGCGGCTATATACATGCACAGAGTTGGGCGCGTGACGACGAAGGGCGGCTGCGATTCGCGATGTCTGTGTTGGGATCTCGCAGCTTGATACCTCCTGAGGAATTATTCGATGTTACCTACAGCCCGCGCGTCCTCATCCCACGTTGGAACGCCTTCTCATTCGAGACAAGTAAGATTGACCCTAGTCGTCGGTAATTCGTTTTGCAGTCGGGCCAGCTTTTTGCCCGATACGGACACAACGGAGTATGTGTCGTGGATGTGTGTCTATGACTCTGGGTAGGTGAAGCCTGCATAACGTGAGAGCCGAAATGACGTGGCTATTGTGGTTAGCTGGATCATTGAAGGAGTGCCAATGGGGTCAAGCAGAGCCTCAACACGAGCCGTCACAATGTATTCGAAAGCTCAGTCTCTTTGCAATACTTAATACGTGTTGGGTTTCACGGCCCGAGTGACCGCTCTACGGAGTCGAACAGCTACTGCAGCCCTGTCCGAAGGTGGAAAGTGGATGTTCGGGCATTTTGCAATTTGGCTCGCTCCCATCCTGCAAGGAGGTTCCGGGAGCGATGTGGGGTGGTGCGCGGGTAGAGTGGGACCAGACCGTTCGGCTGTCTATCGGTTTGCAGCCTGAGGCATCAAGAAAGACTACCGCGTGCACGCTGATAGGTAGATAAACAATTGTTCTCGATCTGGAATTCTCATATCGTCAAGAAAAAGGCTAAGATGTATTTCAACTACTGCTTTGGTCTAAAGAGTACAGAATGAGAAAGAAAACCCGGATCTAAATAACCTTGAAAGATATACATAGGTATCAAAAAAGAAAAACCAGGATATGCGATTGAGTGACTAAATGACAGGAAGAAAGACAAGTTAGGGCTGATTGTTTCTCGAGTGCGCCATGTGAAAGTAGTAGTACAGGACAAGCAAAAGAAACGGACCGCTTGTGGAAGCAACGCTCTCAGATATATGAGTCAAAAAGACTGTGAAGGTCCCAGAAGCCGAGATTGTGTATCTGGCAATGTAACAAAAGGAACAAGTTCAGAACCAGGCGCTTCCTCGGCGAGTCTCAAGAGAGCTCGAAGATTTTTTGTGACACATTTCTGAATGGATGGAATCCACGCGATCGTCTGAATTTGGTACTGCCAATGAGAGACCATATAGACTGTCCGAAGCATACGATCGGGGTGATACGTTTTGGGATTCTTCATCTGAACCTTGAAATACAGGTGCACTTGCAGCTTTGCTCAACGGACCACCTACTGTGACGGCTCTGACAGGAGGACACCCGCCAAACGAGTCGGACTGAGTTGTCATGACCAATGCCGGCTCCGCGTAGGTACTAGTCAAGATGTGATTTTGGGACGTGTTACGGTTCCTGCCGTCCATGTCGACCGTGATTTCATCGCCTTCCAGTGCAATGTCAGAAGGGTAAGATGCAAGGTCGGCAGGCCCCTGATCAGTTGAGCTGGGCGAACTGAAAAGAGCGGAATTTCCTAGATCCTGCTCGAATTGCTTCATCCATGGTTGCTCTACTGCAACAACAGATGCCGGCAACTTGGTCAGCAGTTCTGACGCAGTCGTATCTCCTGTATGGAAAGTGAGCGACTGCGAGCCATCCGAAGACCAATAGTGGGCAACAAGTTTTAACCATTCGTGTTCTTGTTCATCTCTAAGCCGTTCTTTCTGAAATGTGGATTGAGTCATTATCTCCCAAAGCCAATCATTGATACGCTCGGAAGTTCGAGGCCACTGTGTTTGCGGATGCTCAAATTCTGGTTCCTCGGCAAATTTGGACAGTCCATTTCGTGGTGGGGCCAACTGAGACAAAACTGCTAGTGACGCTTGTATGGCTTGCCCCTCTGGTTCGGGAGGATTGTTGATCGGATTGTTGATCGCATTTATCACTTCATGTTGCCCGTTCTCCGGGTTTGCAAACATATGGAGACCTTCCTCTGGTGCCGAATGTCTAGCGGGGTCTGGTAGCAAATTTGGTACCTCGTGCAAGCCAGCTAGATTGTGAGTCGGCAATACAGGCGAGGGCGGTCTGTATGCCGTTAAGGCTTCGACTACGTCCTCCTCCTCTTGCGTGTATTTCCATTCCTCCGAATTGAACTTCTCTTCTGATTCCTCGTAGTCGACTTCCTGCATACCAAGCTCATCCCGTAAGACGTCGACTTCAGAGAAGACAGAGGTGATGTCTGCGGGGAGTTCGATCCCTTGCTCTTGCAGATAACGTCGAACCAAGCTGATTGCTGTGCCAGCTTTCGAACCAGCCTTTTCTCTAGCAGCTTGAAGTTCTCGACGCTTTGTGCGAAGCCTGAATCTAAATCCCATCAAACTCTCCCTGGCGTCTCTGAGATCTTCCTGTCCAGCCGCGATCGCATCAAAAGCAATACCACTATTGCCTGGAGGTGGCGGAGGGGCCCCAAACATGTTGATTGCTCCAACCGATGGCATCACATTTTCATGAGGAAAATTTGCAGGCCTGAAGTTCGTTTGATCATGATCCACGTCCATCGAAGAGTGAGCATGATCACCTTTCTGCGTGCCAATGTCGGATATGGAATTCAAATCGGTTGCAGGAACAGTGTCCTCAACTATAAATAATGGGTTGAAGATAAAGGGAAAAACTTTCGTTTCGTATCGCGAATAGCTCCAGGATGTAGCGTTTACGTCGTCTTTTGATGGTGCTACAAGTACCGTCAGCAAATATGTACTATACCTATGGAGATAACTGTCAATCACTTGAGAATGGAGCTTCTGTATGCTGCTCGATCGACATCGAGAGCACTTTTCATTGCAGAATGCTTACAAAAGCTGCGGGAGGTCATCAGGTGTACGCAGAATGGGGCAGATGATTGCGAGAAGTACCTTGAGTGGTGGCTGGGTGGCCCCCGGTAATCGAAACCACTGGCATGCACGGCACAGACCATACGGCACAAACCCCCCACGGCATACTTCGTACAATGCAGCTAGAGCGCTAGGGTGAACGGAAAGGCCCTAGCCGCTCTCGCCCGCATCTACTTCTCCGTCTGACACCCTTGAGGTTCAGCGTCCACCAACCGTAATCTTGCATTCATCCAAAGCGCCTTCACGCGAAATGTGTTAGACGACATTGCAGCCGATGCGCTGTTCGTACATAGAGCAGAGCCGCATGAAGTGATCTCGTGGTTATTTATTAGAGGGCCCGGCGATGTGGACCGTAGTTGCACTACCTACGCTACCTAGCAGTGTTTGACAACAGTGACAATGACAACTCAGCAACCGACCAATCCTGAATGGAGCGCAGAGCATCAACAGTGGCTTCAGAAACAATGGGACCCGACCCAAAGAAACTTTTATTGGAACCGTCACAACGGTAAGACGTGTCGCGCTTGATAGTCGAATGTCAGCCTAAGAACAGTCAGGTACAAGCTGGGTGTTTTTCGCTTGGGTTCCACGATCACGCGCAGACTCAGTCACGAGAATTCCTTCTCGAGGTCGTGGCAACGACATCATTGGCACCTATGACGGAAGTCGTGCTACTCTACATTACGAAACGCTCGACCCATCTTTCTACGTGAGAGACAAATCCTTTTTTATCCCAGG
>Ga0181465_101268_pt1 | contig 10050 bp, 10 predicted proteins | sample InSIn3gowninarea_FD_119076 | JGI IMG/M metagenome (GOLD analysis project Ga0181465, IMG submission 119076) | Clean room microbial communities from NASA Spacecraft Assembly Facility at Jet Propulsion Laboratory, Pasadena, California, USA -... ...
ACGCCTTAGACATCTAGGATTGCAATTATAGGGACCTTTGACACAATAATCACATCAAGAAGTAGAGGGTATGATCTAAATATACCTCTCTGTCAAACTGTAAGCAATAGTAATCGAAGGGAGATTTCATGCTGCAAGTCACTGAAAGAATTATCAAGATGTAAGGAAATCATCCAGAGAAAGAAGAGATGCTGCCCAATGGATCAAGGCATCTGCTAAAAGCCAGAGATTGGTAAACTGAGGTTCTAGGCACCTAAAGGGAAAGTTTTCCTCCCCAAGTGGAGCCACTGTTAGCCACTTATATTTCCAAATCTATACTTAGTGGTGGCCTATATCAGTTCTTAAGATTTTCAAAACAATTTTATGATAAAAATTGTGAGTTTGGAAATATCACTATGTTCATTATCTCCGGTTATCCCTGTCCTCACAAGCTCCTCATCCCAATTCTCATAATGTCTTTTCCTTATGAGAATTTTTCATTGGTGATTCCAGTTATGAAGCCCTTCAAAACCTTGTAAAAATCCCTTATGAGGTTTTAAACCCCTTATTTGACCCTATCGGAACCCCAAAAATCCTCTAAAAAACTTCAATTTTTGGCCTAAAAACCCATTTTTACATTCAGGCTTTTAGCCCCTGCAGGCTTAAGCCCTAGCCCCTATTTCCATGCAACCTCGCACTACGACCAAGCGCTAAAAGCCACATCACAATCACAATGGCCTCTTACCCTCCGAACTCTCCTCCACCGAAATCCATTTTCTTTGATTAAATCAGAGGCGTCGATCTCAATAGATCAACGGTCCTTGCTCATTCGAAATTTCGCCCGTTTTTCCCTTTGTCTCTTTTTTCGGCGATGCGATAAACACCTACCCTTCTAAAAACTCTGGTCCTTTTATGTTTCCAGGGGACCCTGTCCCAGCCCTCATCTCTGGCCCCCATCATTGCATCAACGGAGCATAGTCCCTCCTTCCATGTTCCTTTTTCCACCGCCGACAGAAATCCTCCGATTGCATCTAGGTCGACCATCCAAGCAGATCCAACGACCAACGATTTTCCTCTTTCCTTGACCATTTTCCTAGAAAACAAATCATAACTATTGATCTCTACAGATCAATGATCATCGGGCCTCCTTCCTCTTAAAACCTTTAATTTTCATTCCCCCCCACTTTGAATCTTGACCATCTATCCCTTGAAGATCAAAGGCCATCACGTAAACCCGATCCTCTTCATTTCTCCATGCCTTCATTTGATCTCAAATCAATCTTGAACGTTGATCATATCCGATCAATGGATCGGACTTAACCTGAATATCACCCCGCCATTTGAACTCACCTGCTCCGTGAAAAAACAACCCACATCACCCGGGGTCCCACCACACCTTCCGCCCGTGCATCTCATCTACCATCACATTCATTCTGCACCATCAGATCTATGGTCCCAGATCTGATGGCCTAAGCTCCATATCGCGCAATTGCTCCACCCCTCTCCTCACTGTACAACTTTCACACGAAATAGGTGGTATTTGGGAGACCACGCGTCACTCGATGTATCGTATTGCATGAATTTTACTTATTACTGCTAACCACCCCATCATTACGTGAAGACCAGGAATGGTTTCCCAAAACCACCGCCGATCCATTTCGCGCCATATTTTCAGATTCAAACCTAGTGCAGCCTCTGCCATGATTTCTCCATTTCCCCGCTGCAAAACCCTACCTTCTCATCGCTTCTCCACCACCCCAGAGCCTCTGAAAGTAGTCCTAACCGAGCCTGCATGATTTCATAACATGTTTTTGTGTGTTTGCAGGTTTTCATGGCCGATGAAGCATAAACCTTCTCCACAGCCACAAGAGGTGACACAGAGGCTCATATAATTATCTCGAGGCCAAGAAACAACGTCAAAGGGACCAGATCACAGGATGAGATCATATCAGTTGATGAATCAGATCCATAAACCCTTAGTAAACCCTCCAAATCAGCTAAACCCGCCACTTGTACACATAACACTCAGAAATGGCGAAGGTTATTTATCAACACATTGAAGAATAAAAACACAGAAGACTAGAGGAATTCTCGGGAACAAATGGTGTGGATAGTTCGAGCAGATCAGCAAAGAAGAAGCATAATCAGGCTTAAAACAAGCTTAAGTACAAAGGGACAGAGCAGTTATTGGTGCAGAATGTTGACTGACACAGACATAGCCCACCTCCATGCACAAAAGTTTGCTAAGCAGTTATTACACCAAGGAAAGCTACCAAAAACTATCAGAGCAGTTATTCAGGAGTATGGGAGTCCTCCAAGCCCTTTTTTTTCACTTAACCCACACTAGAGGAGATAACAATACCACTGTAGATAGTATTTCTCCCAAAGGACACTCTGTTGGGTGATTTTTGTCATGTCAAAAGGACCTCGACAAGCAACGAAGTTACTGAGTCTATCCAAGGATTAATGTAATATTTATGGCTCAGGATGGAGCATTTGAATGCACCCTTCCTATTTCTTATGATCATTTAAACTTTCTTCACCTACCTCTACTCATTTTTCTTATAAAGACTCTTTGAAGTCTCATTGTAAAGGGTTGGCACTTAATGAATTCTAGAGTAATACATAGATTGCTGCTTTGAAGAAGCATTGGTGTTCTGGAGGAGTGTGAATGTTTTTGTTTCCCTGTTGATGAAGGAAGCTGGGTCATTGGATCCCTGAGCTTGATTTTGGTGAAGTACTTCTATTGTTAATGTTATTTCCTGTCTTTCACATTGTTCCATCATGCTTTTCTTACAGTAGAGTAAAAAGTTTAAGTAGAGAAATGTCTCTAAGAAGCACCTCTAACCTGTTTACTCTTCACTGTTTTTATGTTTTCATATACTAAAGTGGTATTTAGTAGTTTAACAGCTCTCTTAAACCTTTAGCTTGTTCTATTTCAGAAATGGTCAATTCATTTTGTCCACAGAATGTTTAGGTGTTCCCTCCTTCTGTTAGTTGTTGAATACTGCATCTAAAATCTCCCTTCGATTACTATTGCTTACAGTTTGACAGAGAGGTATATTTAGATCATACCCTCTACTTCTTGATGTGATTATTGTGTCAAAGGTCCCTATAATTGCAATCCTAGATGTCTAAGGCGTTCCCTCTTCTTTGAATGCAATTGTATGTTTATGTGGATTAAGCCCTCAACAGTGAACTTATGGGAGGAAAGAGGGTGTTCCCCGAATCCTATAATCCATTTAGAAGGTTTTCGTCTACATTTCCCTTCTTCTTTGAATGTTTATGTTTATTAAGCCCTTAGCAGTGAACTCATTGGAGGAAACATGGCATTCCCCGAACCCTTTAGGTCATTGACAATGTGTTTAGTTTTCATTTCACTCTAAGCCCTTGACGTTCATCTAATTTCACTTGCACTATCCAACAGATCGTTTAACCAAGTTATATTTTCCCTTTGGTTCCCCAAATTCATCAATCATAACTACTTTGACTTCCACATGACTCCATTTCCCAATGTCTTGTAGATTCTCATACTCTATCTATGCTGTCTGAACATATATGTCCAACCAAAAAAAACAAACAACCTTGCACTTCATAACTAGCCTAAAACCAACCCTTAAAACTATTCAAGACATATCTTTATAAACACATTGAGAGATCCCTCTTTGAGACTAGGAGGGCTAGATCCTAGAGCTCTAAAGTTGGTTTGTATGTGGCCTTGTCATTTGGCCTACCAATATGCCAAATCACAGGACCCCAACAGGTGCCTATGACTTTATTAAGTGATTTTATTTGGGTAATGGTGTACTATAGGATGAAGAGGCCCCTCTCTTTTTTAGCTTTGGAACTCTGGGGGCTATCCAAACTGTCCCTTTTGAAAAAATGAAACCATAGTTTTACCCTTTATGGCCTTTTTAAGTGCAATTGACCTAAAACATGAGTTTCTCATCTTTTACTTATATTTTGACAGTGATGTGTCTTTTGTGGCAAAGGTTAGCAAGTTATATCATTTTATGTCTTCCCTTAGCCACTTCTGATTTCTGTAGGTGCCTACAATACACTTTCCTTTGATCCCTTTGTCACTATTTGTATCTTTATCACCTTTAGTTACCTAGCAGGAATTTCATGTTCTAACATGATTTTCCATTTTGACACCTTACCTCATGCTTTCCTTATCTTGACCATTTTGAAGACCTTTGACTGTACTTGAAACCTTAGGTCCCCTCACACTGATACTCTTTACAATTTATCCCTTTGGTGCAGTGAAGAAATATTGCCTTGATAAACCCTAAAGGCCACCTTGAATAGCCTTTGAAGGCTTTATGCTGTCATGATGGAGGTCCATCATCTTTATTTCACCTATTTTCCTATCTTGCCAAACCTTTAGGCTTTAGGGCTATTAGAGAAGAATAAGTAGTGTTGTCTTCTAAGTTCTCTATAGCCCTTTCAAGTTCATTCATTTATGTTTAGTTAACCTCACCTTTTTCCCTTTTTCATTTATAATTTCTAGAAATCTTCAATGTGTACTTGGTGGTGTTGTTGTGTCTTCTATATTTGTGGTTGTTGTATTGGTTCCATGCTTGGCAACATTGTTTGTCAATCAATCCCACACCCTGAATCTCATTGTATATAAGCTTGCTGCCTTTCCTTGCTATGGACGTCTTCTAGTGATGATTCACCCTCTTAACTTACCTCTTCTTATGCTGATGGCCATCTTAATCATTCTTGTAGAAATGTGAACAAGGGCAGTTGTCCCTTGCAGAACTTGTGCTTTGGCCAAGGAGGTCTTCCCTAAAGGATTTTGATTAGATTTGGACAAAAGTACTTGACCTTCTACTTCTTTGAATGCAGCCTCTTGACACAAGAAAAACATAGATTTTTAGAACACCAAAACAACCCTATGACCTATGAAACCCTAGGTGACCTAGTGGAAGGCTTTGTGGACTTGGCCTTTGACTGAAAACTTAGTTTTGGGCCTTCAAGCATAAAAAACATAGTTTTTGATATTTTTATGTATTAAAGATCCAAAATACAATGTACATTATTTATCTAAAGAGCCTATAGAGATATTTTTGAGACCATCAATGCTTGGTGTATCCAGGAAACAGAAGAGTAAGAAGGTTGGTTAGTGATCCTAAGTTTTAGGTGGATGAAAGTAAGCAAGAAAAATATAGAGTGCTGAGGTCAAAGGTGACAAAATATAGACAAAATGAGTGACATGAGCCCATGATGGGTCCTCTGTGATTGGTGAGATGAGCATGACCTGATGGGATAATGAAATAGTGAAAAATTTATCCTAAGGATAATGAAGGCGGTGAGATTTCTAGAACTCACAATTTTCATGTTATAGCATCATTTTTCAAACTCATGTGATTCATGATTGTCTCTTTGGCCTTGGGCATCCTTTCCCACAGACTTGAATAAAGTTCAGAAAAAACAGTGTTTCAAAAGCCATACGCGGATATGCCGAGACTTTTCTGCGTGTATATGCGAGTCTGGAGATACTTTTCCGCGTATGCCATTAAAATCATTAAAAAATATATAAAAATCCCTATTTTCAAGGCCGGGTTGATGGTTATTCCCTTAATTCAACCACCCCAGCCCATGGCCAACTGTTTCCAACTGATTGAAACTACTTTGAGGGAGTATAAAAGCCCCTCATATGCATGGCCTAAAGGGGGGAGAAAAATTATAGACATTATACTCTGTTGGAGCCCAATTCAAGTCTGATTTCCCGTGCCTCCTGCACTTCCCAGGTATTTACAGGAAACCCTTGTTTCCTGGAGATGTTCATCAGCTTATATGTCATCTCGTGTGCACAAGTCTTGGAAGAGTCTTAGCGAGGCAAGGAATGGACGGATCCAGATGACGGTTTGTTCAAAGATCGTGGAAGGATTCAGGTGAACTCTCCACCTTTCTATTATTGTACATGCTGTTCATAATAAAGAATAACCATCTTGTTTCCGAATCAACGTGTTAATATCTGCTTATATATGTGCAAATATTGTTAGTTAAAAATCTATCATTGATTATATGATGTTTCACATGGATTACACTGACATTTAGGAAAGATATATGCTGTATAACTAGATTTCTGTGCACGTTTCTTCTTGATTTTCAGGTTGAAGAGGAAGAAGAGTTGATGGGGGTTTGGACCTCGTGGGACCTACTTCAAACGTAGGATCTACGGGTGAGTTCTACGATCCTGCGGGGTCCAAACCCCCAGCAACTCTTCTTCCTCTTCAACTTGAAAATCAAGAAGAAACGTGCACATAAATCTAGTTGTACAGCATATATCTTTCCTAAATGTCAGTGTAATCTATGTGAAACATCATATAATCAATGATAGATGTTTAACTAACAATATTTTCACATATATAAGCAGATATTAACACGTTGATTTGGAAACAAGATGGTTCTTCTTTATTATGAACAACATGTACAATAATAGAAAGGTGGAGAGATCACCTGAATCCTTCCACGATCTTCGAACAGACCGTCATCTGGATCTATCCAACCCTTGCCTCACTAAGACTCTTCCAAGACTTGTGCACACAAGATGACATATAAGCTGATGAACATCTCCAGGAAACAAGGGTTTCCTGTAAATACCTGGGAAGTGCAAGAGGCATGGGATATCAGACTTGAATTGGGCTCCAACAGAGTATAATGTCTATAATTTTTCTCCCCCCCTTTAGGCCATGCATATGAGGGGCTTTTATACTCCCTCAAATTAGTTTCAATCAGTTGGAAATAGTTGGCCACGGGCTGGGGTGGTTTAATTATGGGAATAACCATCAACCCAACCTCAAAAATAGGGATTTATATATATATTTTTAATGATTTTAATGGCATACGCGGAAAAGTATCTTTGGAATCATGTATACATGCAAAAAATTCTAGGCATATCCGCGTATGGGTTTTGAAACACTATTTTTTATAAAATTTATTCAAGTCTGTGGGAAAGGGTTCCCAAGGCCAAAGAGACAATCATGAATCACATGAGGATGAAAAATGATGCTATAACAATTCATGAATTTTGTTTCTAGAAATCTAGGATAATAATTTAGTCATCTATAAAGGCCAAAATTATTGATGACTAACAGTGGCTCCACTTAGGGAGAGCAACTACTTTTTAGGAGGTGTCCATAATTTAACATCTGTGGTTTTATGGGGACCAGTGCCTCATCCATTAGGCAAATTTTTATTTCTTTCATTTATTGATGCCTATTTGAAGTTTTGATCTCAATAATCTGAAAGAAATGATTATCTCAACTTCATATTTACCTACTCAACCTACTTGCCTAAATTTTTTTCTTCCTTGGGTGCACTTGAAACGGAAAACCCTTGTCATTCTTTTTATCTTGAAAGCAAAGCAAACTATCTAATTCTATCTTATTTCTTCCAAGAGTTCAGATTATGCTAATGAACTCTTTTTATTCTCTACCTAGACTAACTGACTGTCAAGATTAGGCTATATGACAGACTTCATTCTCTAAGCTATAAGCATGAAATTGAAATCATGTTTTAAATCAGGATTAGGCAATCTGACTTACCATGAGTTTGTGGCATAAGAACAAGCTGCACACAAATATTATTTTTGTACAAACAAAATTAGAAACACAAGGGTTGTGATTTATCATTTGTTAAGCATTCCCATCTTTCTCTTTGGTTCAGTTTTAAGCATGTGGAACCAGTATCTCTCACTCCTAATCTATCTTTTTTGACAAGTCAAGTTTGAATGCTTTGACAAGCTCTCTTTTACTAACTTATCAGCAATAAATTGAAAACATGTTTCAGCCATGATTAAGCTAGATGACTAAAACAAGATATTCTTTTTGAACCAGCAGTGGCATTTAAGGTTGCTCACTTTCAGTATTACTATTTTTTGGGAATGGGGATATATCTCTTTTCAAATCTGCCCACCTTTTCATTTTTTCTATGTTTTTGTATTTTTTTTTTTTTCTGATTTTATCATGTAATGTTTATGTACAATGAATGAAAATTTTATACTAAGTGTCTTTACAACAATGGTACATGAGCATCCTGTTCTCAAAAGGATCTCCTAACATTCTTTGTCCATTCAACTCTTGTAAACAGAAAACATAGTTACCTTCATTTGAAAACATAGTACAAGGATTTTTCCAAAAAATTTCAAACAATCCATGCTCTCCTTGGTATTTCTTCTTTGACTCTTGCTACCCAAATTTGTTTCTGTCAAAGGTCCTCCTTAGGTAGAAAATGTGTTCTTTATCAGCTTCACAACTGATGAAAATGTCATCAATGTGTATCATAGTGAAGAAGTTGAAAACAGGGGCCATGGCTCTTTGGTAGGTGTATTCAGCACTCCTTAGCCTAGGAAGCATTTGGTCAAACATGTAGTTTTTCCAGGGAATTTTGAAAATGTCTTTATGTTGATTTATTTGAAGTGGTATCATCTGATGATAACCTGAAACACTATCATGTAATGACATTTTGTTAGAAAATCCTACACTTGGCATATGATGATATATTTTGGGAAAAGGGTATTTGTATTTGATGGAGGTTTTTCCTAGGTGCCTAAAGTCTATACACAACCTGCATCCTTTGGCCTTTTTGCTAGTGATACAATTTTCCCAAGGGTTTCATAGTTTTTCTTGGAAAGAGGCCCCCTTTGAACAATGTCTATGTTTAAAAAATTTAAGCTTTCAACCCTATATACACAATCATCATGGAACTTCTTGCATAGCCTTATGTATTTCAGTTTTGTGTGTAATCATAAAGTTCTAGATAACTTAATCATTTTGGGCCTTCCTAGGCTATCTACAATATACTCATCTATATTAGTCCCAGTAGGCACTTATTTAGGGTCAATAGAAACATTTGTGATAATAAAAAATTCTTTTGAAGGGAAAAAACTCATTTATGATGAAGTATCTATGTAAGGTAAAAACATAAGACTCTTTTGATCCAGATTCCCAAATATTTTTGATCTGTGAGGGTATTTCAGTACTTTTGGATTGGAAAAAGGGAACAATTGTGTTTATGAGGTTTTTCCTCCCTCTAAGTAACCTGTTTTATATACTAAACTGATTTTTGGTTTTGAAACCTCATTTCAGTTTGCAGAAAATCAAGTTTAATTCTATCATCACATGGTTTTTCAGGGCTACTATAGTTTCCATTTGTGACCCAGAACAGGGTGAAATTCTGGGCAGAGAGATCAATGAGGAAGATCTCATGAAATATTGGGATAGTTCAGAAGAATCTAAAGATGTTTTGGCGAGAGAAGCAGATGAGGCTATGAAGCCTTGCATTTTCAAATCTCACAATTTATGTATGTTTGCATGATGTGCAAAAGATGGTGGACAGTCTGATGAAACTGTCACAGAGAGGAAGGGAACTCTTGAGGTGAAGTATGATGGAGAATTCCTTTTAGAGGAGGAAGGTACTAATTTGTTGTAGCAAGAATAAATCATAAATGAATTATTGTTTGGAGTAAGATAGCCAGTTGAAGCTGTTATGGAGCAGAAGCATAATGGAAATTTCGGAGAGATATTCCAAGGAGGTAAACAAATGTATTTGTTTAGTGAATTTGTTGACATAATTTTACAATGTGATGAAAAAGAAACCAAGAAAACTCAGGAAGATTTCTAGAAGAAGAATGAAGTTGGGAATGAAGGTTTTGATGAAGTGCTCGAAAGATTTCATATGGAAATCGAGTTCTTGGAACGATGGCTTAAGGAGCCTTAGGGAGAAGTGAAGCTTGTAGAATCTGATCCAGAAGAAATTGCAGTTACTGTGCATGATAGGGATGATTTTTTTTTAACATTTATAGAGTTGAATGAATGTTATATATTTTCAAATAATAATGTAACTTTAGGTACAAAAAATGGCATTAACTGATATAATGTTGAAATCAATGAAATTGAGTAGAAATTATTTGGAGTTGAGATGAAAGATCAGGAGCAGCAAGAAAGTTATGTCCGTAGAGACATAAAGGAGACATAAATATTGATCCTGGAGGATGAAGATGAAAGCAACCATCAGTTCAAAACATGATCTACTGAAGTCAAAAAAGTCAATGATGGGAGA
>Ga0181465_101444_pt1 | contig 10048 bp, 12 predicted proteins | sample InSIn3gowninarea_FD_119076 | JGI IMG/M metagenome (GOLD analysis project Ga0181465, IMG submission 119076) | Clean room microbial communities from NASA Spacecraft Assembly Facility at Jet Propulsion Laboratory, Pasadena, California, USA -... ...
AAGAGTTGTGGAGCAAAACTAAGCAAGCTTTCCTGAAATCACCATCCAACCAAATTTAAAACAAAACCCTATACATCATAACTAGCCTAAAATTTCTTCAAACAAAGCTAAATTATAAAGAGAGAGCCCTCTCTGGTTGCAGGTAGGCTAGGACCTATAACTAAAAGATTGGTTAGTGATTACCTTGGCCATATTTCCTTAGGAGCCAGGAACAACCTGAGTGATAACACCTCGGAAATTCATCAGGTCCCACTGGACCCACATCTGGAACATGGTCATTATATTTTGTCAGTATTTTGTCTCATCAAAAATATTTTTTCTAAGTTCATTTCATATTAAAAAATCCAAAAAATCTTTAAAAACTCACAAAAACTTAAAAATTGTTACCTATGTCTCCCCATACCGCATTTGGTAGTAACACTAAGTCTGGATCTCCTCGGAAATCCATGCCAGCATATGAGTAGTCATTGACTGCAATGATCTATTGATTTTACGAGGTAAAAAACTTATCATCAAAGGTCATTCTGGACAAGTCATCACCCCCAAGGAGCTTCATCAGGTCTGCCCATCTACCCATTTGTGGATCTCTAGGGCTGCTGATGGACACTGATACTTTGGGACGTAGCCCAAGTACCTTCTCGAAGAAGAATGAACACAAGATGGTTCCATATCCAAAATTCTTCATTTGACCCTTCTGTATAGAGGTCAATTGACTCTTCGTGTTAGTCAGAGAGGCATGCACTAGTCAAAAACTATGGTAAGACATTCCACTACTAGGCTCATAGATACTCATGACGCCTGATGAAGGGAAGATGACCCATTTACTCATGCAATGGTAAATAGAAAAATCCTCAAGGATAGACTTTCCACATGTTTGATTGGAATTTGACTTCCAACTTCTCTGGATGTCTAGGATAATATATATGGACATAGTCTTCCACCGAAAGACTACCTCTCGTCTTGCATGTCAAATGCATGACCTCCCCTCTTCCGGAGAGACTGGTAATGAAATAGATATCTTCAACCTCAATTAGTAGATGCATCTGGTCGATCATGAAAGTGTCTTCCTCTGTGCTCCAGTAGTGGATCAAAAGTTCTAGCAAGTGCGTATTGGCTTTCATATTTGGAATTTTGAAGAATATGAGTAAGCCACAGCCTCTCAAAGCATCTAATGCATTTTGGTCATTCATTACCTCATTATCTATAGTGGTATGCATCATTTCCCTCCAAGTGATAGTCATCCTGCAAAAATTTGAAGTTTGAACTGTTAATTTATATGTTAAAACTTTAAATTGCATACACGTGGGTTCCCTTTACACACAATCGCGTGTAGGGCCATTGTATACACGGGTTACTCACATCCAACCCACATGTATGCAGAGTTGAATTTTTGGGCATAGTTTCCCACGGTTAAAACTTTGAAAAAACTTCTTAAAACTATAATAAAGCATTACAAGTAGGATTTGAGGATTACCTAGAGACTTTGGGGTGATTTGAACGGTCCAATTGTTCAAAGGAAAGCTTGCTTAGTTTTGCTCCACAACTCTTTGCTCCAAACAAAAATGAAAAAACTGTGAGTCCAAAAGTCATTATATAACTTTGAAATTGCAAAATATTTTTTCAAAAATTGATTTTTGTCTCATGGATTTTTTTACCTATGGGCTTGGATTGTCGAGAGTGGGTTGTTTTTACAGGAAATTTTGGAGACTTCTTCGAGATGTTGTTTCGGTCCCATGACCGCTGACCCGTCATGGTTAGGTATTGTTTTCTCGCTGGCATTTAGGTTAGGGAAAACCATTTTCCATTGTATCTTGCATACTAGGCTCCATTCAACGATCATTAGCCATAGGTTTGACCCCATTGTATCTTGGTTAGCAAATTATTTTCACTCGCTGATTTTGAAATCATGATGCGATGGTAGAGCCATCGTTTACATGGGCATCTTAATTAGAACCTCGCTAACATTGGTTGCCCATGATACTACACTGAGTAGGCTCGGGAGTCCTCTTTAGTTCGGCCATGACTGATGCGTTGAAGACATTCTCCTTTCTTCCACGCTAGTTTCTTTCCTTATACCCTAGAGGCTCCTTTGTGTTGAGTTGTACAACTACATTGCATTTTGACTATTTGCACCTTTTGGCCTTGAGCCGGCTTCACTTGGACTCATGTTTAAGCCACTTATTTGACCATGTCTTTTGCAAATTCAACCATGCAATCACTTAGCTTTTGCAGCTTGACGCATCCTTTGACCTGTAGAAAGAGCATCCCTTTGAGTGTCCTTGACCAGTTTCACCTCCTTGCATTGAGCATAGGAATGTTCCCCTCCCAGGAACTAGAAAATTTGTTTCTCTGACACTCGTTCTTTCCAATATACTATAGAATTCTTTTATTCCTTTTCCAGCTTAAAGAAAAAGACAAAAAAATTATGTATTCCAAAAAGAGCGAGAACTGGACGACATTTCCATATTTTTTTGGCAATTAGAGTCAGTTGTGTTTCCCTTGAACAAAGCACTCAAAAGAAAGTCTCTCCTCCATTGGGGTGGGATTTAGTTTGACTTAGGAGAACCTTAACCTTATTATTGAGTCAGTACTCCTTTGATTGGTTACCTCTTCCAATCATATGAAGAGTTTGATTATGCCTCTTGCATGACAAACTTATACAGAGTTATCATATGCTACCACATAGTCATCACTGAGTCATGCTTTTGTTCAAGGGAGGTAAACCTAAGTCGGCATCTCTACAATATCTCTTGATGTATTTTTCAGTCGGCCATCCTTGGTTGTCAGTGTCATGTTTGTCATCACATTAGTTTTATTGGTCCTTTGCTCGTGCCGGTTTGAAAAGGTCTCCATTGACTTCTTGCTAGCATGTCTTGTCCTTATCGACTATGACAAATTGCTCTGAGGGCAGCTCTAGAGCCATATCCTGGCCCTATTTTCATTATTCATAGGTCACCTTGTGCTCAACATTGCTGAGTATCATGGGTCTTTCACTGAGTAGTTTCCCTTTTGTTTGAAATTAGCTTTCATTATCACACATTGGGATTCATGCAATGCCTTGGTTTCCATTTGACCCCTTTGGTGGATTCCTTGCCTCTATGTTAGCTTTCATTATTGGTTGGTTCAGAAGGTTTTCTATTGTGTGCTAGCTACATCTTGTGTACGTCGAAAATGTGCTTCAGTTGGGTTACTACATCTTTTTCATTCGATTCCTTCCACATTATTGGCCTATGTGTTACACTCGTGCTAGATTGATGAAGGATGCCTTAATGCCTTCCTTCTAGTGGATCTTTTCCTATAAAATACAACTCATTTTCTTTGGGAAAAATATCTAGAGTCCATTTGGCAGTACCTTGGGGTTTGTAGTCATTAGTGGTAGATTCCTTCGCTATCGACAGTGGGAAACCATCATTGTCTCCTGATTGATACATTCTTTCAAGTGTTCGACTTCAGCTCATTCATTATCACTTGTTATATCGTACGGGGTACCTTGACTCTCATTATCATTATCGGTGAGTAGTCTCACATTTGTTAATGTCATACATCAATGACTGGTAATCAAATGATTTCTCACGTGGTCGACCTTAGATCATTCATTCCCATTGTTTAGAAATGTACCACGGTGATTGGTAAAGACCTCGAGTTGCATCAACATGTTTTGGTTCACTTGTCAGTTGCTCTTGTTGCTTCTAGCTGACACCATCCACCTTATATGTTGCATTTTTTCACATTGACATCTTATATACTGACATCTGAGTTGCGATGTAGTATTATTTTATTCCATCATGTTCATTTGGTACTATTGGGATTAGTTTTTGACATCAGCGATCAACTTCATCCTTCAGCACCATTGATCATCTTCTTATATGTGATATTCATACATGTACTTATTCGATCACGATTAGATGATCCATTATGTACTTTCAGTTCCTTTATACTAGTATACATATTGGATCTACTTGTACTTGATATGCGGACATGCTTTTCTTTCTTTGAGCATAGGTATGCGTGCCTCAAACAACAATTTCTTTCTAATCTCTTTTGATGGCTTGGTAGGCTGAATTTTGGTGAAGTCCTTCTCAGTCTCCGCATGATTCTTTCCATACACTTAATACATTTTGGTCATCATGTACCCCTTCTAACCTCATTTATTATGGGGCATCTATTATAGCCCATTTACCGCACTTGGTATATGTGATGCTTTGTTTATGGCCTAGGGAAAACATTCCTTCCAGACTTGGTCCAAATATATAAAAAACAATGTTTTATTCCCTGTACACTACTTTGCCCTGAGCTAGAAGCATGTACATGTGGGTCAGTGTTGGGTAGCGGAAGCCTCGCGCAACGGTCATGGGGACGAAGCCCGCAAGTTTGGGAAAGGCGAAGGTAAAGATTTCGCGAGAAGCGAGATTTGTAATAGGTCAAAGTCAAAGGGTAGTCTGCCGAAAAATAATGTAAATAAATGTAAGTTGAGTTGGCCTACCTATGGATCACAGTCCATGGAAAAGTATAAATAGAGCGAGGCTCTATGGGTAGAGGTGGCTAAGTTTTGGATATGATCTTACTATAATGGGTTTTTGAGGAGAACGATTTGTAAGCATCTGTAAGTATGAGTCGAGAGTGTGGTGGATAGAGGCTTTGCAGCTATGTGCACAGAGGCCTGGAAGAGTCCACAACTGTGTGTTCAGACCCCTGTAGCTGAGTGTGTAGGGTAGATCTGGATGTATTGAAAGTAAATAAAGATAAGTTGCTTTGATAATTTTGTGTTAAATTGAAGTATCATAGATCTAGCTTTTTGTATGGTTGGTATCACTGTTTGATCTATGCGCATATGCTTACATTTTGAATACATGTGAATCTGTGGTTAATCTAAGTATGCAAAATGAGTAAAGCTAATAAGTTTTTGCTTAAAGACCTTTCTAAGTAATACTTCATCACATAGATCAGATCTATAAACAATGCACTAATAACTAGTAAAGATTGTTTCAGGTTTGGATCTGCACAAAACAGGCTAGTGCAACATTGTGAAATAGTGCGCAAACCCTCCATCTCACATCTAGACATCCCAAGGGTGCAGAAACCTAGTTCCATCACCCTCCCCTGCTACCTCGGGTGAGACCTCAGTCCGCACTCTGCGGACTGTTGCCAAAAGGGCCGGTAGCTACGAATTTGTTTGGCTAAATAATTCTTCCAGACCTGGGTCAGTCCCATATAAGCCAATAAATGGTTCCGTTGCCGAGACCAGGATTTATGTAAGGGGTGTCTGATGTTGTAACATTGGAACTTGATAAAGAAAGAGATTGAAGAGTGGTGGGATCTAAAACTCCATGAGTTCTCAATGCAGGAAAATAGAAATCCGTGAATAACGGAGGAAGATTGGGTGGACCGTTATATATATATATATATATTCACAAGATATTCTTCGCAACGTTTCTGGTAGAACTATACGAGTGGATCACAAGGTTGGTTGACAGTGTGGGAAAGTGCATACTAGAAAATCCTATTGTGTGGACTTCAGAATTGGGACGCAAGGTAGAAGCCATCGATGATAAAATTTCATGCGCAGTAGATCATTGGCTGAATCAAGTGATAGGAGGATTTATTACTGAGTTCGCGATAGATACAACTGTGAGCTATGGCAAAGCAGAAAGGCGGTTTCTTCAAGGACCTCGGGGTAGGTATATTAAATCATTGAATACCTAGATTAAGATGTTGTTGTGTGAAAAATAGATTATGCGCATTTATTGATTTCTGGAGTAACACGGAGCGGAAGGGGCTACCACGGAACGGGAGTAGTAGAGAACAATCCTTTACCTTATATTTCCCAGGAAAGCAAGAAGGAGCTCGCGAGGTTCTCACCAGGGAGTGTGGTCTAATTGATCAAAGAATGCTTCCCACTGATACCACCTCCATCCACACCACCCCCCACATCACCTTCATTGAACCCATCCACCCCACCTCCAATCCCACCTCCACCAGAAGTCAGGATGACGAGTGCAATCAAGATGCCCACATTTAAGGGTGCAAGAAATGAAAAACCAAGGCGGTTTTGGTTTGTGATATGGTCTGTGTGGGATGCCCAAGGCATAATAGATGAGAACATAAAAAATTCCACCCTAGTTAATGCACAACAGGACCGCGCGTTGACATGGTACATAAAATACTTGACCGATCATCCGAATGTAGGAAGAGAAGCAATCCAAGATGCATTAAACAAAGAGTTTGGCCGAACAAAACTGGAAACCCAGTCAGTTATTGGGTTCAAGGAGATCGTAATTTTGCCTAGCGAAACCCCGTGGGAGTTAGACTAGAGATTAAAGAGCACTATTCGCGAAGCTAACATGACATTGATAGATGCGAAACGTTGCACGTGGTTTGTGGCATCATTGACACCACATTTGAGGATGACTCTGTCACAGAAAAAGATCTCAACCCAAGTTGAGGCATTGGAGACAGAAATGAGGTTGCACGAGACCCCCATACCAAATCTAGGGTTGGGAGTTTAGTAAATCCACGCGCAACTTCAAAACCTAAGTTTATAAATGCAAAGATTGAAGCAAGAAAGAGTGTCTTGACTATAGGCACGCGTAGAGGTAGGATGTCTTAAATGCAAGAGCCAGGGACATGATAAGGACATTATCCTGTCTTTGCAAATTATCTAGCATGGGGAGGCCCAATGCCACTGAAATTGGAGGTACAAGTAGGACCAAGTGCCGTGCCTGTGCTCTGGTGCGCAATTTGTCAAATGGGTGGAAAACATGCAATGGATAACAAACACTTATTACAAAAGTATACCCAGACCCCACAACAGCTATATTGCAATTTTTGTCGATCAGTAGGACATGATGAGCGAACATGTCGAAGTTATGACTTCATGATGGAAAGAACCCCAACTTACTGAATGCAGACTGAAGTGTGAGGATATTTTAAGGATGCGGCTGGGGAAGAGGAAAGGGGCCCGGGCGGGGCTGTGGACAGCTGATCTACTATAATTGTGGAGGGCTGGGACACCACGCTCATGACCACACTAACCCGACGAGGACCTTGTGCCCCTATTGTGAACAGTTTGATCATGAGATGGTGGACTGTCCAACGCTAATTGGCCAAATGCGTGAAAAGGGAGTTCTACAATCTTCATCGACCCAAAATGTCCAGATGAGCGAGCAGAACCTCATGAAGTGGACCCTAGTATAAATATGGTATTCAGGAGCAGCACACCTATAAAAGGTAATCTGCTAAAAGAGTGTGCAGAAAATGGAAAGAGGCATGACACTCATTCAAAGGAACCAGATTCTGAGTCAGAACTAGGGATAAAGACACCGAGAGAAGCTCAGGGGAGCTTCACGGAAGCCTCTACTCAAGGTAGGAGGGATTAAATGAGGCCAGGAGTGGACCCCTCCATGATTACTACCTTTCTCAAAACATGTATGAAACTAATACGAGATAGTAAAGTCGTTCAAGGACTACAGGAGTTAATCACAAGGTTCGCAAGATCGGGTGAGTCGCATGTAGCCCGGAATATAGGAAGGCATGCTCTGCGCACTAGATGGGAAATGAGACTGGCAGCGCAAATCAGTGACTATGAAATGGATTAGGTCATCCTAGACCTAGGCTCAGATGTGAATGTATTACCTAAGAAAACTTGGGAATGCATGGGCAAGCCCGCACTACAATGGTCCCTGATTCAGCTACGAATGGGTAACCAACAAAAGATCTTACCAATGGGCCAACTGCAAGGGGTAACCGTGGATATTGATAGTGTAAGTACACAGATCAATTTTGAAGTCACAGAGATTGTTGATGACAGTAATACTTACCTTGCACTGCTCGGGATTGATTGGGCAACGAACATGAAAGGGATCATTAACTTAAAAAAGGTGGAAAATGACGTTCGAAAAGAAGTCACTGCGAGTAGCAGTCCTGTTGGACCCAGTCGAAGCAGAATGCTACAACGAACCTGTGCGCGATGAGGAAAGTGATGACAAATTAGATTGCATCTATCAGATAATAGCACAGGACCAAGATCCGGTGCATTCTACAGAGGATCAAGAAGTCGCGTGGGAGTGCGATAACACCTATACAGTGGATTCTGATGAGGAGATTGAGTGATGGTAGAACCGGTTGCAAGAAGCTACAACATTGAACTACAATATGATGACTCGGTAATTGCGAACCGTAACCACTGAGGAATGATGAAAGCCAGAAGAAAGCTCCACAATAGAAGAAGGGTAGCTCGTCCATCCTGGCACTTTATGTGTAGCACGGGTGCAGTATAGTGGGTCAGAAAACGTGTTGCGCACACCTAGAGGGGGGTCGCAGAAGCTGAAATGGAGGAGGCAATTCCAGGTATGGACTGAAGGACATGCACGGCAGTCAAGTTGGTACAGAACGGGCATACCTCAATGACGAAGGGTACGGGTGCTCATTAGGTGACGATCAACCCACTCGGATAGGCGCGGATCAAAGGATTGCATGGCAGAAAAAAGAAGTATCGTTACGACCAAGCAACCCAACACAAATACAGCCCACCCTTCCAGGGACAACAATCGAGGAAGGATTCAATAGCTCTCGGAAGCCATCTTGCATGGTAAAATTCAAATTGGAAAGTTATAAGCATCAGAGGCTAGACTCTGTGCACAAAGTGTCAAGTTAGATGGAGCAATTGATAAGCTATAGTTAGAAGTCACCTATACGGAGAAGAAAATAGACATGGCTGACTCTCCTACCCTACTACAAGCTGCGACGCCACTAGCATGGTTACGCCTGCACCCAAAAGGACAAGGATGCACACATCGCAATTTGATAGTAGACTCAAGGGAACAAAATGGGTGCTCGTAGCTCGAGCTAGTTGGGAAATGGAAGACCTACGCGAGAGATTCACCCACCTAACTATCCATACACGACCCATTCCCAGCGCCCAACGCAGTTAGAAGAGGGTGTGGGACTATAAAACAGGCTGCTATAGAGCTACATAACATGGCCAAAACATATATACAAGAACCGCACAGGAAGGATGGAAAGCGATTATTTACGGTAAGATGGAAAGATGCCACAAAGGAAAGATGGAAAGCGATTATTTACGGTACTGTTCATGATATGATGGCCCATTTAAGACATAATGGAGTGGGTGGCGGGAAATTAAGACAGAGGAATAACTGCCATTATTGGCAATGAACTTAGCATAATTGTATTTGATAGCAGGGGGCTGTCCTAGGCTATATGCAAACAAAAGGACCAATATTGTTTCATCAATGTGCTCACTTGTTTTAAAACCTAGCATAGAGGATATCATATCTACAAGCAGTTTGCCCACTTCATTGAAATTAACATATAAGAATGGAGGTTTCTCTATAGGCTGGTGGTCTGCCTTCATGAATGTCTTGGCAATTCTTGCAAGCTCAGAGGTGGAGAGCTTGGGGCCTTCATCCAGCAGGAATTTCATAGAAAAAGGGACCAATAGTTGAGTCTGCTTGAAATTTAGCATTTGGTTAATGGAATCAGGAGTGATATGGAAGAGTATGCTCCCAGATGGAGACTTGATAACTCTTTGAGTTGGGTCATAGTTCTCAGCACATAGATGGATTATCTCAGGAAAAATATTAACAGAAGGGAGGAAGTAAAAAGGTAAATTAGACTTCCATATCCCATACATATCACAGTTGCTCAAATAACTATTTCTCAACTGGCAGAAGGTCTGCAAGTGATTCATATCCCCAACCAAATCCTGAATGAGGTAATCCCTATCAGCTAAAGGCATTGCTTCAAACTCTTTGGTAGCTGCATTGATAGGAGTAATGTTCAAAGCTGCTGAAGTGGCCATCTTGAAGTTTTTCTGTGCTTATATTTGGAATGAGGATTAGGGCAAAAACAGACTGAGGAAAACTGCTTCTGAGGATTTGCAAAGGAGCTGCAGACTGAGTTTAAATGAGGTAATGGTCTTCACTGTCTTTAGTTATGACAAAAGAGGCAAATTTTGCAGAGTTTAGACAGACTTATCTTTTGTTAATGAATTCTCTGGACTGATAGGCTATGTGGGCAAATTGAAGAG
>Ga0181465_101445_pt1 | contig 10038 bp, 12 predicted proteins | sample InSIn3gowninarea_FD_119076 | JGI IMG/M metagenome (GOLD analysis project Ga0181465, IMG submission 119076) | Clean room microbial communities from NASA Spacecraft Assembly Facility at Jet Propulsion Laboratory, Pasadena, California, USA -... ...
TATATATATATATATGAATTTTTATTACATAAAATAGTAAATTATCTAAATTATAATGAGCATTTTTATTACATAAAATAGTAAATTATCTAAATTATAATGACCAAGGGTGGCATCATATATATATATGGATTTTTATTCCATAAAATAGTAAATTATCTAAATTATAATGAGAAAGGGTGGTATCAAATATCAACGATATCCATTTCTTATATTATTTTCATCATACCAATGCTCCATGAGTCCACGCTAACTCTATAATGGTTAGACTAGCTATTTATATTTTTAGGTGAAAGCACTAGGGCTAGGATTACAAAGGAGGTAACAAGGAATGAATGGATGCCATGGGATGGAATCCATAAGGTAAAATAAAAACTAAATGAACAGCCTCATAAGTAATGGTTAAACCTCTTCACCCAGGATTGAGGAGAATGAAATGAAGAAGCAGAGTTCAAGATCGACCATATCCTCAAAGATAAGGTTAGTTTCACCATCCCTAAAGTGGTAATAGATTCAAATATGGATAAGCTCAAATTCACTTTGATATGAAGATTCATAGGGATTCAATACAACATTAAAATAATTAAGCAATGGATGAAGGAAAACTAGAAAACCAAAGGGCAAGTAGATCTGACAGCCCTTCCAACAGAATTTATGTGCTTTAATTTTGCATGTGAGGAGGATATGGATAAGGTGATGGAATTGGGCCCATGGTTTCTAGGAAAGAAAGGTTTAGTATTAAAAAAATGGTACAAAGGATTTCGATCGAAAATAGAACACATCAACCTAATTGCTACTTGGATTAGCTTACCAAATCTTCCTTCAAAGTATTGACATATGAGTGTAATCATCGGGATAGTAAAAAGTGTAGGAGAGTTAATTTCTATTGAGAGAGTAACAAGAAATAGAACTCAATTGAATGATGTAAGATATTATGTAAATATGGATATTACGAAGGAGCTTTTGAAGGAGGTCGATTTGACTGAAGAAGGTGAACAAATAATCCATAAACAAGAGATAGTTTATATGAATATGCCTTTTGAAAGTACAATATGTTAGGGTTATTACCACTATGTAAAAGATTGCCCAAACAAACTACCTCCTCCACTAAAATTTACTCTGAAAGAAATAAATAATCAAAAATATCAAGAAGGATATATGCCAACAAACAAACCATGGCAAAATAAAAAGAACCAACAAGGAGGTTAGAAGCTAAAATTCTATCAAAATATGTAAAAATTAGCAAAGGAAAAAGAAATAACAGTAAGATCTTTGAAAAATAGCTTTGAGATCCTAAATGGTGAAAATGAATATGAATCAATGGAGAAACTTCCAAAACATGAAGAAGCAATAGATGTTGAAATCATATTTGATGAAGAAATAGGTCAATTGATATCAAGGAAAAGAGCCCAAGAGGAGACAGATAGTAACCCATATAAGGTAGAAGCACAAATACCATTAAGGCATAAGGATAATGGTAGGAAAACATCATGAATAACTAAAACAGGGAGAGGCAAGCCTACTAACAAAGAAATCAAGGATAAAAAGATAAATGAGAACTTAGCCAATGGAATTCAAACCACCTTAGAGAAGGATGTTCTAAGGAACATCCAATGAACTTAATTAGCTAGAACATAAGGGATGGCAATCACACCAAAAAATAGAGGACATTAAAGGACCTCTATAAAGAAGGTAGACTAAATATTACCTTCTACAAGAAATAAAGATGATAGAAGATAGAATAACTAAAATCGTGAGGAAGCTTTGGAAAGATGTTGTAATGGTGTGGAAGGATGCAAAAGGAGCCTCACGAGGATTTGCCACCATCTGGAATACGAACATAATTGAAGTCCAAAAAATGCAAACCATAATTTCCATAAGGAACATAATCCATACATAGTGTAAGCATAAGAAAATTAGAGTTGAATTTATGGCCACTAACATCTATGCTCCCAATGATCCTCTGGATTGAAGGAGAACCTTAGAACTCATAATGGATATTAGGAAATAATTTTTAGCATGCCCTAGATCATGATGGGAGACTTCAATATAATCCTCAAGAAATAAAAAAGGAAAGGGGGAGTAATAGAAAGAGAAAGGAATATGGAAGACTTGAGAGACTTTATAAATCAGAATGAATTAATTGATCTAAATCTAACTAGGATAGAGTTCACATGGGATACTATGGAATCATATGACCATTGTAAACTTAAGGGTTATGACCTCCATTGATTGGTTACAACAATACCCTAATTACACATTAAGTTCCCTTGTTAAAGTTACCTCTAATCATAATCCCTTATCACTCCAAGCGACTCCATACATAAGCAAAAATATCTCCTTTCATTTTAAGGCAATGTGGACCACAAACAAAGATCTCTAGGAGCTCATTCAAGTCTAGCGGAATGAATATGTGCCAGGCACTAAGATGTATAGACTAGTAGATAAACTTTAGATTGTATAATATAACCTTAAAATATGGACTAGATAAGTCTTCCATAATTTAAAAGGTAGAAAAGAGAGATTGAAATGAGAACTCAAAAGAATTGGAATAAGAATTGAGGTTGAAGGTAGATTTTAGGAACTTATTTAGGAATAATCTGCTAAAAGAGAATAATTGAATAAGATTCTCCACTAGAAGCCATGCATTAGGAACAAATAGCTAAAATAGACTAGCTAATAAAAGGAGATAGGAACATTGCCTTCTTCCAAACTGTGGTCTTAAAAAGGAATGCTTTCAATAAAATAAGAGGAATCCAAAGGGAGGATGGGATCATAATGGAAGACCTAGGAGAGATGAAGGAAAGAATTGTTGAATTCTATAGGAATCTCCTATCTAAATATCAAGAGGATAGCCAAGAATCTAGGAAAACCCTCTTAGAAAATATCCTTAGATTGATCTTTGAAGAAAAAAATAATACACTAATAGCCCCATTCTTAGATGAAGAGGTATATGAAGAAATTGTTGGGATGGGAAAGTAAAAAGCCCTAGGTTTTAATGGCTTCCCTCCTAGATTCTTCCATTCTTATTGGGATATTATGGAAGAAGATGTTACCAGAGTGGTATAGGAATTTCAGGATCATGAAGCCCTATTAAGGAAATGGATACCATTTTTATTGCCCTAATACCTAAATTCCAAGGTACAACTAAACTAATAAATTTTAGGCCAATCAATTTATGTAACACAGTATATAAAATCATCACAAATATCCTCACTAATAGATTGAAATCCATCCTTCCTAAAATTATTACAATAGAACAAGGAGGATTTATGGAAGGTTGATAGATCATGGATGGAATCATAACCATGCATGAGACTATCCACTCGTGTAGTAAGGTGAGGCGGGCAAGCATGATTATCAAACTAGATATGCAAAAGGAATATGATAGGGTATCCTATAGCTTCTTGGACAAGGTGATGAAAAACTTTGATTTTTGTGATCAGTGGAGATATTGGATCTAGGTTTGCATTAACTTGGCTAGTTTCTCTATCCTAGTAGATGGAGAGGTTGTTGGTTTCTTCAACACCATAATAGGCCTAAGGAAAGTAAATACCATCTCTCCATACCTATTTATCATAATGGCCAAAAACTTGGGAAGAAGCATCACAAAAGAAACTCATAGAGGATAGATAAAAGGTATCACTCTGGCTCCCAATTGCCCAGCTATAACCCATAACCAATTTATAAATGATACTATTCTAGTAGGTGAAGCATGGATAATGGAAGCTAGAAACTTCAAATGGGTCCTTGATAACTATGAAAAATCCTCTAGATAGAAAGTGAATTATGATAAAACCATAATCTACTTCCTCACCCCAAAGGATAGACAATAATCGATAGCCCAAATCTTGCAATGTCACATAGATCAATTACCAACCACATAACTAGGGATGCCACTATTTTTTGGAAGGATTGATAATGATTTTTAGTATTAGGTAATGGAGAGACTTGGGAATAAAATGAGTGGATGGAAGGGAATGCTTCTTAACCTGGTAGTCAAGATCTAATTAGTCAAATTGAACTTACAAGGTATCATGATATACTTGTCTAGTGTGTTCAAAATTCCTACTCTAGTCACCCAAAAAATAGACCAGATATGTAGGAACTTCATATGGACTAGGGTGGAAGATAAAAAAATACTATCCCAAGTGGCATGGGAAAAGGTGTGTAGAAAGAAGAAGGAAGGGGGCCTAGGTATAAGAAGGATACCATGGATGAATAGAGCCTTGAGAATGAAGCTAGTTTGTTGGCTAGTCGAGGGTAGGGAGAATCAATGAATTGGGATTTATAGAAATATGTATTTAGAAGAAGGGGATAATATATTGAATCTCATAAACCCACCCAAAGGCTCAGCTTTATAAAATGGGCTAGTGGAAGCCAAAGATCCCTTATGGCATAGAAAAAGTTGGGATATTAGAATCAATGATAGAGTGGATTACTAAAATGATATTTAGTTGGAGAACATTCCAATATTTAAAAAACCCACACTCTATAAAGCCATGATTTGGGCAAAATATAATATTGGGAAGAAATTTAATCAATATATAAGATAGGTGGAAGGATACAAAGATTTGTTCATACTGATAGGTCCTACACCCATCATTGAAGAATAGCTTTTGACATTAAGACACAAGGTGGGACAAGTAAAACTTAGTAATATACCAAAGCCAAACTCACTAAGTTGGGTTTATGAGAAAGGATGGAGAAGTAAACCCACAATAAGTCTTGCATACCATTGTTTGAATATCAACAAAAAAAATCACAAACAACTTCTATGGGTTAAAGTATGGGAAAAATAAACAATTCTCAAAATATCATGCTTTATGTGGGCAGCATCCATGAACATAATCTATACAAATGATGTGATCCAAAAGAAAGGCATGATTTTTTCTAATCAATGTATGCTATGTAGGCTGGTAGAGGAAGATAATAGTCTCTTACTAATCAAATATGAGGTGGCACAACAAATCTGGTTGACCATCCTAACATTGAAGAACTATGCAAGGTGTGGCACAAATGATAATGCCATGATTATTAGGCAATGTTGATAAGGTTAAAACCATCAAAAATATGCTTTTGGCACATATTTTCTAGAGCCTTTGAAAGAGAAAAATACCATGGTATTTGAAGATAAAATTTGACCAGTTGCAATGATTCTTGGTAAAGGCCTTAGATCCTGTAAAGATAATGCATATGCATGTATTACCTTAGATCTCGATAAATATGTGGAAGTACTAGAACTCCTTGAGTCATTCCCCTTAGAGGGTCCCACTAATGATGGGATAGGATATCTTAAATTCAATCAATGATACATCAACATAGATGGATAGGATAGATAGGGAACAATGGTATAGATTCCCCTTGTAAGTTAGCCACTTCCAAGGAGGTGGAAATGATTACTAGGTTTGGGAGGGAGATTATATATCGAGTGGTATGTTCAAGCCTTAAATAGGAAAGGATAGTCATTTTGCATTCAACTTTCTCCACCTCATGTAAATAGCAAAGATCTTGATTGAACAAGTGCAAGAAGAACATGGGGAAGGTTAGTAGATTAGAACCAAGCAATGTTGTAGAATTGTGAAAGGATGTGAAGTGTTGGAGGAAGTTTGTTAAAGGAGGGGTCATAAAATATGTGGATCTATGCAAAGGGAGTAATGTGATGATCATGACCAAAGTAATCCAAGGTTAGAGTGAGGATTACACCTAGGTGGGATCGGTAACCATCAGCTTCTCCATGTAGGTAACTATACAATTTATTGGCATTTTTCTCGAAGGACATTGCTTGAGATGAAATGAGAAGGAAAAATAATAATAGATAGATGACTTCTTTAAGGAGGGAGAGATGAAGACTCTAGAAGGCATAGGATTCAGAGTGACAGACCTAAAGAAACCATGGAACAAAATGATGAGATGGGTAATGAAATATTTCATCCTTTAGGGGAAATATTCCATGGTGTTTGGATCTCACATCATGATGTTAAAACACTTTTGCTATGGCAGGAAGGAGGAGGATTTTAAAATTAAATTTGTAGCCTACCTTTCATATGTGATTTTTCAAGCAGTAGAAAAGGTTCGTATAGGAAAGGACGAGGTGTCGTTCCATCAAGGTTTAATGGTCCTAATGTACAAAGAGGTCACTATCGCTTAATCAATGACCCACTTCATTCCAAAGTTTGAGCCCACTTGGAAAGCAGATAAGGGGAAGAGCAACCAAAAAATAGGAAAAATGGAAACTCCAATAGTGGTAAGGTCTGATAGGAAGAAGGTGCATAAGATGAGAACCCCTAAAAAATAAGGAAAGGAGGTAGAGTTTAAATCCATTAACATGGGTGAGAAGAGAAAGGCAACTGGGATGCCCTTGTCGAATGATATTGGTGAATCTAGCTTAGGAAGATTGAGATCACCTTTGGGTATTCATAGTTGATTGATTCTAAAAAAGGAACCCAAAAGAAGGAGGAAAAAGACATAAATCCCTTTCCCCCCACTGCCATTTTAAAAGAGATTGAAACAATCTTGTACTTTTTTGATAATAAAAATAAAAACCAATAGAAGAATCCAAATCCAAATGACTCCAAATACCAGGCTGAGAAAGGTGGCAAAAGAGAAGAGCCCCAAAATAATAAGGGTGGAGATATGGAGTTTGGAGAAGGAAGTAAATATTGGGCCAAAGATACAAGCATTCCAGGAAGGAAGATAAGAAGTTGGAATGTATCAGCTGGAGCAAAACTTTTTGAGGTAGTAACCCCTATCTCAGCCATTCACTTGGAATCCACTCGAGATCAAGGATACATAGTTGCATGGAAGAAGAAAATGTAGGGAGGCAACCAGAGGAAGGAAATTTGATTTCTATAAGGCTCTCAACCAGATGTGTGCTCATGTTTTTCTATTAGAAAGGTTATAATAGTAGTACTTTTATTTTCATATATTAAAATTATGGCTATGCTTTAGCAGCATGTAATGGGTTTCTACCCATAATTTTGTGATAGGTTTTTGGGGCCCTAATCAAAACCTATGCTTTTTGGTAATATACTATTTACACTTTTGCCAAAAATAAGCAGGGGTAAAGATTATCTTAACATAACATTGCTTAAGAACTCTAATCTAGGTCTTTCGATCTTGATAACAATACAAATCATACAAACTTTTTTATTTTAAAACCTTTTATTATTGATCAAGATTAATTCAATCTTCAACTTGTTATAAAAACAAACTAACCCACACAATAAAGATTTCCATTACCATTCATGCCTCAACTCAAACGCTTATTTATAGGTACAAACTAACCCAACTTAAACCCAAGTTGGATCAGGAAGGTCGTTAGGTAACCCCCAACCCTTCTGTAACTACAAACCCAGCTATCATGACACCTAGGCAACTGAAAACTGATGAGAAATGAGAAAGTAACTGTTCTTTGTTTCTTAGCCGGTGCCCTGCAGATCGGTTAGCAATACCCGACCGGTATCCTTCAGATCGGCTGGCTCCTAGCCGGTTGGCCGGTTGTCTGGTCGGTTGGCCGGTTGTCTGGCCGGTTGGCCGGTTGGTCACAGTCTCCACATTTTTAACAACTATTGCATATCAAGATGCATTACTGTTACACTATCATACTTTAATGGAATTATTATTTTGATACATTTTACTTCTGCATGGATATAGGTTCTTTAGTCATCATATGCATCCTCTTCATTGAGGCAGGATGAGAACATATAGTTGCATTTCATGGTTTGATTGTAAAGTGTTGTATGTGCATGGGGTTTGATCCCAAAGAGTTTAGGGGGGGATAGGATGAATTAAGGATGATTTTATCCCCTATCCCATTGGTTGGAAGCCAACTTTGTTATCTTGGTGAAATGAGCTCTCATCCTTAAACAGTCCCAAAATAGCTCCTTTTTACTTTATTGTACTTTATTGATTAAATACTTTATGTTGAAGTTTTTTGATGCAAAAAGGAGGATTATTATAATTCTATTGCAGCTAAAGAGACTATGGAGATCTCATTATTTTATGGTATGTAGATTGTATTATGTTACTTGTATGGACATCATTGGAATGTGTTGGAGTTACACATGTGATTATACACTATTGATATAATTTGAAGGAGATCTATGCTATGATATTGGACAAGGTATGATATACTAATGTTATACATGCCATTCATTAATTATTATTATTTTTTTAGAATAGTTTTTGAAGGAATTTTTAGTAATTTGTTATACATTATAACCTTTCCATTAAGTTTTTTATTTGATCTTATTAAAGGAATTTAATGTAAGATCATTGGTGGTTAGATAAGTTGATGAATTGAAGCAATCATTATCTTATTCACATTCATATAAATTAGAATTTTCAATTATGAACTTTGATATTATGTGTGTTGTTGATAAATAGGATCAAGGTGGACTTTGTTTGACTAATATCTTTCTAGTTCACAAAACTACAATTCTTATTTTGAAAACATATAAGGAATGATTGAAAGTATTTCCCCTTTGAAATTGGTATTCCCTTTCCAATATTTTTGCTAATATTTTCCTTGTAAGGGTAAAACAGTTTGCAATAAATTATTTATGGATAATAAAAAATACCTTAAAGTTTTAGTTGTTACATTACAATTGCAAACTTATTCTTTAGAGGTGCATTGAGTAACACTTAATATGTGATGGTTTTGGAAATAATTTAAGATTTGTTGTACTTTATTTTTCGATACTGGTAAAAATAGTTTATAGTGAGTTTTCAAAAAGATAGGGCCCCTAAACCTGTATTTACATTAGTACTTGTATTTAAAATACAATTGCCTTATATCCATCATATACTATCAAATAATAATAAAAAATGGGATAACACATAGTAGTCCTCTTACTCCTCCAATTATCAAAGAGAGCCCATAGTTTGCCAAAATTGCACCCCATAATTGCCATAAGACTTCATTCTATTTTACCCTCTCACTTAATCGCACCATCCCTTCACTTGTTGCACAATTGAGTCCTAGTTCATTTCAAAATTTATCTTATTTTTATTAAACCAATCCCACAAGAGTTCTATCTTCATCTCTAATAAACCTTGCTTGTTTATTACTGGAGTTGTCATTGGCACCTCTTTTTGATATGTAGTTGGAGTAACCTATCACCATCCACCTCCAAATTTTTGTTTATGATACCAAGGGTTTTGTATGGATTTGAGTGTCTTTTGAACCACCCGTACTTCTCTCTAAGCTTTGCTCCTATGTCTAATTCTTCACCATTTTTCAAAGTGATACAATGGCCATAGGGTGTTAATAACCTCATTTTGGAAATGATAGTTCTTAATTTTGTAGTTCTCATAGTTATAAAATTTGTTTCTTGCTCCTTTCTATCCTTGAGCTTGTCATGCTGTTTGGATTGTGATGAATTCTCCTTCTCCAAATTATCCTCAACCTTTCCAATTTGATTGCTATCACTTTTTCCTTTGTCTTCATCCACAACCTCCCTTGATATCCCTTCTTATTCTTCTTCCTCTAAGTCAATATGCATATAACCATTCTTCCTTTTTCCTATTGCTATTTGGATTTCCCCTTCCCAATCCTTTAATGAGTATGAATTAGCAATCAAAGAATGATCTTGCTTCTTGCTTTCATCTTGTGGGTCCATTTCCTTTTCTATAGGTTTTATCTCTAATCTAGGTATTAAGGCCACTTGTTTCCCCACTAGGCATACCCTTATTGCCCCTATTTTTTCAAAATCAACTAGTATCTTTACAAGCCCCAGATGCATTAGGTTTTTCTACTTGTATTTTTTTATAAACCCATCCACAGAGGTATAGAGATATAATGGAATACTAACTCTATAGTGGCCTTTAGAATGATTGAGGAGAATAAAATGAATGCCAAATAATTTAGAGTATCTACCTCCAAAGTAAATACCTTTATGATCATTTTTACCACTTCTATCCAAGGGTATTGCAAATATGAAATAGGATATATTGATTTCCTTATTTTTGCCAGCTAGTGCTTCTGCCCATAAAAGGTTTGGATTTATACAATACACATATATATATACACATATA
>Ga0181465_101446_pt1 | contig 10034 bp, 5 predicted proteins | sample InSIn3gowninarea_FD_119076 | JGI IMG/M metagenome (GOLD analysis project Ga0181465, IMG submission 119076) | Clean room microbial communities from NASA Spacecraft Assembly Facility at Jet Propulsion Laboratory, Pasadena, California, USA -... ...
CTGCCGGCATTAAAGAAGATGGCTATGGACTGGGCGTTGCCGTAAGCGATTTTAATAACGACGGCTGGATGGATATTTATGTATCCAACGATTTTGTATCGAACGATAATTTATGGTTGAACAATAATAACGGTGTGTTGAAAAAAAGAGTTTATCGCAAATATTCAAAATTAGATTGGATTAATGACGCTTCTAACCTTGGTAGTGGTATAAACCAAAGAGTAATACGCTATGCCGATGTGCTGCTGATGCTTGCAGAATGCGAAGCTGAAATTGGCACTCCGGCAGAAGCGGCAAAATATATCAACGAAGTGCGTGCACGCCCGGATGTGAAAATGCCACCGGTTAGCCCAACCATCAAAGAAGAGGCAATAGCTGCCGTGATGCACGAAAGAGCAGTCGAACTGGCTGGTGAAGAAGTTAATAATATTGATATTTTGCGGTGGAGAAAGAAAGGCTATTATCCATCTATCAGACCTGATCCTAAACCAGGACAAGTGGAATTCTTCCCGATTCCGTCGAGTGAAATTGCAGCAAATCCGTTGCTTAAGTAAACAGGTGTTATTTTAATACAACAGAGGCTACTTCGGTAGCCTCTTTCTTTAAGAGCTTTCTTTTGGCGAATTGTAATAGAAACTATAACTGTGTAGATAATTAGGGTACATTTCAAATTTTTGCTGGCGGGTGGAGGACATTGAGAGAGAAAGAATAAAAGTACTTTGGTGAGTGGACGCTTGAAAATAATAGTTACACGCGGGATGCTTGTGCCCCCACCGCCTCTTTTAAACTATAGCTAAATTATTCTTTGACACAGTTCATTTTAGATACCCACATAACCGGAAACATAACCATCTCAATTCTTAAAAAAAGAAAATATTAATCTTAAAACAAGCTGTTAAAAAGTGGTTAAACTGTTTTATATTTACTTATTCAATAACCAAAAACCTTTTTATGAAGTCAATTTTTGCATGTCTCTTTCTATTTTTCTTTACAATTTTGCATGCTCAAACAAAAATAGCTGGTCTTACAAATAACGGAACCTGGAGTGAAGACCCAAATGATTTAGGAGATCTCGGCTATCTTACGCCTTGTCAAACCTATACATTTCGTGTTGATTATACACCTCCAGCAGGAACTACCTTATCTAAGGTGGATTGGTATTATGGAACCACTTTTTTAAAAACAGTAACAGGAACTAATCAAACAACAATTGATGTTCCTTTCAAAGGAGATCAATACACCAATTATCTATATGCTATTATAACTTACTCTAATGCTGTTACACAAACAACAGATAGATTTATCCCTTACCAAAAAGCAACTACTGTAAGGATATCTTCTTCTACTAATTATAACTACGTACCAGGATGCAGTAATAGTGCTTCTATAACTTTTACTTCTGCTGCATACGATCCACCTAAACCAATAACAACCCCTTACTATAAGCCTACTAATTATACAGTGACTTATTATGTTCCTTCTGGGAAGAGCGCATGACGAATGGAGAAGATATGGTAAAGGTGTCTGGAACTACGATTCCAATGCAGTAAACCTGCAGGCATTCTGGCGGCAAGGCATAGCGCGCATGAAGGATGAGGAAAATATTGTATCCATTGGCATGCGTGGCGACGGCGATGAGCCCATGACCGAAGGAACAGCCATTGCATTGCTGGAAAGGATTGTAAAAGAGCAGCGGCAAATTATTGCAGAAGAAACAGGCAAGCCCGCTTCGCAAACACCGCAGCTTTGGGCTTTGTACAAAGAAGTACAGGATTATTACGACAAAGGCATGCGTGTGCCCGACGATGTAACCTTACTCTTAAGCGATGATAACTGGGGCAACATCCGCAAATTGCCCGCCTTAAACAGTAAACCTCGAAGTGGCGGATACGGCATTTACTATCATTTTGATTATGTTGGCGGTCCGCGCAATTACAAATGGATTAATACCAACCCGATTGCAAGAATATGGGAGCAAATGCACCTGGCATATGAGTATGGCGTAGATAAAATATGGATAGTAAATGTAGGCGACATTAAGCCTATGGAATTTCCTGCTCAATTCTTTTTGGATTATGCCTGGAATCCGGATGGCTACAGTGCAAACGATTTACAGCCTTATACGGAACAATGGGCTTCCAGGCAATTTGGTGATGCGCATGCAAAAAGCATTGCAAATATTATTACCTCTTACTTGCAATACAGCAGCCGCCGCAAGCCGGAACTGTTAGCTCCCGATACTTACAGTTTAATTAATTGTAACGAATGGGACAGCGTGGTAAACGATTACAAACAGCTCTTATCAAAAGCAGATAGTATTAATCGTTTGTTGCCCGCTGCATATAAAGATGCCTATTACCAGTTGGTACTGCATCCTGTTGCAGCAAGCGCTAATTTGAATGAGTTGTATGCAGCGGTTGCAAAGAACAGGTTATATGCAAAGCAGGGCAGAAGGAGTGCAAATAATTATGCCGATAGTGCAAAACAGTTGTATGTAAAAGATTCGCTTATAACCAGCTATTACAACGATACATTAGCCGGTGGTAAATGGCACCACATGATGGATCAAACCCATATAGGCTACACATACTGGCAACAGCCGGAAACCAATGTGATGCCATCAGTAAATTACATACAAGTGCCGGATGCTGCCGCAATGGGCGTTGCGGTGGAAGGCGATAGTTTATTGGCTGAGAACAGTAAATTGACATTGCCGCGGTTTAATGCCATTTGTCCGCAACCGCATTACATAGCTATTTTTAATAAAGGCAAAGCGCCTTTTGAGTTTACTGTAACTGCTAATGCTCCTTACGTCAAAGCGTCTGCCGTTAAAGGAAATGTGGAGGAGGAGCAACGCGTTTGGATAAGTATTGACCCTGATAAAACACCGGCCGGAAGGCATGTTATTCCGGTTACGATTAATGGTGCAGGCACAAAGCAACAGGTGTATGTTGAGGTGAATAATCCATCAGCAGGTAAAGCATCCATCAAAGGTTTTACAGAAGTAGGTGGTGTTGTATCTATAGAAGCAGCCCACTACACTAAAGCAGTAAACAGCGATTCCATTCATTGGCGAATAATACCCTACTTTGGGCGCACCTTTTCCGGTGTTACTACCTTGCCGGTTACGGCAGCAAATGATTCAATATTTACTACTACCAGCCCGCACCTGGAATATCAACTGTATTTGTCAGATGCTGGTATTGTACAAGTGCATGCTTACCTGGCGCCTACCTTGCCGTTTCATAATGAGGGTTTGCGCTATGCTGTTTCTATAGATGATGAAAAGCCGCAAATTATTGATATGAACAAAGGCTATACAGAAATGGTATGGGGTAAATGGGTAGCTGACAATATAATTGATAAAACATCCACTCATCGTATCAATAAGCCGGGCGTGCATGTATTGAAGTTCTGGAGGGTAGATGCCGGTGTGGTATTGCAAAAATTAGTGGTGGATGCAGGCGGATTAAAAGAAAGCTATTTAGGACCGCCGGAAAGCTGTTATAAATAAAGGTTTTTGCAGGCAGCTTGTTTAAGCAAACACTGCTTGCGATACCCGTTACTACAGGCGGTTAGACTGGTTAAGGAACTATTATTGAATGTGCAATTAGTAACGATTATTTGAAGCTTTTCCTGAACATCATTACTAAAGAAGATGTTTTTGAAGGGTTGAGTTATCGGAAAAGAATTATATAATAACAATCAGAAAGATGTGTTTTAATGCATTCGCTTTTCTATTTTACTTTCCATTTACTTTAAACACCTGCAGATAATCGTTATTCACAGCAATTAATACCAGCTTTTCCTTTTTAGCATTTGTAATCACTTTCATGTCTTTTACATCGCCGTTGATGATAAAGCCACTTTGTGAAGGTGGTACGCAGGTAAAAGTTTTATTCCTATTTCCTTTTAAAAAACAACCGTAAGAAGCATCATATCTGCCAGTCATTACTTCTTCCTGGTATTCGTTACCGGCAAGCAATAAGTCAGAGATACCATCGCCATCCACATCTGTACAAACAATGGTGTTTACAGGCGCAAACTGCGCTTCTATTGGCAGTGGATGCATTACAAATTTGCCATTGCCTTTATTCTCTATCCAGCAGCTTCTTGCTTCGGTGCAGGTATAAGTTTGCAGGTCTTTTTTATTATTAAAAAGATCATCCACCGTTGCCATTGCATAATCTTTATTTAGCAAAAATGCTTTCTTTACAGCAGGCACTTGCTCGGCAAGCTGGTCGCGGCTGAGGGATGGAAATAAGGCTCTTTTGCCTTCTTCATTTTTAATATAATAAAATAGCACCGGGTCAATGCTGCCATTACCATCTATGTCATTTGCATACAGTTGCATAGGATATTGCGGTGTAATATGGTAGTGATTGTTTAACCCTAAATTACCAGCAACAAAATCTATATCACCATCATTATCTATGTCAGTTGCAATAATGCTGCGCCACATACCATCCATGTTTTCTAAACCCGTTTTATTGGTAACTTCTGCAAGCTTTGCACCGTTGTTTTTAAAGAAACGTACAGGCATATATTCTCCTGCAATTACGAGGTCGGGATGTTTGTCACTATCAAAATCTGTCCATGTAGCAGCAGTGATCATACCTCCTTTTTGCAAAGCAGGACAAACAGTATTGGTAACATTGGTAAAAATGCCCCTGTTGTTTTGTAAAATAAAACTGCGTGGCGATAATGGATAACTTTTAGACACTCTGCCACCGATAAAAATATCTTCATCACCATCACCGTCATAATCGCCGGCAGCAACGCACCCTGCAATCGTTCTTACCGCATCGGGAATGGCATTGGGGCTAAAACTATAATCTCCTTTGCCATCATTTAAGTACAAGCGGGGTTTATAATAAACCGATGTATCGGCAAAGCGCATATCACCGTAAGTCACTAATAAGTCAAGGTCGCCATCGCCATCTGCATCAAAAAACGCGCTGCCTTCGTCTTCCTGCCATTTGATGCTGTCGGTTAGTTTTTTTGCAGTAAAAGTGCCATCACTTTTTTGTGTAAATAATTGCCCTGCAGAATTGAAAGCACCGCCAATATAAAAGTCAGTTGCACCATCATTATTAATATCACCTGTTGAAATAAAGGGTCCTAACTGCGAAAATTTTTGCGGCAGCAAACGCTGGTTGCCATAGTCGTAATAAGACACATCGGTATGTTTATATTGAATGTTTTCTGCTGTGGTGACATTGGTAAATAGGAAAGAAGCTGGCTTTGGAGAAAGCGGCTGCGACTGCATTGCATTGCGCTCGTAAAGTGTATAAACCGAATCGGTTTTTACATGCTGCATTACCTGCTGTTGATTGTTTGGCCAAATAATAACAACCGAATCAAGCATCACATTATTACCTGTTCCAAACAGCAGCTTTTTATCTACCGAAGATAAGTAACCACGTACCGGCGCCTCTTCCTGAACCTGTGTTTGACCACCTGCATACACATACACTTTTGCGCCAAAGCCATCTCTGTTCAGGCTATCGCCTATAAGTACAAAGCTGATGCCGTGATTAGTGTGCGATTTATTTTTTTCAATAGTATTATTAATGAAAACAAATGCTTCTTTGTTGATGTTGTTCACCACCAAATCAAGGTCGCCATCATTATCCAAATCGGCATAAGCCGCGCCATTGGAAATAGAAGACTCATTAATGTTTGCAGAGTCAGAAGCATCTGTAAAGGTGTAATTGCCATTGTTGAGATATAGATAGTTGGGCAATTCCACATGCTGTAGCGATACTAGCTTTTCTTTCATCTTTTTTTTCGCTTCCTCCATATTGGATGTGCTGTTACCTATATCCTTGTTAAACTGCACAAAGTCGGCGTTTATAAAATCGCGGCCAATGCCATTGGTAATATGCAGGTCTTTAAAGCCATCATTATTAAAATCGGCTAGTAACACACTCCAACTCCAGTCTGTTTCGCTGATGCCGGCCAGTTGCCCTATCTCGCTAAAGAATGGTATAAGCGTATCCTTTGCTTCGTAAGTGCCGTTATTAAGCTGCAACATATTGCGGGCAAACTCCGGCGAATAACCTAAATTTCTTTCTGCTTCATACCGGTCATAATTCATGAATGAAGAGGTGAGCTTCTTGCGGGTGTTGTCTTCCGGCATCATGTCCAGCGTGGCAAAATCAATCCATTTATCGTTGTTAATATCAGCCGCATCCACGCCCATGCTGCTGTAGCTCTGGTGTTTGGTAGAAAGATCAAGGGTGTTGGTAAAAGTGCCGTTTTTATTGTTCAACCATAAATTATCGTTCGATACAAAATCGTTGGATACATAAATATCCATCCAGCCGTCGTTATTAAAATCGCTTACGGCAACGCCCAGTCCATAGCCATCTTCTTTAATGCCGGCAGCTATCGAAACATCAGTAAAAGCAGGATGTCCCACCCCTTTTGCATCGCCATCGTTGCGGTACAATTTATCGTTGGCAGGCGAGTAGCCGTTTAAGTTTTTAGGTAAAATATAATTGGCGGAATAAGAAGCATTCAGAACGTAATTTGCCAAAAATATATCCAGGTCGCCATCTTTATCATAATCAAAAAACACCGCCTGCGAAGAATAGCTCGTATCGGCCAATCCATAAGCAGAGGCTTGTTCTTTGAAACTATTATTGTGCTGGTTAATAAACAGCAGGTTGGCAGTGCGTGTTGCCAGCCCTTTACCATACGTGCATACATACATGTCTTCGTAGCCATCGTTGTTAATGTCTGCCACACTCACGCCGGTTACCCATACGCTGGTTGCCACGCCAGCCTGTTGCGTAATGTCTTCAAAATGGTTGTTGCCTTTGTTTAAATACAGCTTGCTGCTCACCTGGTTGCCGCAAAAGAAAATATCTTTCAGTCCATCGTTGTTAATATCAATAATGCCCACACCGCCGCCCATGTAGGCAAACTCGTTGAGTGCTTCGCCCGGCATTTTGCTTTCATCAATGGTATTGTTGAAGGTAATGCCACTTTCGCTGCTTTGCAGCGCAGTAAACATGGCATTAGTACGATGTTGATTGCAGGCACATAACGTTATTGTTATAATAACTATGAGGAAGGGGTAAATAACACTCGTTTTCATCAGGTACTTGTTCGCTTAAAATGGCATTTTAGTCGTTTGCTTTTTTCAAAGAAGAGGCTCTTATAATGAGTTCCGATTTAAGGGTAATGGTGCTGGTGATAGTAAGGTCTGCAATGCCATTCAGGTGATCAATCAACTTTTGCCCGGCTACTTCACCCATCATAAAACCATTATAATTAATGGTAGTAAGCTTAGGATCGGTAACGCGGCTTACTGCATCATTATTAAATCCTACAACGGCTATATCTTCGGGTATGCGTATGCCGGCATCCTTAAGCGTTTGCATACAAAGAGCTGCGCTGATATCTTTTGTTACAAAAATCCCATCGGGCAGCGGGCGCATGGTCAATATCTCTTTCGCTGCCTTTACACTTGCTTCCTCGCTTAAGTCGTTGGTGATAACATAATTACTGTTAACTTCTATATTATTATCGCTCAATGCCTGCTGATAGCCGGCAAGCCGTTCGGCATATACATTTCTTTTAAGGTTGCCGGTAACATGCACAATGCGTTTGCATCCTTGCTCAATCAGGTGTTGGGTAGCTGTGTAGCCGGCTTTATAGTTATTAATAATCACCTTCGTTCCATTGCCTCTTTCATCCACACGGTCAAAGAAAATGACGGGAATATTTTTTTCGGTAAATGAATTGAAATGCGATAAATCGGTAGTGTCATAAGCAAGCGAAGCAATAAGCCCGTCCACTCTTTTATGAAAAAGGTTTTTTGCGGCAGCAGCTTCTTTTACTGCCGATTCGGAGGAGTGCCCGATGATGATAGTATAGTTTGCTTTTGTAGCAGCTTTTTCTATACCTGCAATTACAGACGTTATAAAGTTACTGTTGAGTTCGTGCACAATAACGCCAATAATATTGGTACGCTGTGTTCTTAAGTTACTGGCAAAAGTGTTGTGGCGGTAGCCAAGTTCTGCTGCAAGATTCACCACCTTGCTTCGGGTAAAAGCACTGATAGAAGGGTTATTTTTAAGTGCACGGCTAACGGTAGCAGGAGAGATGCCCAACTGCCCTGCAATGTCGTAAATAGTAATTTCTCTGTCCTGGTTCAAGTAATATAATTAAGGCAATAAATATAACTAGAAAAAGATTTCTTAAAAAAACAAACGCAATCGATTGCAAAAAAAACGAAATGTTTTCTACACTATCAACATATTTAAATAAACATTGAATATTACTTATTTAATGATGGGATTAGGTGCGGAATCACTTCGAATATAGGTGTTACTTAAAAATACACTTTTAATCTGCACTTGTAGTGCTTCACCAGGTAAATAACAGGTTGATTAAGTAAAGAAATACCGTAAGAATAACAACGTGCGCTATTGTGGCGAACATGCAACCAGTCCATGTTTTCCGGAAGTAAAATCAAAGCGGTCAAGTTTATAAGTATTCATTGTACTATCGTCCTCTTTCATCTTAATATTGGTGTTGATTGGTAAATTTCTAAATACCTGCACCTTGCCCGTTACCGGCCATGTTATTTCTGTTTTTTCAATCGTAGTTGCATGTCCGATTCCAATGTGCTGTGTTAATGGATTAGCTCCAAAACTGCCGCCTGTATTTACATCACGGTAAACAGAACGCTCCTTGTTATTTTCTTTAAAGGTTATTTTTATTTTGGCGCCAATGGCAGCCCGGTTGGATACTACGCCCTGTAAAGTTAGATTCAATTTTAAGGTGATATGCTAAATAATAAAATCCGTACTACGCTTAGTTTTATCACTGCTGAACTTAGCATAATACGGATGTTTGCAACCGATCAATATTACATTGATTCTGTATAAAATTAGAAGCTTTGATTATCCATTTTATTTGTGCATGAGCATTATATTTCCTTTATATTTTACTGAACTACCAAAGATTGAGTATTCCATTTGTGACCATCATAGATGGAAAGCAAATAAACTCCAGTTTTTAAATCACTAATTGCAACTCTTACTGATTTGATAAACGATTTATATTCATACGATTTTCTAATATTACCCATTCTATCCGTAATTTTTATAGCTTGTATTTTACCAGTAGCTGAGTTGTTTAAACTTTTGTCGGAGATAATTACATAGTTTTTTGAGGGATTTGGTGCAATTGTAAAGCTTGGTGGGCAATATTTATAGATTCCTACCGGAACCGTTTGGTTACCTCCGCATTTGTCTGTGTAAGTAAGTAATACTGTTCCACCGTTGGCGTAAAGATCAACATACGTAGATAAGCTATTAGGGGAATATATGATTTTATGATTAGAAGGGTCATAATCAGTCCAATTCCAATTTGTGCCGTAAGAAGGTTTGTCTACTTGTAAAAACCATGTTTGATAAGCGCCGTCAATACTACACGAATTTTGTTGTTTACTTACGGTTGTTTGTGCGCCGCCTGCAAGAATCGTTGTAGAGGTATTCGCACTGGAAATATTACCAGGGAAGTTCGCTTTTACCGATAATGTAGCTTGATATCCCAAAGTACTTACTGTTACCGGTACTGATGTATTACTCGTCGAAATTGTTTGTAACCCATTACTAAATTTCGGGTTAGAATTACCCGTTAATGTATATGTGTAAGATGAAGCGCCACAAACAGAATTTATTGCAAAGGTTTTCGATGATGGGCTACTGCAGAACGCATAATTGTTTGTAGTTGCAAAACTTGGGGCTGGATGTTGTTCCGTAAGTCCGATTGGATAATCTATATAGTAGCCACATGGTAAAATAACTCTCGCTGTAACGAAACCAACTGTCGTCCCTGTCGTTATTGTTGTACTATGCCCATCAGAGGTATTTTTTGTTACTGTCCACCCAGAAGGAACATAATAAGTCACTGTATAATTAGTAGGCTTATAGTAAGGGGTTGTTATTGGTTTAGGTGGATCGTATGCAGCAGAAGTAAAAGTTATAGAAGCACTATTACTGCATCCTGGTACG
>Ga0181465_101298_pt1 | contig 10025 bp, 8 predicted proteins | sample InSIn3gowninarea_FD_119076 | JGI IMG/M metagenome (GOLD analysis project Ga0181465, IMG submission 119076) | Clean room microbial communities from NASA Spacecraft Assembly Facility at Jet Propulsion Laboratory, Pasadena, California, USA -... ...
TTTGACGCGCTCGCCCACCGCACGAGCCGTGGCCGCGAGTTCGCGTTCGACTTCTCGAGCGTGTTCCGACGTCATGGCGTCGCTACTGTTGGCAAGGCGTTTGCGGTAGGCGCGGAGGGTACGACAGAGGCTTTCGGTGGCGGATCCAATGCTACCAAATTCGTTGGTGGGCGCTTTTGCGCGGACTCGGACGTCAATGGATGCTCTTCGTTTGGTGGGAGCGTGGCGTGGACTTGGAGGCGAAGGGGAACGATTTTTAGTCCGTCGGATGGTACCATAGCCTTGCCAGTTGCCTGTGCGGCCCTCTCTGGTACTACTTTGCATGGGAGAGGGTTCAAGCTTCGGTGTTGAAGCAAGCACGAATTTTGACACCCTCTTGCGCAACTTTGGCGATCTACCACCTGTTGGCGTAGCATCTCCTTCAGATGGGCGTTGGAAGCGTGCTAGCTCGGACTGTGAAAACACACGTCTTAGCGGTGGTTTAGTTGCTAGTAGGTTCGGATTTGTAGGCGTATGCGGAGTGAGCATATCCAAAGACCTTGAGACGTCGGGGCGATTCGGCGGTTGTAGTGCAAGGCCCCATATAAAAATCGTTCCATCGACTGCGACTGTCACAATGGATTTCTCACTTGTTTCGCCCGCCATGGCACTATCTGCCTGGACAAGAGCAATATCGGAGACGCCTTCTGTATGTCCCCAGTCACGAGCTATCAGCGAGCCGTTGTCATCGTACACTCTAATAGACTTGTCCGTACTAGATACTCCAGCGATAAGTGGGGCTCCCCATCCACGGGGAATGTGGACAAGTGATGACAGTACGACAGCATCGCCTCCATCTGTGTCACAAGCTTTGAAGTTGGTTAGACACTGGCCATTACGGGTGTCAAACTTGTGTACTTGACGGTCGATGGTCGATACAAGCAGAGCATCGTCATTGTCGGTATCCCAAGCCATAGAGACAGGAGATGCTTTCAGAACAATTGCTCGTAACATGACAAAGGCACGGAACGTTTGATCCCGCTCAACGCGAGTAATCAGCTCACGAACAACTAGAGTCCTATCGCTTGACGAAGAGACCAGTCGTGATCCGTTACGAGAGAAAGAGATACCGTTAACGGCACCGACATGTTCGTCTAGTGTCTGCATTAGATCCCATGTGCCGTTCGTCCGTACGAAAACTTGGACCATGCGGTCTCGGCTGGCACATGCGAGCAATATACAATTATCTTCTTCATGGATAGCAATACTCGTTATCTCATTGGCATGAGCTTTGAAGTCGAAGGCACTGACGTTCGTCTTGCAATCGATAATTCTGCATTGGATCAGTCACGTTTGTGAATACCGGAAAGAAAGGAAGGGCTTGTGGAGCCCACCACCGATCCGATGATGAACATTAACTCACCTCAACACGCCATATTTATCTCCTGTGAGAAGAAAGCTGCCATCAGACAAAACCCGCGCAGTTCTCAATTCGTTCACTATCGCATCTGGGCCATCCAGTTGTTCGAGTGGTACTTGAATTGAGCCAGTAGACGAGCCCTCGTTCCAGAAAATGATAGTACCATCAGCAGCCCAAGTGTAGTATGATGCTTTGAGGCTGTTGGACTGCGATAATCCCGCATTGACACCTAGAACAGCATCGCCGTGCGCTGGCAACATATGTAGCGTGTCGCCGACCATAGATTCGTCACCTACTGAGCATAAATACGATAATCGGATTGCACGTTGTGAGTCCACGGTGATAACGTAATCACTTAGACATCCTACTGCTCCAATTTGGTTGCAGTCTATCGCAGTTATAGTCGGTGATTCGATCCGCGGCGGGGGAGACGGCGGCGGGGTCACGGCCTTGAGGATATCGTCCACGTAAACAGTCTTTATGCCCCCCAGACTGCCACCGATATGCAGCCGGCCTTTTATATCGACAGCCATGGAGCTGACTGGGAAGCCGGCGTCCCTCAACTTGGAAAACCGATGCTCTGATCCCGAATCATCAAGAAGACATATTTCGCCTTTATCCGAAGCGACAATGGCCCGGTTCGGCGCTATAGGCACAACACTCGTAAACGTGGCATCCTTGAGACCATCCAGGATGCAATTTCGGCCTGGAAGAGTCTTGTGCATGGCACCCGATAAAAAGGAAACATCACTTTGGCGCGACTTGATGCGCATAGAGCCTGTTTGCTCTTCAATTTTCCATACTTTGACATGGCGAGTACCAACTGTAATCAACTTGGTTCCCATCCACGCCATCCGGTTAATGTGGCTGACACACTTGTTGCTTGCATACAGTGACGCCGCACCTGTACGCGAGTTAATACTCCACACATGAAGGAAGCCGTCATTCGAAGAGCCTAAGCTGGCAAGGTAGCGCGAATCTGGGCTGAAGGCGACGCAGTTGACGCCGAATGTGTGGTCTGAGAGCGAGGTCAGGGGCGTATCCGAGGGCGCGTCTGGGCCGGTGGAAAAGACGAGAACTCGTGGTTTGTATCCCGTCTGTGAGAGTCAGTGGTGTGTAGGTCAATAGGCTAGTCTTTATCCTTGTACCTCTCCGACGGCCAGAAATTTCCCATCAGGACTGAAGCTGACGCAAGTGGCCGCTTTGATCTTGTCCTTGACCGTCCACGCCCTGGCGCTCGGCGAGTCTGGCCAGTCGTTGGTGGCTGGAGAGCCCACTGGCGACATGCCAAAGCCGGCGTCTCTAAGCGAGGCAGCGGTGCGGTTGCGGCTCTCGTTTTGGGTGGGAGTTGGAGGTCCGCCGTATATGGAGGCTGAGGGATTGACAGGATTGGTTGTGGGCCGGGCTCGAAAAAAGCGCTGCGAGACTTCATTTTCTTCGTCCATGGTAGCAATGACGGCGGCGGCTCCAGCGGTATAGGCAAAGCAGCGGCCTGTCACCAGGCTGTCAAAGGCATTGGCCGAGCCGGCAGTCGTGCCAATGACCTGCCGTAGAGCGAGATGTGCTTCAAGCCGGCTTGATTTGGTGGGCAGACGCAAAGCTGCGCTCTTGGGATAGGGCGACGGTGAGGGATGCAATTTGATGGCGCCCATGGCTGGGCTCATCATCCGGGCGTTGGAGGGAGTAAGCGACATCGCTTCCTCCAGGTCAGTCGAGGAGCAATAGGCCGAAAGCTAGCAGACATGTCCAGCGGACAACATGGGTTGGAGTGTGCCTGCCCGTGGTGATAGGAATGCGCCCGTGGTTGGTGAGGCAATCCGGGCAGCCGGCTGCAGGCTGCAGCTCTATGTCTAAGGATGTATGGCAGTTTTATGGCCTAATCAAGGCGGTCGTGCGATTTCAAGCAATTCTCGCAGCTTCGGTGCGGACGTGGAGGCGCAGGCGCGAGTGGATGGAAGAGTGAATGAATGGAAGAGTGAATGCGCTTTGTTTTCCGTAGCGGTCGACGGGAAGCGACGATCAGCACTCGGCGCAACGACGACCGGTCCACTTACCGGCCTTTCCCTGCCAGGCCTCGTCTCATCCATCTCATCCACTCATTCGTCTCATCCATCATCTCGCATCTTGCGTCGTGACTGCTAATCATCTCTGCACTGCGTTGAGTGAGACAGTTCTTGGACAGTCTGCAAGAGATGATGCAGTCTAGCGCCAAGGCGTCACAGCATCATGCAGCCTGCCAGTTCCTATTATGCTCCAAGTAGACAGTCTACAGTAGTACATGTATTCAATCAATAACACGTGGTAGGCAGTACTGTAGTGAGTATTCAATAGTCGCCTATCATGCCTCAAGTGCAGAAAATCCTTCCTTTCCCTCCCAATTATCCACAGCCTCAGCATCCAGCCTGTAGTTATGGCATGGTCTCATCATCGCGCCAGCTTTCGCCCATTTTTTCTCGCATCCATCACGCGAACAACCGCGAGGCAGATGATAGACACAATCAGCAAGGTACCAGTATAAAAAATCGGCCTCACAAAATCCTTTCCCCTCAACTCATCATCTGCCACCCGCGTAACGAGTGCTCCTGCAATGGGCACGCCCAAGACATAGCCAACGCCACGGATTGAAGTCATGGCGCCGTTCTTAGGATAGTACATCTCATCGCCGAAGAGTTGCTTCTGTGCAGAGTTGGAGACGGTGTTGAACACCCCACTCACGAGGCCGTGGAAGACACTCATGGCAATGTACAAACCTTTGTCATTGATGAGGGCTGAGGGAAGCCAGAGTGACCATGTTGCCAAGGCATATACCACCGTAGCCATCATTAACATGTTCTGATGGCCCATCACATCAGCCAGTGCACCCGTGCCTAGTCTGGCCGGGATCCCAACAGCACTGTTGATGGCCAGTAGATAGGATGCCTTGCTAACACCGACGCCTAAAGACTCTGCAAACTCCGGCCCAAACGTCATGGGAATGGCCAGGGTCAATGGATGGATCAGGTTGACAACGGCCAGTGCAGTAAACATAGGGTCCTTGAGCGTTGCCCATCCAATAATCTTAGTATTCCGCTTTTCATACTTGCGCGGTGGGAGAGATAGTAAGCTGGCGATTGTCAATAATAGACCGCTAACCCCAGCAAGGATCTGGAGTGTAGTTCTTATGCCAACCCGCTCGAGCATTTGCGTCAACACGATGGACCACATAGTGCCACCCAAGGCGGCAGCTTATCGCGTCAGTGGGATGGAGATTCGCCATTGGGAAGATACTTACAGGCGTACATGGTCCCTTGAGCGAGACCACTTCGATGCGGAAAGTACTCAGGGAGAATCGGAGCCAAGACGTTGATCAAGAGACCTGTCCCAATGCCGACCAACAGGCCTTGGCAGCCAAACAATGTCCAGATCTTCGCTAGAGTCAGCAAAGGCCAAGTCTCGGAAAGCTCGATACAGGCTTACACTCCGACTTAGGGAGGCAGTACCAAATCCTAAAGCTACAAAAGTAGTGCCGAAAAAGCATAATAGTCTTATACTTTTTCCGATTTGTGGTAGATGTGGATAGTAAAGAACGGCGAATACAGCAACAAGACCTCCGTTTCCTAAGGAGCCGATTGATGAAATGAGTGCGCGCTTGGAGATGTCCTTCTGTGGTAATATGCCCTCGTTCACGGTTCTTACTCGGCCATAATGCGCTTGAAAAACACCGAACGATTGTGTAAGCCCTGGCTCGGTCAACGATGGTGCACCTGCCACCGTAGGAGATGCTGCTGCTGGGCTAACCTATAACTGTGAATGCCACCAGACATGTTGATAGTAATATCCTCCATTGCTGACCTTTCGTTACCGTCTCGCCAATGTTTTCGCCCGAGTCGTGGCTAGATAGGAATCGCCGAAGGGATTTGCGATGGTCGAGAGGCGGACGCATGGCTTCCTTGCAGTCTGTAGGTACCAGGACGTAATCAATGGTCAATTAATCGTTGATATGTAGTAATGAAATCTAGGCATGTACAAGAAAATAGTCGTTGGAGGTATGAATATGCAACCTACCGGCCATCTCAATGTCGGAATCCATCGATGCCTTGAAGGAGGCAGAAGTAGTTGATGGACTAATGCTCATCGTGTTGGCAGGTTGGGTGGACATCCGTCTGGAAATAGCAGGTCTATCGTATGCAGAGGAAGTCGGCATGGTGAATTCGGATGTTGCGTCGGGGGGTATCTGGCAGGCAGCACTGCGAGTACATGTGCATTTTCAATGACTATGTGGCATTGTCCGTCAGGATCAACACCACAGTACCGGATCTCCATGGCCAATTGGTAGGCTGTATGGATGCATCTCGACACTGCATAGAGTTAAAGTCCTCATGGGTTGTGGATCCCGTTGCTAGTTCGTGCAGACAATTCCTGGTAGAGTGACGTCTAGCCCGATGGCGTAGGTGGACACAAAGAAACATACAATGGCACAGAAGATAGGCATTCACAATCGGCAGATTGTCGGCTTCTAGTTAGAGCAATGGCTCTATCTCGGCGGAGACTCATGACGCTGTTCTTGAAGACGATCTGAGGGCAATCAGGAGGAAGACGTCGTTGTCGTCGTTGTAGTTGAGTTGGGGCCAGTGCCAGTTCCGGTAAGAACAGCCGCCACAGCCGCGCTCTTGGCTTCGTGGACCCTGGCTCGCGATAGACATTGATGGAAATATCCAAGCAAAAGCTGGTCGCTTCTTTTTGCCATCACGCCCCGCCCGCGCATCGCCCGCTTCCATCAGCCTACACTCGACCCAGTAGGCCTCTTCCAGTCCTATCTGTGGAAGCACCAGAGACGTCCGTATGTACGTCATTCGATCCGCACTGCGAGCGTCCACGGGAAGACCCCCAGCGCGCTTCATCCGAGGTCGCAGATACCCGTCAACACCACGCCTTCGCACATTCCATAGCACGCGCTATCTTGAGCATGCCCCCAATACACCGCCTCCTGACAGCACATCGGGTAGCCACAATGACGCCAGCAACACAAACGACGAGACGGCAGCGGCGGATACGGAGCCTCAAGCAGGTGCCAGCACCGTAGCGAATGAAGACCCCGAGGGGCTTGCCCAGAAGCTCCAGCGATCACGAGAGACCTCACGACGGTATTCGGCAGCATTGCGTCGCCAGCAGCGGGGAAAGAGGGTACAGGGACTGCCGCCAGTTGTCATCCCCGACTGGTTTCTCAAGAGCCGGGTGGTGGTGCGTGAGGACCAACCGCAACACAATAGCAACGCGAGCGGGCCGCCACTGCTCTCGGTCGCTGTGACCCATAAGAATTCTGGCGAACAAGCCACATGCTCGATCCCGGCAGGGGACGACCTCGATGCGCCTCTAGTGTTGTCACGACTTGTTCGCGGACTGTGGCACCGTCGATTGGACGCATCGGAATGGCGCAAACTCGAAGAATATCTTGATAAACGGACAGAAGCGGCGGATGAGAAGACATCGCCGCATATACCTGCACCAGAAGATCAGGTCGTGGCTGAGATGTACGCCATTCTCGGGGGCGCAAGAACCACCAGCACCAAACAAGGCCAGACAAAGCCAGAATTCATGCCATCTACTGCCGAAGATGCCGCTGTGATCAGTGCGGCTACCAAACTAAGTCATTTGCTGCATGACCCGGACATGAGTTCTCTTGCCCGTCCAGCGGCATTGACTAAACATACCGCCAGACTGATCAAAGCATCAAAGCGAAGAGCCGCCGCCAAGGCCCGTGATAGTGGCCACCATAAGCTGCTCTCTCCTCTTGTCGCAGCAGAGATTCGGGCGACGATTGCGGCTTCCCTGTCTTCCTTGAGGCCTGCCGCGGGAGACTCATTCCCATCCATAAAAACGAATGTCATCTTGCATGCACCCAACGGTGATCAGGAGAACGCAATTGATCAGTGCATTCTCTCAAACGCTCGTGAATTGGGGTCGGATGTAATTACTCTGCAAGCCCAAGATCTAGCACAATTAGGCGGCGACTACTTAGGAGAAGGTGTGGAGCCGTCTCCACGCTCTATCCGTTCATTGGGCTACGAAACATATCGCTTGAGTTCAGAGCTGAAGCATGCTACGGCGCAGGACTCTGGAGAAGGCGCAGAAGACGAGTCAGAGTCCAGCCAGCCTTCATCTATGGACCCGTCGACAATGGACCCGTCAGTTGCGTCTCGTACAATTATCATGCCTATGACTTCATTTTTTCCCATGATGAAAAGCTTTATGCAAGATGCGAGTAGCTCACAACTTGGCTTAGGAAGCCATTTCGGTGCTTCTTCCAGTGCAGTCCATGACGAGCCCGTTCGAGCGCAACATCATAGCGACACCCAGCTTGAAGACATGAAGATCACACATCTTTTGGAGTCCCTGATCGATGCCAATGAATCTAAGCAAAGTCGTGGACTAGTTGGATGTGGATCACCGCCGCCATATGACCCCCCTTGCCAATCCGATAAACCGACGAAGAGCCCAGCATTTTTCGACTACTCTATGAGCTCCGAGGGCACAGAACTAGAACTCAATTCGCTTTTGCCAGCTAATGCGAAAGACAGCGTAGATCTTGTCCTGACAGCTGGTTCTACACCAGGGGCCCGCGAACCGCCGAGCAGATCTAAGATTATATATGTCAAAGATTTCAAAGAATTAAACGCTACACATTATGGAGGTCGCATTATTGAGAAGCTAGAGGAAGTGGTTCGCAAGCGGCGCAGTTCTGGCGAGAGGATCATGATTGTGGGCAGTACCTGTTCAACTGATCTCACGCCAGAGCTTTCAGCTAGGTATGACAGCAGTATATTGCCATGTCCTAGACTCAAGCTAATCCATCACAGTGGCGTTCAAGGCCTTCAATACGAAGGTGAAAGTAGCCCTTTTCGGACCATTGTCACAACAGCCGAGCCCAGTGGTAGTATCATCAACTCAGAAATCCTTAACGCTCTCGGATTGACTGTTGCGGCCACCAGAGTCGATACCACATCCGCAGTGCCACTCCCATCGGAAGTAAGCAAACTGCAACGAATCAACGTGCTGCATATTCAAGATATGCTTCGCTCTCTAGATCCGGTGGCTGCGGCTAGTATCTCGGATATGGACAAAAGCTTACAGAACTTTGGTCCTTGGGCACACATATTTTCTGCATCCTATTTTGATAAGATTTTGACGTATGATGAAGTGCATCGGATAGCCCTCACTGCTCTGGGACTTTTCGTCACAGAACAAGTAAGCGCTGTCGCCTCTGGGGATATATTGAATCAGGTAAACTGGGCACATGTGGCTCTCGCAATCGGTCTACTTGAAGCGAGTGATGCCTCCAAGTCCTCATTCTTTGAGACTCTAGAAGACCCGAAGAGATCCCAACGTTATAAAAAGTCCGAGGACTCAGCAAACCAAGCGGGTGCTGATGATAGCCAAAATTCTGATGAGGCAGGTCTAAAACGTCAGCGTCGCCTGGCACAGATAGAAGAGAATGCTACGAAGCATGAAAAGCGACTCATGCCCGGAATCGCCGACCCTCATCAGATTAAAACGACCTTTGACCACGTTCACGTTCCAAAAGATACCATCGACTCCCTTCGGACGATCACATCGCTGTCACTGCTACGGCCAGAAGCTTTTAGCTACGGTATCCTCGCGACTGAGAAGATTTCCGGTGCACTCCTCTACGGACCTCCAGGGACGGGCAAGACCTTGCTTGCTAAGGCCGTTGCCAAAGAGAGCGGCAGTACCGTATTGGAGGTTTCCGGGAGCCAAATCATGGACAAGTATGTCGGTGAGGGTGAAAAGAATGTGGCGGCAGTTTTTTCGCTTGCACGAAAACTCTCACCTTGCATTGTTTTCCTAGACGAAGCCGACGCTGTCTTCGCTTCCCGAGACGCTATGCGGGACCGAACATCACACCGCGATATTCTCAATCAGTTTTTGAAGGAATGGGACGGTCTAAATGACTTGTCGGTATTTGTCATGGTTGCTACCAACCGTCCATTCGATCTCGACGACGCAGTCATTCGTCGGTTGCCACGAAGATTACTAGTCGACTTACCCACCCAGGCCGACAGGAAGGAAATTCTCAAAATTCATCTTACAGGCGAGCAGCTGCATGAGTCCATTGATTTGGAAGATCTGGCCAAACGCACTCCATTCTATAGCGGTAGCGATCTTAAAAACGTTGCTGTATCTGCTGCGCTAGCATGCGTCAAGGAAGAGAACGAGCAAGCTGCCATTGCCGCTGCGAAAGCCACTTTATCTCCAACCGACTCCACACCGCTCTCGTCTTCTTCACCTTCAACCCCAGACTCAACCTCAACCTCAATCGCCACACCGCCACCTTCGCCATCATCATCCAATCCATCATCCCCGCCGCATCTTGTCCGCGGCCAAACCTACATTTTCCCCGAAAAGCGTACCCTCCAACCTCACCACTTCGACAAAGCCTTGCAGGAAATCAGCGCCAGTATCTCGGAGGATATGTCTAGCCTGAGTGCGATCAAGAAGTTCGACGAACAATTTGGTGATCGCAAAGGGAACAAGCGGAGGAAAGACTTTGGGTTTGGGGTGCTAGCACAGCGCAATGAGAGTGCGGCGAGAGTGAGGACTTAGATGGAACACCGGAATGAAATTAGCT
>Ga0181465_101449_pt1 | contig 10024 bp, 7 predicted proteins | sample InSIn3gowninarea_FD_119076 | JGI IMG/M metagenome (GOLD analysis project Ga0181465, IMG submission 119076) | Clean room microbial communities from NASA Spacecraft Assembly Facility at Jet Propulsion Laboratory, Pasadena, California, USA -... ...
TGGCGGTATCCATGCCGCTGGCATAATAATCTCCCACCTTCTGCTCTACACTACCTTTAGCAGCATCTTTATTGGCTGCTGCATTTTGCAAAATGGTTTTAAGCTTTTGCTGGTTTTCGTTGTACTGTTGGTAAATTGCTAACTGATGAGACACTGGTTAATCAACTTCAATCAACCATGGCTATGCTGAAAAGAACCACAGCTAATGCACAGCAATTTAGCCAGGAGGTTGCCAGTTACGCTGCTAAACTTAATGATAAAGGAACTTTAGCTAATGACCTTGTTTCAGATACCTCAGTATTCAGTTCGCTTCGCACCACAATGGCTAAACTGCAGGATGTTGCTAACCGCACATCTGCTGTGGTTGACAATGTGAATGCAACAGCGCAAAGTCTGAACGCTAATTTAAATAGCCCAAGCACACCTGCAGGATTACTACTTAACGACAGGCAATCAGCAGATAAAATCAGGATCACATTGCAAAACCTGCAATCAAGCAGTCAAAAGTTAGACGAAGATTTGGAAGCGGTTCAACACAATTTTCTACTGCGCGGCTTTTTCAAAAAGAGAGCTAAAGAGCAAGAGAAAGCAGCAAAGCAAGCAGCAGAAAATACTCAAACAACACCCCAGCAACAATAAAACAAAGTAGATAAACTGCCAGTAGATTTGCCGTTGAACGGATTGCGACGCAACAATGTACCACACTGGTGCGGTGCCGGTACCATTAAAATCTACTTATATTATATATTTATTAGCAACTCATAGCTATTATTCAGTTGTATTCACCTACCTTTGCCGTCCCAAAAAAGTTCTTTTTATAGAATAGTTTCAATTGGGAGTTAGCTCCTTCACACAAGAATATTTCCTGTGCTGATATGCGAGTTGACGTTAACACCAAAAATTTTAAAAGATGGCAAAAGAAATCTCTGGCTATGTTAAGCTACAGGTGAAAGGTGGCCAGGCAAACCCGGCACCTCCAATCGGACCAGCACTTGGTTCTAAAGGCTTAAACATCATGGAGTTCTGCAAACAATTTAATGCAAGAACCCAGGACAAGATGGGAAAAGTACTTCCCGTATTAATTACTGTTTTCAATGACAAATCATTTGAGTTTGTTATTAAGACACCTCCCGCAGCAGTACAATTATTAGAAGCAGCAAAAGTTACCAGTGGTTCAAAAGAGCCAAATCGTACCAAAGTTGGTAAGGTTAGTTGGGATCAGGTAGCAGCAATTGCAACCGACAAAATGAGTGATCTTAACTGCTTTACTTCTGAGAGTGCTATGAAAATGGTAGCCGGTACGGCTCGCAGCATGGGCTTAACTGTAGAAGGTCAGGCACCGTGGGAAAAATAATTGAACAACTGTAAACTGATTAACAATGGGAATCACTAAAAAAAGAAAAGCTATTGCAGCTAAAGTAGATAAAAACAAAGTGTATTCACTGGCCGATGCATCTACATTGGTAAAAGAGGTGAACATCACAAAATTTGACAGCTCAGTTGATCTGCACGTTCGTTTGGGCGTTGATCCTAAAAAAGCTGACCAACAGGTTCGTGGCACTGTTACTTTGCCACACGGTACCGGTAAAACCAAAAGAGTTTTAGTTCTTTGCACTCCTGATAAAGAAGCTGCTGCTAAAGATGCAGGTGCTGATTTTGTAGGATTAGATGAATTTATTACCAAAATTGAAGGCGGATGGACTGATGTTGACGTTATTGTTGCGACACCATCTGTAATGCCAAGAATTGGTAAACTGGGTAAAATACTCGGCCCCCGCAACCTGATGCCAAACCCGAAAACAGGTACAGTTACCAATGATGTTGCTGCTGCTGTGAACGAGGTAAAAGGTGGTAAGATTGCGTTTAAAGTTGACAAAGCAGGTATTGTACATGCTTCTATCGGTAGAGTTTCTTTTACCCCGGAAAAAATTGCTGATAACAGTAAAGAGTTTATAAGTGCAATCATTAAACTTAAACCATCTGCAGCTAAGGGTACCTACCTTAAAGGTGTTAGTATCGCAAGTACTATGAGCCCGGGCATTACCGTAGATACAAAACAATTCATCTAATCCGGTTAAAAGTCGGTTTAAAAATTTAGCACATGACTAAAGATCAAAAAAATGAAGTAATAGAACTTTTGAAAGAAAAGTTCACTCAATACAACAACTTTTACATCACCAATACAGAATCTTTGACTGTTGCGCAGGTATCAACCCTACGTGGTGCTTGTTTCAATAAAGAAGTTGAAATGCAGGTTGCAAAAAACACACTTATCCGCAAAGCTCTTGAGTCTATTGACGCTGAGAAGTATGCTGGTGTATATGACTCTTTGCACAATGTAACTGCATTATTATTTTCTGAAAATCCGAAAGAACCAGCTCTTATCTTAAGTTCTTTCAGATCAGAAACAAAAAATGAAAAGCCTCAGTTGAAAGCAGCATTCATCAATGGTGATGTTTATACCGGTGATGAGAACCTGAAGACACTTACTAAGATCAAGACTAAGAATGAGATGATCGGTGAGGTTATTGGATTGTTGCAATCGCCTGCTAAACGTGTATTGGCTGCCTTGTTGCACCACCACGAGAAGCAAGCTGCAGGTGCAGAAGCTACTGCTGAGTAATCAGATGATTAGCTAATTAGCAAATGTGCTGATGCATTTTAGCACACTATCGAATTAGCACATTAAATAATCCCAGGCCTGAGGGAAAATAAAGGCAATTTTTTTAATAACCATCCTCCGGATCCATCAATGGATATGAAGGCGGAAAAAATTGAAACAAAATGGCAGACGTACAATCATTAGCCGAATCGTTAGTTGGCTTAACAGTAAAAGAAGTACAGGAATTAGCTGATCTTCTTAAATCTCAGTATGGCATCGAACCAGCTGCTGCTACAGTAGTTGCTTCAGGTGACGGTGGTGGCGCAGGTGCTGCTGCAGTTGAAGAGAAAACAGCATTTGATGTAATCTTAGTTGCTGCAGGTGCTAGCAAACTAGGTGTAGTTAAAATCGTAAAAGATTTGACTGGTCTTGGTTTGAAAGAAGCAAAAGACTTAGTTGATGGTGCTCCAAAACCAATCAAAGAAGGTATTGCTAAAGCTGAAGCTGAAGAAATTGCAGCTAAGTTGAAAGAAGCAGGTGCAGAAGTAGAAGTAAAATAATTCTTCGAAGCATTTTTATAAAGCCGGTAATTATTTACCGGCTTTTTTGATTCTATCTATCTCATTTGTTTTACAACCAAAATATCTCCACATTTAGTTATCATAAACTTTTTTAAAACATGAAAATCGGATTTGCTATTTCAGCATTTGCACTGCTGACTTTAAATGCCTGCCAGTCTAAAACATCTTCAACAGATGCTGATCAGCCTGCACAACGAACTTCTTTCTTTGATGTTTCAGGCATGGACACCTCTGTAAACCCCGGTGATAATTTTTTCTTGTATGCCAATGGTGGTTGGATAAAAGCCAACAAAATACCTGAAGATGAAAGTGGCTGGGGCAGCTTTTATACGCTGTACAACGAAAACCAGCAAAAGCTTAAAACCATTTTGCAAAATGCAGCAGCCAATAAAGATGCTGCTAAAGGTAGTGTAGAGCAGAAGGTGGGAGATTATTATGCCAGCGGCATGGATACCGCCACAATAGACCAAAAAGGTTATGAACCACTTAAACCTATGCTGCAAAAGATTGACTCAGTTAGAAATTATAAGGAATTAGTTAACCTGCTTTCTGCATCTTATGCGCAGGGAAATGGTGATCTACTTGGTTTTTATGTTGGTCCAGATGAGAAGAATAGTACTAAAAACATTGCAGTGCTGTACCAGAATGGCCTGACCTTACCAGAAAAAGATTATTACACTAAAACTAATTCTAACACAGTAGCCCACCGCAGGCAAATGGTGCAATATGCTACTAAATTGTTTATGCTGACAGGTTTGGATTCTGCTACGGCTTCAAGTAAAGCATCAAGTATTTTACAATTAGAAACGGCAATTGCAAAGTCTCACCGCAGTCCGGTAGAGTTAAGAGACCCTCAAAGGAATTACAACAAAATGTCTTTGGCACAATTGCAAAAGCTTTCTCCTAATGTCGATTGGTCAGCAGCGTTTAAAAACATGCAGGTTTCACCTGACAGTATCAATGTTGGTCAGCCTGGCTATTTTGCAGCATTAAGTAAATTATTAGCTTCTCAACCTATAGATGCCTGGAAAGCAAAAGTGAAGTTTGATTATATCAGTAGCAATGCAGCAGATTTGAGTAAACCCTTCAGAGATGCTGAATTCAACTTCTCTAAAAGTTTCTCAGGTCAAAAAGTACAGAAAGAAAGATGGAAGACAATGGTTAGTAACAGTGATGCAGGTTTAAAAGACTTGTTGAGCCAACTATTTGTAAAACAGTACTTCCCACCAGAGGCGAAAAAGAGAATGGATGAACTGGTGAATAACCTGCAAGCTGCTTTTAAAAAGAGAATTGAAAACCTGGATTGGATGACAGACTCTACCCGCCAGAAAGCACTTGCTAAACTTAACAGCATCACTAAAAAAATAGGCTATCCTGATACATGGAAAAACTATGATGATGTGACGATTACCAGGGACAATTTCTTTGCAAATAATGAAAGCATAGCGAAGCATGATTACAAAGAGATGATTGAAAAATTAGGCAAACCAGTTGACAAAACTGAGTGGGGAATGACACCTGCAACAGTAAATGCTTACTACAATCCTTCTTTCAACGAAATCGTTTTTCCTGCCGGCATACTACAATTTCCTTTCTTTGAAATGAATGCAGATGATGCTATTAATTATGGTGGCATCGGTATGGTTATCGGCCATGAAATGACACATGGATTTGATGACCAGGGTCGCCAATATGACGCAGAAGGAAATTTGAAAGAATGGTGGAGCCCTTCAGATGCAGAGAAGTTCAATGCTAAAACCAATGAAGTTGTAAAGCAGTATGACAGCTATACAATTTTAGACAGCCTGCATATTATAGGTAAACTTACACTAGGTGAAAACCTTGCAGATCTGGGCGGTTTGGCAATAGCGTATGATGCTTATAAAATGACTGACCAGGGCAAGGGTTCAGAAAAAATTGATGGCTTTACCCCTGACCAGCGTTTCTTTTTAGGGTTCGCACAGGTTTGGAGGCTGATTAACAGGGATGAAACAATGAGGTTAAGAGTTACTACCGATCCACATTCACCTGAAATGTTCAGGGTAAATGGACCGCTCTCTAATTTTGCTCCTTTTTATGCTGCTTTCAACTTAAAAGCTGGCGACAAAATGTTTAAAGAACCAGCTTCCAGAGCTAAGGTGTGGTAACACATTCATATAACTTAAAAGAGAGCGGCTGCCCCATAAGGGCAGCCGCTCTCTTTTTTTATCAAACCCAGGTAACAATTAATCAAGTACTAAATCATGAGTGGCAAAAATCCCTTTAAAGAATAGTAAATGTTGCTCAAAGATTTGCCGATGAACGAAATGCGACGCAACGATGATTAATTGAAATACTTTAGCTAGTACCCAAATTAAACTCATAAAAAAAGCAGGAAACTTACGCTTCCTGCTTTTTGTATTATTCGCTTTAAGAATTATTCTTCATCATCGAAGTTCATTGCTTCACGAGCTGTAGTCAGCAAATCATATTCTTCTTTGCTACCTACAATCATGTTTTCAAATTCCCTCAAGCCTGTACCTGCAGGAATTGCATGACCAGTGATTACGTTTTCTTTCAAGCCGAGCATATCATCGGTTTTACCCATGATTGCTGCAGAACTCAATACTTTGGTAGTCTCCTGGAACGATGCTGCAGATATCCAGCTTTGTACACCCAATGAAGCTTTGGTAATACCCAAAAGCAATGGTGAAGATGTAGCTGATTGAGCATCTCTGAACTCAAGCAACTTTCTATCGCTTCTACGAAGAATAGAGTTTTCTTCCCTTACTTCTCTCAGGCTTACTATCTGACCGGCTTTCAACTTAGTGCTTTCACCAGCATCAATGATAACCTTCTTATCGAAGATGAAATCATTTTCTTCATTGAATTCAATTCTGTCAACTGTATCACCCTCAAGGAACCTTGTATCTCCCGGATCCTGGATTTCAACCTTCTTCATCATTTGGCGTACAATTACTTCAATGTGCTTATCGTTGATACGCACACCTTGTAAACGGTAAACCTCTTGAATTTCATTTACCACATACTCTTGTACTGCAAAAGGACCACGAATTGCAAGGATGTCAGCAGGCGCAGTTGAACCATCAGATAATGGAGTACCAGCTTTTACGAAGTCACCATCTTGTGCAAGAATTTGTCTTGTAAGCGGTACCAGGTACTTCTTAACGACACCATCTCTTGCCTCAACAATAATCTCACGGTTACCACGCTTGATGTTACCAAAGCTTACCACACCATCAATCTCAGAAACCACAGCAGGATTGCTAGGATTTCTAGCTTCAAACAATTCAGTTACCCTTGGCAGACCACCCGTGATATCTCTTAATTTTCCTAATACCCTTGGAATTTTCACCAACACCTGGCCTTGCTTCACTTCTTCACCTTCATCTAAAACTATATGACTACCTACAGGTAAGTTGTACAGCTTAGTGTCTTTTGCACCTTCAACAATCAGCGCAGGTATTTTGGTTTTATCTTTTGTTTCAATTACTACCTTCTCTCTATGTCCTGTTTGCTCATCAGCTTCTTCACGGTAGGTAACGCCATCAATGATGTTTTCAAATTTGATAGAACCTGGAATTTCAGCAACAACTACGTTGTTGAATGGATCCCATGAACAGATAACATCACCTTTAGTCACTTTAGCACCATCTTTCACTTGCAAAGTAGCACCGTAAGGAACGTTGCTGGTGATCAACAACCTGTCATTCTTGACATCCATTATTCTCACCTCACCTGTACGGCCAATAACCACTTTTACTTTATCACCTTCGTTGTTGATGGTATCAACAGTACGCAAACCATCGAACTGAATAGTACCATCGAACTTGGCATTCAAAGTACTTTCAACTGATGCAGATCCGGCCACACCACCCACGTGGAATGTACGAAGTGTCAGCTGTGTACCAGGTTCACCAATTGACTGTGCTGCAATGATACCTACTGCATCACCTCGCTGAGCTGTGTAACCTGTTGCAAGGTTTTTACCATAACAACGAACACAAACACCACGCTTAGCCTCACAAGTCAATACCGAACGAATTTCAACTGTTTCGATACCTGCTTCTTCAATTGCTTTAGCAATATCTTCATCTATCTGCTGACCAGCTTCAACAAGTAATTCATCTGTTACCGGGTTGAGAATGGTATGCAATGAAGTACGGCCTAAGATGCGATCAAACAATGGTTCTACTACATCCTCGTTGTCTTTCAAAGCACTTGTTGCTGTACCACGAAGGGTACCACAATCTTCAAGTGTAATAACCACATCTTGAGCAACGTCTACCAGACGACGGGTAAGGTAACCTGCATCCGCTGTTTTCAAGGCAGTATCGGCAAGACCTTTACGGGCACCGTGTGTAGATATAAAGTAATCCAATACGTTCAATCCGCCTTTGAAGTTGGAAAGAATTGGATTTTCAATAATTTCATTTCCTGAGCTACCACTCTTACGAGGTTTAGCCATCAATCCCCTGATACCAGCCAGCTGTTTAACCTGCTGCTTACTACCACGGGCACCTGAGTCAAGCATCATGTACACTGAGTTGAAACCTTGCTTATCACTTGCCATCTCACGAATGAGAGTTTCAGTGATACGGGTATCAACACGGCTCCAGATATCAATGATACCATTGTAGCGCTCGTTATTGGTGATCAGACCCATGTTGTAGTTATCCCAAACTTCTTCAACTTCATTCTTGGCATTTTCAAGAAGTTCGTTTTTGATGTCAGGAATAATCAGGTCATTGATGTTGAATGACAATCCACCTTTGAATGCCATACGGAATCCAAGAGTTTTGATATCATCCAAGAACTTAGCTGTTTTAGGAACGTCAGTTATTTTGATGATATCACCAATGATTTCACGAAGACTCTTTTTAGTCAACAGAGCATTGATGTAACCAACTTCTTTTGGAACAAACTGGTTGAATAAAACTCTACCTGTAGTGGTTTCGATAAGCTTTTGATACAATTCACCTTTATTGCTTCTTACCAAAGTTTTTACTTTAATGTGAGCATGCAAGTCAAGTTGCTTTTCATTATAAGCAATCAATACCTCTTCCATTGAGTAGAAAGCTCTGCCTTCACCTTTTACTTTTGCATCATCAGTACTCTTTCTGCCCTTGGTAATGTAATACAGACCCAATACCATGTCCTGAGAAGGAAGGGTGATTGGCGTACCATTCTGCGGGTTCAAAATGTTGTGAGATGACAACATCAACAACTGGGCTTCTAATATAGCAGCATGGCTCAATGGTACGTGTACCGCCATCTGGTCACCATCAAAGTCAGCGTTGAATGAAGTAGTTACCAACGGGTGAAGCTGGATAGCTTTTCCTTCAATCAGTTTAGGTTGGAAAGCCTGGATAGATAAACGGTGCAATGTTGGGGCACGGTTTAGCATTATCGGGTGGCCTTTCAAAATATTTTCAAGAATATCCCAAATCACAGCTTCTTTTTTGTCTACTAATTTCTTGGCAGACTTCACTGTTTTTACGATACCTCTTTCAATCAGCTTACGAATAATGAATGGTTTGAAAAGCTCGGCAGCCATGTCTTTTGGAAGACCGCACTCATGCATTTTCATTTCAGGACCTACCACGATAACCGAACGACCAGAATAGTCAACACGCTTACCCAATAAGTTCTGACGGAAACGACCTTGCTTACCTTTCAATACATCAGAAAGGGATTTCAAAGCACGTCCACCTTCAGCTTTAACAGCGTTTGATTTTCTTGAGTTATCAAACAAGCTATCAATTGCTTCCTGAAGCATACGCTTCTCGTTACGTAAGATTACCTCTGGTGCCTTAATCTCTAACAAACGCTTTAGACGGTTGTTACGGATAATTACACGACGGTATAGATCATTTAAGTCAGAAGACGCAAAACGACCGCCATCAAGAGGAACTAACGGACGAAGTTCCGGTGGTATAACAGGAATATACTGCATCACCATCCACTCAGGGCGGTTAGTGATACGTGTATTTGCATCACGGAAACTTTCTACAACGTGCAGACGCTTAAGGGCATCAGCTTTACGTTGTTGAGATGTTTCGTTAGCAGCAGAATTTCTTAAGTCAAATGATAATTGGTCCAAATCAATTTTAGCCAATAGGTCATGAACTGCTTCAGCACCCATTTTAGCAACAAACTTATTCGGATCATCATCTGGCAGGTATTGGTTGTCTTTAGGTAAAGCATCCAATATATCCAGGTATTCTTCTTCAGTCAATAAATCGCCAAAATTCTGGCCTTTATCAGCACGGATACCTGGCTGAATAACTACAAAACGCTCATAGTAAACAATGGTCTCTAATTTTTTAGAGCTCATTCCCAACAGGTAACCAATCTTGTTAGGCAAAGATTTAAAGTACCAGATGTGAACTACAGGCACCACCAGTTTTATGTGGCCCATTCTTTCACGACGTACTTTCTTTTCAGTAACCTCAACGCCACAACGGTCACAAACAATACCCTTGTAACGGATACGCTTGTACTTACCGCAGGCACATTCATAATCCTTCACCGGACCAAAAATTCTCTCGCAAAACAAACCATCTCTTTCTGGTTTGTAAGTACGGTAGTTGATGGTCTCAGGCTTTAATACCTCTCCGAAGCTCTTTTCAAGGATGCTGTCAGGAGACGCCAAACCTATCGTTATCTTAGAAAACGTAGGCCTTGGACGGTTATCTCTTTTATTGATTGCCATATATCGAAATTCCGGTTTTTTACTTTTTAATTTACCAGCCTAAGTTCGTTCTTCAACATCGTTGTGTCACTCACTTGTACTGGTTGTACTTTTATCAGCAGAAATGAGATGTAAGCTTTCACCTAC
>Ga0181465_101450_pt1 | contig 10024 bp, 7 predicted proteins | sample InSIn3gowninarea_FD_119076 | JGI IMG/M metagenome (GOLD analysis project Ga0181465, IMG submission 119076) | Clean room microbial communities from NASA Spacecraft Assembly Facility at Jet Propulsion Laboratory, Pasadena, California, USA -... ...
AGACTTGTGCGGTGGGTGGCTGGTGGCTTTTGACACAAGAATGTGCCGGTGGAGAAGGGGGCAGCCGTGCCGCCGAAGAGAGAAGCAGCCAGCTTGCAGAGTGCCAGAGTCGGGATTGAGTCAAGCAATTGGAGGTCTGCTGTACTGTAACCATTTATCACTTGTCCAATCCTCAGTTGCTTGATCCTGGTTCTTGGGACTCGATTGGAGTCTTACTGCATTGCCAAAGCCTAGCCGCATCGAAAAGCTTGGAAATCTTCTTAACAGCTGTCTACAGTGACCTACGTTGCATGCTGTGACCCATCAACTGGTGTTTCTCGAAGCTTTGCATAGGCATACGCAGTGCCGGGCTGAGTTTCAGCTTATCCAGGCTTCTTGCATCGAAGATTGATTCAAAGATACGAACACGCTTCGATATCTACGTTTTGTGCTCAATCCGAAACTCTGACCGCAGATTGAGAGACACCATCACCAGATGACCGTTGGCCTGGATGCCTGGTCGCTTCCCTAAGGCATCTTTTCGACAAAATCCACAGAGGTGAGATGTCAAGAGATCTAGACCTTCGAGATACGATCTTTGCCGGACCGAACCCCAGGTCGTGGAAGGATGACCTAGTGACCGAAAGTCAAATGCTCAACAGTCCGAAGCGATAAACCATGGTCGCTACAGCCTGCACTTATTTCATGAACACACCGCTGGTAGAAAAGCGAGCGGACTTCCATGGCTCGACGTGCTCGCCTACTTTTCCTCACGGAACAATACAGAACAAACTTTGGCCAAGATAGCGAAAACTCATGGCACAACCAGGTACAATATGCATGGCATATCATACATGCGGGGGACGGAGTATCAACAGTAGCTGAGTATATGATTATCAAGTAGGGCCTGGCACGCTTTATTCTCGGGAACTCCAGGGTTCTTGAATCTACGATCTTTGACGATTGCGCATCGCAAATTGCGACCTAAAGCGTAGTGACATACTCATGGTCGAGGATAAACATCCAGCTAAGATACTCAATAACGGGCTCCACTGACCACCGCTACGGCTGAGTACGGGTTTGCTTTGCTGGTGACCGAACACAGGAAATGGTCCATAACGACCTACCTCCGAAACGCATGGTCCGATCAAAGTATAAGCTTCAATTTGTCGGGCACTGAGTCGTGGTGTTGCAACCGATCCGCACTTTCCCTGCTATGAGTAGCCTCAGTACGGAGAAATCACAATGTTGACTCCTGGGTGAGAGCCGGCCGTTGCGATCTGGAGCACTTGATACAAGTGCCTAGAATCGCAGAAGGTCTTCGCGTGGCAGCCATGAATGTGGGGTATTGAACAAGCCACGGTAGGGCAGGAAGGGAATGGATGGCGGACCGACGAAGAGTAGAGTTGACGCCAGCAAGATCCAAGCTGATGGAACATGGATGCACTTGGTGCAGTTGCGCGCCAAGAAAAGTCAACAGAGAGTCGTCGACTTGTCGGGGAGGACCGATGCGAATGCGCTGAACAAGCTTCGGAACATCACTGTTTGTCCTAAATTAGCCCTGAAGCGTTGAGCGGATTGCTTTCGGCGTCCCCGAGTGCAAGCAGGAGTGCTGCCGAAAGCCAACAGGGTGCAGCGCGAAAGCAAAAAGCTCCGGTAGTGGCGTATGGGGAACTGCTCAGAGGCGTGACTTTGGAGAAACGACTCAGGTGAATGGAAGCGCCTCAACCGAGAAGGCGGGAATTGGGCGATCATACAGGTAGTGCTATGACTGCGCTGTAGGCGAACGCATTTACCGCTGCTTTGCCTGCAATAACACGATGCCGAAATTGAAGAGGGATCCTGGCGAAACAAATTATATGCGCGACCAACCTAGTGAACCATATTCCACGACGACAGTCGGAGTAAAAAGAGATTTGAGTCGAGCCTAGACTCGGTAACTAAATACCTGCCTAAGAGAACAAGGTCAGATTTCGCTTAACGGATGGTTCTATTGGCCGGATGCTTTGTCTCAAACTGTCCATCTAACATCGACCAGCACACGACTCACGAGTTTCGACAAAGAATGCTGGCAATCATGAAGATAGGTTTGCGATCGCGATGCGTGCCACGCATTGTGAGCTGGGCCAACTGACCGTGTGGCCACGCCGCCGTTGGCGAAAGAGTTGCGCGTGTGAGCAACGTAGAAACGAGAGCTTCGCCAAACTTGTAAGCGGCAGAAATCAGAAAGGGTTCACGCACCGTGCTCCCATTAGCGTCGACCTCGGGAAGGATGCATTCTCCAGACGCCATGCCGCTTATGTCAAGAGTCGCATCCACTGTGATCATGATGATCATCCAGCCCCCCACCTCATGGTGGCTTCAGGAAGCTTGCATGCATAACGATTGACAACAGGGTGCTTTTTCTCGCTCACCAAGGCATGCGCGTTTCCTGCAAATGTGACTACTGCATCCTTGAACCCGAACAGCCGGGTTTCATGATGTGAGCAACGTGATCATTGATCAACGAAGCACTGGGTCTCATACTGCAAAGACTGAATCGTGTGGTCGTCACCGCGTGAACCGTTATTGATCCGTTATAGGCAAAGCTTCATATCAGTGGGCGGGACTTCAAATGAACCAATCATCCAGCGCCTGAATGTTTGCGTGAGCGGCCGGCAAAACTTGCTGGAGGCCAATACAATTCCATTCATCCACCACGCATCGTATTGGCTGCCACGTGAGTGCAAGATCACAATTAGCTCTGATTATCGAATCTCGCGAGGTCATCAAACATGACCGAGGGTTCGGTTCGTAGAGATCAATCAGAAGATTTTTGCACGACATGGGGCAGGCGTTGGTGCTGATCCGGGCGGAGAGACCGACAGTGACCCGCTTCGGATTCCACCCTGCAGCGTGAACAGAGCACATCATCGGGAAACAAGATTGAGTTCCTAGAGCCTGCACTCGCTGATCGTGCCTTTGTCGAGTGCTTCCATCAAGACGAGTCGTGTGAAAAATGGACAAGAAGCAGACGGAAGCACCACTCTCTGGTGAACGAGGTGCTTTTGTCCCCGCACTGCGCACATGGTGATTCACAGTGTTCGAGATGCCGGCTATTTACCCACGCAATCGCCTGCATGCAGGCACAGCATCTGCTCGATGTGCACTCATGCTCGTGGCATGACCAGTGGTAGCTCTCTGTACCAGTTTATGAAGCGACAATGTTCAGGCAAGGCTCAGATTGGGGAAGGTCGCGTTGCTTCGGCCAGAGAGAAGAGACATGGCCTGTCCATTTTGTGCCGCCCGCACGCTTGGATTGGATCTGCAGGTTGGCGCTTATCACACTGGCGGCCGCCCTAATGAAACACGAGCGTCTGGTTGGTCGTGTCTCGGTCGGAGGAGTTGGGCGCGCAAGCGATGGTGGTGTCTACCGTAAATCGCAAGCCCGTCCCGCAGCAACGTCCCCGAAGGTTCTACTGGGTCTAGTCCCTTAGGGCGAGTCACCCTGTTTGTCCACAGACCACGTCGTTGCTTTCACTTTCACTTTTTGCGAGAAACTTGGTTAGCGGCCGCTTCCAAATACTGTTTTTCGCGCAGACAGCTGAGAGCAGGGAGCAGGATAGGATGCTGCATGGTTTGATGAGGGTGTGAGATGGGCAGCGACAAAGGGGGGAGACGCAACGCAAAATAGGGCCTCGTGCAGTCTGCGGCCAGACGCATGTTCCCTGGAGCGGAGTCGCAGCATCGGCAGCTGAAGCAGCGGCATCAGCAGCATTAGCAGTGCAGCAGGGCAGCAAGCGCGTGAAGGATCGAAGATGGAAGAAGAAAAGACGCTGGTCGCGGAAGGATTATTGCCTAGCTGTCAGGTGCATGGTTGCGGTTAGTGCAGCGCGGAGCAGGTGGGCGCGGGAGGTGGAGGCTCTTTTTGCTCGCGCTCCCGACCCTCAGCGCTCAGGCTCGACGACTCTGCACCCTGTGCCCTAGACTCGATCCAGAGGCCTCGCGCTCGCGCATGGATCTCGTCTAGCGCTAGCGGCCTCTCAGACAGCGCACTAGTCGTTTAGATTGCCGTGCATGTTCACCTCGCTGCTGGCGTCCAGCCCTCGAGGTCCGCCATCCGTTCTCTAAAAGCGCCAGGGCACCTAAGCTTAACAAAGGATCGCCTCTCCTCCCACGTTCTCAAAGACTCCGTCTGTTTGCCCTACGCGTGCGCGACTCGTCCCTCGCCCTTACACAAAGCACTCGAAGCAGCAGCAGCAGCAGCTTCTTTGTCTCGCCGCCCTTCTTTTGCGCCGTGCTGTTCTTGTTCTGATCTCTGGTCCCCCTTTGCTCGACTCTCGCTCGCTCTTTCGCATTCCAACCACAAGCCCCTGCAAGCCACCCTCTCCGCCATCCAAGCAGCTCTCCCAAAACGTGCATTTTCCCTCTAGCTTCACCAAAGCCACGTTTGTTGTCCATCTTCTGCCATCATCTCCAATACCGGTGCGACGTGTGCGTGTGACCCTGCCGTCTGCACAACCACATATCCGGGCTCCCAGATCTCTCTCCAGTCGCAGCAGGCTTGATCTCAATGTAAGCCTCTTCCCCCGATCGTGGCATTGGGTAGCGCCTTCTGTTGCGTAACACGCGCTGAGACCCGTCTAGTTTCCATTTGGTTTGACTCGCAGCGCCTCGCGTCACTCTCTGCCTCTCTCTTGACCATCCTTGCTCCATCTGGTCGCCAGCAACGCCAGCCTTCGAGCATTTTCCGGGTTTCTGGAATCGCGCTGCATCAAGGTGATCCGAGAATCCACTCCTCTGGGTCCCAGTCCACCCATCATCTCATCACCAACACGCTAAAGCACTGATCGGTTTTTGCCTGGAATAGCATCGCAAAGCCATCACGCACGCCCGAGCCTTCAATCTCATCCTCCTCGGCTGTTCTTTTCCTCAATCGCCGCAGCCTGCATCACTGCCGGACGCATCCTCTGACTCTACCGAATAAAGCCTGCCATCCGCCAACGTGGCTGCCAGTCTCGCTCTCACGTCACATATGATTCCTGGGTCAGATTCAATGGGTGCTCCCACGAGTTTCTCATCTCGTAGACCCAATGCTTCCAACCTCCCCAACTTCGAGCTGCCTCCTCCTCAGTTGTCGTCGCTGCACCAGAAGTACCACCCCTATGCTACCACCTCCCAGCCGACTCCCTCCATCCCCTCGAGCTTGACCAGTGTCGGCAATCTGTTGACCCCTCCGAGCGGCATCTCGAGCGACGGTCTCAGCCCTAACTCTTCCAACATGCCGACCGGCAGCTCCCAAGCCAACCAGACGGTACCGCCCTTCACCCCCACCGGTTACATGTGGCCCCCTTCGCATACCGGCACCACTCCCTATGGATTCCAGTCCCACAACAGCCCCAACCAGCGTGGACTGTTCTCTCCCTCTCTCAACTCGATTGTCAAGGGCAACAACTCGCCTCATGCATCCGAGCACCTCCCTCCTCCAAACTTCCCAGAGAACCCTTTCCCGACCTCCATGTCCATGTCGGCGCCTGTCAACTTGCCTGCTCTACCATCTCAGTCGTCCAGCATTGGCTCAGCCATGATGGGCGGCCACACACCAGTGACCCAGCCTTCACCAGTGAACCACCACGATTCATATGCAAGACCTCCTCCTACGCCCACCTACTTCAACGGGTCTCAGCACAGCCATAATGGTCAATCAGCATATGCCTATTCTTCTGGACCTTCGCCTGTTCAACAGAGCCCCATGAGCGCAGGTGGGCAGATCCCACGCATGTCGCCTGCAAACGGACATGGATCTATCCCACCTCTTCAACCACAAAACGCTCAGTCACCATACACGCACCAGCGCCCATCATACCAATACCCTCTACCAGGCCCAGTATTGTCCAATGTTGGAAACCCGAACAGCCAACTCGCTTTGGTCGGTGGTATGCCGCCCTCGATGATGCCAGCATACAACAGTGGACATGCAGCCCACATGCAGCACATGTACGGCCATCACCCCCAGGCTCAGCCGAACCCTCAGAACGACAGGCCTTTCAAGTGCGATCAGTGCCCCCAGAGCTTTAACCGCAACCACGATTTGAAGAGACACAAGCGCATTCATTTAGCAGTCAAGCCATTCCCCTGTGGACACTGCGACAAGAGTTTCTCCAGAAAGGATGCTTTAAAGGTATGCAGCTCTCCCCAACATGTATTGTCGAACGTCAGCTAACTCGGAAACAGAGACACATCCTCGTAAAAGGTTGCGGCAAAGCGCCTACCAACTCTGCAGACGGCGACAGAAAAGACGGTTCAATATCCCCAGCAATGAAGAGTGAGAACTCGAGCCCGATCGTCTCTGCCTCTGCATGAGACTACTCGAGCGACGATATCTCAACATCAACAACGATAACCTCACGGTGATACCCCTTTGTTATTGTATTGCTTATCGTATATACTTACGCTGTTACGGATTGGAAAGCATGCATGTGGTTTTATGTTTCAATTTTTCTTCTTTTCTTTTTACTTTCTGTCTGGTGTGTCGCAGAGGATTACGGAACTGTTTTGGGACTACATCCTCACAGGGCGTTTGACGAGCTGGCATTTGGCTGGGAATTACGGCTTCATGGACTATGGTCTGTTAGTTTTTGCTTTTCATGTTCTTGGATACCTCTTTCGATTCTGGTGGTGGGCTTATGAGGGGTTGCTAGCTACGGATGGAAAGGCAGTGCATTTCATCCCCCCCTTTTCTCTCAATAAAGCTACACATTTTTGTTCTTGCACACATATTGATCAGCGTTCCGTGAACTTCATCACCCAAGCGTGCACTACATGCCTGTAGAGACACCTCTTTGTTAAGGCAAGCAGCGCCGACGATATTTACCTATGCACGTGCTTTGGCTTGATGGTATCTTATTCAGACTTGGCATTTCCCCAAGCTCGAAGCTCTTGCTTTCTCCAGATCTTGTTCTTGTCTTCCGACGAACACACTCGCCGCTGCCGAAGACTGGTATATCTATATCGCTCAGAGCAGGAGACATCCCCTGTGGTGCCAATTCTCCCTTTATGGCCATCGCCTCGATGCTTTTGATATCTAAATCAGGGGCATGCGCAACGTTTTTGCATGTCAGGGGGTTGACGGTTGAAACTTGACATGAAGTTGGAGAAAGCCAGATGACGATGGCACGCCTTGAGTACCGAAAATGTGTCGCAGGCTGCGTGGATGTGCATACAATGTAAACAGTAGAGACACCCGAACAAAGATACTGACGGTGATGTCTTTGTAGAGGAAGATGAAGAGTTGGTCAATGTTTCGCAAGTGTAAGTGTGAAGATGGTCGAATTGCAGCGAGCAGGAGGTCAACGTCGTCGCGCACCGTTGCATTCCTAGCCTTGCGGACCAAAACATTTACAGTAATCATCATCTCTGCCAACAACAAACAGCCCTCCTGATTCTGTCATTCGGTCCCCCTCGTCTCGGCACAGAGCTTCTTGCCAACTTGTTAATCGCTGACAAAGGCCACCGTTGGTGTCGATTGACGATTTCGCCGTCTTGTCGTGGTGGTTCCTTCCTTCTGCATCACCTAACTTGTACCTTGTCCCTCTTTATCGACCGACCTATCCACGCCTTCCTTCCTTTCCTGTTGCGCCCGCGTAAACTCGCTTGCGCCCGACTATCCTTCATCGCCGCTATAGATACATACCTCATTTGTCTTTATCACGCCGCCAGCACAAACACTCCGCTCATTACCCGACCTGCATCTTAATACTCTGGCCAATGCATAATTAATCACGCTCGTTTTCTTTTGATTCGACTTTCAGAGCAGGCCTTGGATTGATTGGTTAGTCTTTTGCTATCAGCCACGAGTGTTTGGATCGCAAGACAGTATACCATCGACGCACATTTACGAGGCACTTGACAACCAATCAAGATTACACGACTTAACCACAACACATCTCCGCCGTCATGGCCGACCACCATCGCCACCAGCCGCGACCATCAACCAGAAGGGAGGTACTTGGACCTGGCGAGTCCCGCGCCAACATCGACTCCTCCACACGCAGAAGCACGCGGTCCTCGAAAGTGCCCGAAGTGTCGTCGCCCACGTCCCTCCCCCACAACACGTCGCTCGCTGCAAATGGTACCTTGGATGTACGCACAAGCAGTCCTACCGCCTCATCACCGCGTCAGACCCACCTCTCCTCGGCCGCACCGGAGTCCCAGCGAGCCAGCAAACGCTATTCAGAGATATCAAATTGTACAACCGCTTCCGGATCAGGTCGCAAGAGCTTTGTTGGTCGATGGCAACTAGGAAAGACAATCGGCCAGGGAGGCTGCTCTACTGTTCGACTGGTCAGACACAAAGATACCGGCCAGATTGGTGCCGCAAAGATCATCTCCAGGAAGATGGCCGAAACAGTTCGTGCTCAAAGTTTAGCCAACCTGGCTGAAATGCCCGACAAGTCACTGCAAGATCTTGTTGCTGCCGGCAAGGCGATGCCACCCCCTCCCCCAGGTCTTTTGCGTGAAATTGCCATTATGAAACTACTCGACCACCCCAACATTGTTCGCCTGTACGATGTTTGGGAGAACCACAACGAGCTGTACTTGATCATGGAATACGTCGAGGGAGGAGAGCTCTTCCACTACATTGAAGAGTGTCGTGGTCTTGGAGAAGGAGAGAGTGTCTACATCTTCCGCCAGATTGTTGCCGCACTGCTTTACTGTCACCGCATGCACATCCACCACAGAGATCTCAAGCCTGAGAATATCCTGCTGGACCGCGAGAACATCCAAGTCAAGCTGGTTGATTTTGGCATGGCCGCTTTGCAGCCAGAAGGCAAGAAACTGACTACGGCATGTGGCAGTCCTCACTACGCTGCACCCGAAGTTATCAAGAGCAGACCCTACGATGGTGCGCGAGCAGATGTATGGAGCTGTGGTGTCATTCTGTATGTCATGCTCACTGGAATGACCCCCTTCAACTACGACCAGGACAGGAATCTTGGTGTCATGTACAGAGCCATTGCTGAAGCCGACTACTACATGCCCCCAGAACTCAGTCGTGATGCTCAAGATTTGCTGCGCAAAATCTTCGTGCCAGACCCTCGTCGTCGCATCACCATGGAACAGATCTGGGAGCATCCTTTGCTCCATAAGTTTGATGAGGAATGGGGATACACAGGGCCACTCGCATCCAAAGAAGCATGGGTTGGTCCATCTCCAATCCTCGAAGACTGGACTGTGACGCGTGAATCCGAAGTTGACAAGGAAATTCTTCGTAACATGCGTACTTTGTGGCACAGTGTACCTCAATCCGTCCTCGTCAAGAAGCTCGTCAGCAACGAACCTAACCAAGAGAAACTCTTCTACGCCGCTCTCTTGAAGCATCGCGAAGATCACCTCGAAAACTACCTTGGGGGCGCGGATGCTATCAGCTACTCGGCCAGTGATTACCAACACAACACCAACGAGCTCAAGGATCAGCCTCCCTTGCCCAACCAGAAGCAGCACTCACAATCTCAATACTCTATTATGAACGATGAGCATCTTCGTACGCCTCAAGCTGGTGATGAGAACCTGCCGTCCGACGGCAGCTACGACCCATATCGATCTTCACGTTACCAAACCACGCCGAACGGTACGCCATACACCAAGGTCACCGTTCACCGTAGAGGCGAGAGTAATGGAAGTCGCAAAGCCTACATGCAGCACACCCTGCGTCATCCCAACGCCCTTCGCGTTGAAATGCTGAAGAAGAACGGCCTTTCAAACTCCAGTTCCAGTCTAGTGAAGCAAGAGTACAGAAAGTCCATGACACGCTCAGTGTCCAAAGCTTCAACGTCCCGCAACTCGGTTGTCAGTTCTGTTTGGCCTAGCAGCCCACCTGTGATGCCGAGAACAGTTAGCTCGCACAAACATAAGAGAAAGGTCAGCTTCTCTCATCACCGCAAGAGCTCGCAAGCCGCCGTCAGCACCAGCGCTCGCTTTACCCCAGAGCTCCAGGCCAAAGCTAGATTCTCTCAACTCATGCACGGAAGTCCTACTCCTGATGCAAATAGCCCCTCTTGCCGCG
>Ga0181465_100269_pt2 | contig 10020 bp, 7 predicted proteins | sample InSIn3gowninarea_FD_119076 | JGI IMG/M metagenome (GOLD analysis project Ga0181465, IMG submission 119076) | Clean room microbial communities from NASA Spacecraft Assembly Facility at Jet Propulsion Laboratory, Pasadena, California, USA -... ...
TTCTTTTTCTTTCCTTTTCTTTCCTTGGCCTTCCTTTGATTGCTTTGTTTTCTTATCCTCTTGGTGCTCTTCTCATCTCTAAGACTAATTCCAAAATTGAACTGACAAAACGCCCCAAACTGATGTTCTGATGTCTTTCTATTATTGATGCCTCTAATTTCATTTTCCTTCTATTTTCCTTCAATTTCCTCCTCACATGCAACCTGTGACCTTTCACCCTCCTTTTATCCTATTTTCCTTTATTTGCATAAAATAAATGCCAATAATTCATTTTTCCTTTTCAAAGCCTTTTCCGATTCCTTCGCCAATTTCCCCTTAGCCATAATAAACAACAAGTGATGCCCACTAAGATACTTTTCCCAACATTCAGCTTGGAATTTGTGTCCCATGACCTTGGTCTTATTTTTGCTTTATTAATTTTATTACTTGAACTTTTAACCAGGGGTTGTTACAAGCATGAGACAAATAACGAGGAATAACTAAAGTAATAAAAAAGTGAAGGAGCACACCAAAAGGAGCAAAATAGTGTGCATAAAGTTACAAAGCACATGCTAGTGGGATGGTAAGTGTAGTAATTTTAAAAATAGATCTTGTTTTGGGGCTCCATGAGTGGGCTTCCATCATAGACTGTAAGTTCATATGCACCTTTTGAAAGGACTTGAGTAACAATGTAAGGACCAAACCACAATGGTTGAAAGGTTCCTAACCCCAAGAGGTTGTTTTTCTAGTCATAGACGAGAATAAGGCCACCTTCTTGGAATGAGAAAGATTTGACATATTTGTCATACTGAGGTTTAACCCTTCTTTTATGAGGCTTGAGAGCCAAAGCAACATCTTGATGAGTTCCATCTAATCGATGAAGGGAAAACAAACATTCTTGTTTAGTAGAAGTGTTAGGAAGGAGTTCAACATCAAGTTTCAAAGATGGAATTTGAAACTTGATAGGAAGGACTTCTTCAAGACCATAAACCAGTTGGAAATGTGTGAAATGAGTAACAATCTTGACCTAGGTTCAGTAATCACAGAGTGCAGATTTTTTTTTACCAGTTGGTTTAATGGTTTCCTACTAGTCACTAGATCATGGTTTTAAGAACATCATTGACAAATTCAACTTGGCCATTATCCTGTAGGTAGTAGGAGAACAAGTGGTCTTGATGAAAACCAAGCATATTAGTAAGCTCAAACATCATATAATTTTGAAAATGTGAGAAGTAGTCTCTGACAATAGTATGGGGCACACTGAACCGGGAGATAACCTGATTAAACAGGAAAAGAGCAACAATTTGTCCATCTAACTTAAATATATGAAAGACTTTGGCCCACTTGGTGAAGTAGTCAACAATGAAAATAATGTAGTCATGACCATTAGTAGAAGTGGGAGTATAAGTGACGAAGTCAGTACCCCAATTTGAAAAAGGACCAATGGTAATAACCAAATGTAAGGGGACAAGGGGCACATACATTTTCTTAGTGAAGACCCAACAAGGGTAGCATTTTTGGACTATAATAATAAAATATTTAAAGAGAGTATGCCAATAGTACCCCATACACAAAACTTTCTAGGTAGTATCCATGCCCAAGAGATGACCACCACATGCCCCAACATGGAAATCATTGAGAACATGTTCCACTTCTTCATGGGTAATACAACACTGAAGAATGGAATCGACACCACGATATATAATTTATCATCGAGAACAAGATAATGTTTAGCTTGGTGACGAATACAATGGCAGTCATCTTTAGACATGTTTGCGTGAAAGAATTGGGTTTGGAGATATATGAGGATGTCTCCATACCAATGATCGGTAAAGTCGACCAGATAAACCGATGCATTAGGAAAAGGATCATGGACTACATCATCAATATTGACTTGGGAAAGGTCTGAAAATAACTCAATGAAAACCAAATATTTCTTGAATTTAGTAGTGATGAATACAAGATCAAACCTGTGGAGAATAACAATCCATTTTGAATATTTTCCTCCAACTACCTAATGGGATAAAATATGTTGCATGGGATTTTCCAAAGCAATACTGGTCGTTTTTCGCAAGAGTATATAGTGTCTAAAACAATTGACATAAAAAAATGTTGCCAAGGTGAGTTTCTCCACATGTGAATATCGAATTTTAACTCCAACGAGGCCTTTAGAGAGGTAACAAATCACATGCTCATGGTTCTTGTCATCTTCTTGAACCAACACCATTCCTATGGAGGATGGCGAAGTAGTGAGGTACAATTTTTTTTTATGAGAATAGTTGGGAGGACTCAAATGATTGTTGAGCTTAATCGTCCCACAGAAGTGGAACTCCTTTCTTAAGTAAATGCATGATTTTTTTTGTGATCTCAATGTAATTGATGATGAAATGACGTAAGAAGTTTTCCTTCCCTTGCAAAATTTGGAGTTGTGTGATGGATTGAGGAGGAGGAAATTGAAGGATTGCCTTGACCTTATCAAGATCAACCCATATCCCATGCTTAGAAACAATGAAACCAAGAAGGAATCCATGCTTGATAAAGAAAATACATTTATGGGGATTTAGACAAATGTTATAGTAGTGGAGAAAAAGGAAGATGGCTCAAAGATGAGCTAGGTGGTTGGTGCAGCGTTTGGAGTGAGTAGTAGGTCATCCACATAGGCTTGAACAATATGTTTGATATCGTAAAAAATCATAATCCATAGCATTCTAAAATGTGACTCCTGCATTTTTCAGGCCAAAAGGAAGTTTGTGGTAAGAAAAAATACCCCAAGGATAAATGAAAGTAGTTTTATGCTAGTCAATTGGTTTAATAGAAATTTGATTATAGCCATAGAATCCATCCATGAAGGAAATATCTTGACATGTAGAGCATTCGTTAATAATCTAGTCAATGAAGGGTGTAGGATAGTTGTCTTTTGGACAAGCCGCATACAAATATCTATAGTCAACACACACTCAAGTATTTCCTTGTTTCTTTTTGACAAGTACGACATTAAAAACCCATTCTATTAAAGGAATGAGATAGATAAAACCAACTTCGAGAAATTTTTCATTTTTTTCCTTGATAGCAGCAAGCTTTTGAGGGTGAACAGGTATGATTCTTTTCCATCCAAGTTTTGCATAAACGTAGGTATTAATCACATGTTCAACTATGGATGGGTCAATACCAAGAATTGTTTCATAAGACCAAGTGAAAACATCATGGAATTCCTTAAACAAGTAGGAGAAACTAGCAATATCCTTGAGAATGCATTCAACTCCAATCTGAATAATTTCCACGACATCTATTTTAATTGAAATGTATATAAGAATGTCTTTGATAGGTTTCCTAAGTTTCCTTTCGAGTCTAACTCTTGTGTTGGGTATACGACCAAAGTCCCACATTGACTAGAAGTGGGAAGGATCATGGGTATATAAGGATGGACAAATATCTCCATTGGTATGAGGCCTTTTGGGGTAAAGCCCAAAAACAAATCCACGAGGGCTTAGGCCCAAAGTGGACAATATCATACCATTGTGGAGATATGTGGTGTCCAGAGTCCTTACAAGTGGTATCAGAGCCATGGTTGAGAGTTTGGGCTTCGAATGTACGCCTTCATTGAAGGATTTATTTTAGCCCAATGGATAAAAGGATTAGCGCAGAAGTTTGTTGTTATTGCTAGTGAAATCACTGTTGAAAATGGTTAAAGAGATAATTGAATTTATATCTAGTATGAATATGGATCAGTGATGTGGTCAGGGCATGCGTTGAAGGACTGAGACGGGCCATCGGGCTTTAGATCCGATCAATTAGATTTTTGCATGCCTAATTTCTTAATCATATATGTATCATCTGTTGGATTGATTCCACATGAAGAAGTTGAAGGATGAGAAGCGACCCCAACAAAGTCAAGGATTCATCTCAGAGTTAAACTTGGCAAGAAGGCAGCAAAGAAACAAAACAAGGATGCCCGCAATTGAGAGAAGATGGGTGAGAATGGCAGCAGCAATAAACAAAAAAAAATAATTAATGAAGTCAAAATTATTGCATGTAAATGGGCATACTACTATAAGACATGGTAAGGCATGTGTACCCCTTGGTAATCACCGGTAAAGTCTGGGTTAAACCTAGGTGATAGGGGCGATGTCGGGTTAACAATACCCCAGGTAAAAACTTTGAGGGGGGTAAGAGCTAGAGTGAGCGGGATTGTCTCACCTAGCAGGATTGGCTGGAGTTAGTCAAGGAACCCCAAGTCAAGTTTAAGGGGGGGAATTGTGAAGTAAACTTGACTCGGTATAGAGTCAAAAGAGGTGTTAAACAGTGATGGTTTTGGGGCACATGGTATTTTGCACCCATGGTATTCTGCCCATGGTATTATATTTAATGGAGCCTATAAAAGGCTGGAAGGACTTCATTGTAAGGCAAGGGCCCAGAGGTGAGCGGTGAAAGCTCACTTGGCCGGATTGGCCAGGGTTTTGGCCAAGGATAATGAAATTTCATTATGAATGGGTTTTCCCTAGATTTGGGGTTTTCCCATATAAACATGTGTGTTCATGTGTTTATGGTTGTTGCTGGTTATTTCTTATATTTGTTTCTCTCAGTAATTCTCCGTAATTAATTTGTGTTCTTGGGTAAATCTCTTAACATCTTGAGTAGTGGTCAAAGAGGAAGGGACAATCTCAAGTTGATCAAGTGACATGATTTGTAAAGGGCTCATGTTCAATTCAAATGGAAAAGAGGCTGATACACGATGGAAAAACTCATCCTAAGTCTGCTTAGCTAGAGAGATGATATCCATAACAGCCTCATCAGAGAGCAAGATAGTTTCAAGAAGATCAATGAGGAAGATGTAGTGAAAGAGTCGGTGGTACCATGGGCCTTAACCAAGGAAGACAGAGAATCATACATAGATTAAATAGCTTGATAAGTTAGTTCCACTGGTGAAAAGGACATCTATTTTCCAAAACATTCAATGGAATAAGGGGGGAGGGAGGATCCATGGATCCGTAGGGCCAAGAAGTATAGTAAAGACCATATACATGGTGATAGGAACCTCGTGCAGTGGGGGAGGGAAACACCTTGGACGAGAGGATCCCTTCAAAAGGTTGATACCAATACTAACAAAATTTTCAGTACCACCCACTAAAGGAACGTTGTGAGAGGGTAACAATTGAAATTTGGGGATGCAAAAAGATAGTTGGTCCATAGTCACAATTTTTCCTTGGTGAGGAAAATAGATGAGTCAAAAACTAAAAAGACAATGGATTTCATGGAATAAGTCCAAGTACACCCCAACAAAAGGTTGTAATTGAGTGGATGATCAAAAACTTCAATATTGACCATGACATTCTTCCCCTCCAAAGTAATGGGAAATGTAGCAAGATATCCTTTAGGGATGAAAGTATGGCCATCAAAATATTTCAGTGAATTAGATGGCACAGCAAGTTTGGGTGAACCCATGGAGAGCCAACAAGTAGTAGCCATTACATAGGTAGGTTCACCTTCATCAATGATAGTATGATGAATGCCTTTTCCTTTCACTTGAACATACACTTGAAATGCAAGTTGATGTGCAAGGTGAGGTGTATTTTTGTCCATGTTAAATACAAATATATTGGAATCCAGGGGGTTGACCCCACCTATTGCCAAGAGTAAATATTTACGTTTCATCAGATAACTCTAGAAGATTTCAAGGATAGACATAAAAGAAGGGGCCCATGTGAGATCTTCTACAATGTTGTAGTTCTAGGCAGTGTGGAAAATTAAATTATGCATAGTGTGATGAAGCACCCCTTTGGGGTGGTGAATAATAGGGTCAGAAAAAAATTCTCTCGATATGAAGATCATTAAGCGGAGGCATAGTGGAAGTTGATAGGGTATCCAAAGTTTCTGGGACAGGGTTACTATAGTTTTTAGATCAAATTTATAAATTGACCATTTGATTAATGGCATAGATGATAGATGATCCTTCTCTTGGCAAAGGGGGGATGGGGATCTTCATTTCCCTCGTGTGGAGGGGGAGGTGTATTTGCAACCAATTTTTTGTTGTTGTTGTTATTGAGTGGGGAAAGGTTGTTTAAAATAATAGGAGTTTGAGAAGTATTCTTTTGCACAAGGAAATCAATGCACTCTTGAAGACGAGGACATTTATAGGTTAAATGATCCTCAAAGAAAATATTGCAAGGAAATTTCACAATTTTATCTTTCCGTGTGTCAAATTTAGCAGTAGTAAGGGCTTTCCGAGTTTGAGTGTCTGAGTAGGTGTTTGTTCCTCAGAAGGAGAGGTCTTTTTCTTATTCTTATTTTTCTTTCTATCGGATTATTATATAGACTACACAGAGTTAATCATGGTAGATGGAAGAGCAATAGTGTGAGCAGGTGTAGTTGAGGCGGAGCTTTAAGTAATGGATAAGTGGGAAAATTATTTGCTCAATTGTTTGACAACGGTCCCAAAGGTAGCACCGACAATATTGTTGACATGATGACCATGTTTTTGTGTAATGGGAGTATTTGAGGTACGAGGAGAATTAGGGATAAGTCATAAATCATACCTGACTAAGAATAGATGATATCTAAGTGTTGGACATAATGAATGACTTGATCTTTAGTAACATCTCTGGACAAGACAACATCCTTCGCAGTAAGAGGTAGGAGAGACTTACAAAACTAATCAACTAACAAGTAATCTAAAAGTGGGGCATTTACTAACCTCTACCTGCATCTCTATTCCTGGATGTGATCAGATATTTGGGTGGAAGTGTTCTAGCATAAAGTAGTCAAGGGTTAGGTTTCAATTTCGTAATGGATCGAGAAATTGAAGTGTTTAAGAACTCCATAGTGGTTCAACATACCATTTGGCTACAATTCCAATTAGGGGAAATATTTGAAGACATATATTATCATCAATCATTGAGTTAGAAACACACCAAAGGTGGTAAGTGGTGACGGTGTAGTCGGATCATCTACCTATTTTCCCTCGAACTTAGGAATGTTTGCAGGAATCTTATGTGGGATTGGAGGCCAAAGTAAGTTATGATTGATGGGAGTATTGTTAAACTTTCATATATCCGACACATTAAGAGTAGCCAAGGACAACAATAGCGTAGGTGTTGTTGGATTAGACCATGGAAGAGTAGGGTGACTAAAGGGACCAAGAGATCCTCCCATCAATGGGTTTCTAATAGAGTACATAGGTTGTGAAGGATAGTAATTTCCTTGAGGTGGTGGTGGAGTCATCTACATTTATGGGTCATAAGGCATGCCCCCAACCTGAGGAAGGATACTCGTGATTTGGTTTCCCATGGGATAGAAGCTTCCCCCAATAGGTAATGGTGTCTGAGTTGGGAGACCCCAGGGGGACACAGTGGGTCTTAAAAATGGAACACCACTAGCCACATAAGATGGAATGGGTACAAGACCACCACTAATGGCATAACCACTGGCAAGAAAGGCATCAATAAAGGATGGACTTGGTTGTACTAAGTTTCATACATGCATAAATTCCCCTAACAAGCATATAGGTGATAGAAACATTTCCCCCACTCAGTAATGGAGAGGGAGTTGAACTAAGCAATGGTTCCATTCGAAAGGGTTATTGAAGGTTGTCGAATTGGGAACACCCAGTGAAGTGAGGGTCGAGGGACTAGGAGTTGACATGAAAGGAGTTGGCACAATGCAAAGAATGAATTGTTGAGGTGGGGTTCATGGATTAACCATAGGTTATATAATATGATAACTAACAATGAGTGTGGAACTTAGTGCAAGTGAGTTAGGGGAAGGTGGAGTGATGGTGCCTACAAAGGAACACAATTCACTAGAAATGATTGAGGTGTTTAAATAGGAAACAAGTGTAGGCACAACAGGAAGTGGAGCGACCTAAATCAATACAAGCGTAAGAGGGTTAGTAAGTGAATGATTATAGGCCGGTGCAAATAATTTAGTAAATGAATCCTCTAGTAGTAAAGGCTCTAGGTTAATACAGTGCAATTCAGGGTCTGAAACTAGAGATGGACTCCCCTAAGTAGAGGGGGAATCTAGTTGACTCATATATTCCTCCATAGAAAGTGGGGGAAGGTCTCATAGGCATATAGACTGATGAGGTCTTATAGTAACCGGGGTGAAAGATATATGTTTCACACATTCATGATTTTTATTGTATTGACGTTTCAAACCAACCTCTCTAGTTCATCATCAGGATCAGATGTGTGAAAAAGTCAGATAATAAGGGGGAAATAAATAGAGGATAGGGTTGGGATGATGATGAATGGAGCTGACAGGTTTGATAAGGTTTTGAAATAACTTTAGTTTAATTAATTAAATATTACTTTTAAGTTTTCATTTTTGTTTCTATAAAATGTTTATGTTTTTATTGATGATTATTAGTTTATTTAATATTTGTATGTTTATTTTTTTTTATGATGATTATTAGTTTATTAATTAATACTAGACTAAGGTTTACATAAATTTATTTAAATATAATCTTAATAAAAAAATTAGGGTTCTTTATTAATGTTTATTTATTCAAATATTATAATGTAATATTATAATATTATGATGTTATTTCTTCAAATATTATAATGTTATTAACTAAGCGTTATTTGTATTAATTATTTGAGTTGACATTTAATTAATGCTTAATATTATAATGTTTCAAATACTATAATGTTATATGTTTATTAACTAAAAGTTTTAGTATTAATTAGTTTGTTGAATTATTAATGTTAAATTTACTAACATTAATGTTTTAAATGTTGCATGAAATTAAAACATCTAATTTTATGATATAATTAATTAGGTTTTCTTTATATTACTAATTTAAATGTTTATTATATTTCTCTTTATTAGTTAATAATTTTTAAGATAAATTGCTAAGGAAGTTCCTAATTAATGATGATAGAATAATATTATATATTGATTTATAAAGGTTCCTTATGGGGTTCTTTTTTAATTTAATGTAACAACCGATACTGGTTAGGTGGTCTATCATTTTCTCATTGTAATCTTTTGTGTTCATAATAATAGTGGCACCACCTTTGTCTACTTTTAAGACTACAATGTTAGGGTTTTGGTTTAGGGTTTTGAGAGCAAGGTATTCTTGTTTGGAGATATTGCTTCTAGGTGGTTTAGCCTTTCTGCGGATGATGGAACAATCCTATCTAATGATTTCTTTGATATTGTTAGGTAAATCCTTAATCCCATACTCAATGTTGCATAAAATATCTTCATTGGAGATGGTGCGAGGGGAAATAACAAAATTCAGGCCTCTTTTCAAGTAGACCTAAAGTGACTTGGTCAATCTGGGTATTAGAGAGATTTATGATACTTACCTTCCCAGCATCAGATGTCACTGTATCACTGTTTATTTCGAATTCATTAGTGTCTTCATTGGAGGATTTATAGACCTAAAGTGACTTGGTCAATCTGGGTATTTACCTTCCTAGCATTAGATGTCATTGTCTCACTTCTTATTTCGATTTCATTAGTGTCTCTTTATAGACTTAAAGTGACTTGGTCAATCTGGGTATTTACCTTGCCAGCATCAGATGTCACTCTCTCACTGCTTATTTCGATTTCATTAGTGTCTTCATTGGGGGCTTTATAGACCTAAAGTGACTTGGTCAATCTGGGTATTTACCTTCCCGACATCAGATGTCACTGTCTCACTGCTTATTTCGATTTCATTAGTGTCTCTTTATAGACATAGAGTGACTTGTTCAATCTGGGTATTTACCTTCCCAACATCAAATGGCACTGTCTCACTGCTTATTTCACCAGCTAATAACATTATAATATTTGAAGAAATAACATCATAATATTATAATAATACATTATAATATTTGAATAAATAAACATTAATAAAGAACCCTAAAAAATTTTATTAAGATTATATTCAAATAAATTTATGTAAACCTTAGTCTAGTATTAATTAATAAACTAATAATCATCATAAAAAACATAAACATACAAATATTAAATAAACTAATAATATTTGGTCAATAAAAACATAAACATTTTATAGAAAAAAAATAAAAACTTAAAAATAATATTTAATTAATTAAA
>Ga0181465_101454_pt1 | contig 10011 bp, 13 predicted proteins | sample InSIn3gowninarea_FD_119076 | JGI IMG/M metagenome (GOLD analysis project Ga0181465, IMG submission 119076) | Clean room microbial communities from NASA Spacecraft Assembly Facility at Jet Propulsion Laboratory, Pasadena, California, USA -... ...
CAAGTCCCTCTAAAGTTCCCACGGCGAGGTCGTTCGATAGAGCATGAAAGCTCTCCCAAGCCCTGCCAAGCCTGGTCTCTCGCGAGTACCGTTCGAACTCACACTAAAATTCATTATTCTCGTTACATCATTATAATCGTTATAGCTCATAACCAATATAAATAAAGATACAATATGACTAAATAACACAACAATCTAAAGTATGAGTTGCCACGCTAAGCTGCCTCGCCTGAGTTCCACGCTTGAGTTACCGTGCTTGAGCTGCCACACTAAGCTGCCTTGCCTGAGTTTCCACGCTTGAGCTGCCACGCCAAGCTACCTTAATCCCAAATACTGTTGTTAATGGGAGGATTATCCCTAATCTTAAGATTACCTTCAATCCCCCTCTACAATCTACAAAGCATGAATTAAACAATAACAACTATATTAATGGATGGGGTGAAGAAAAGTGTAACTTACATACACACATGGGTGTCAACCAAATGAGGAAGAAGAAAGAGATCTCAAAACCCACAAACCCTAACCTAAAATAATCTAAAACTGAATATATCTATATTTACAACAAAATTCCTTTATATAGTAAGTTGGGAGAAAAATAAAGAAGAAATAAAAGAAAAGGAAAAGATCTCAGAAAACAGGGGATCGATCGATCGATGGTTAAAATATGATCCCACTATCTTAGCTTGAGGCAAAAATGTGAAGGATCTATCGATCAATCCTTTTGATCGATCGATCGATCAAACAGGGCTGCATAATCTTTCCTCCTGTTTTGGCTCATTTGGATTTCTCTTCCTCTAGAAACGCAGTAACTTCTTCGTTCGGACTCGGAATCGGACACCGTTCACGACCACACGAAGCTTGCGAGGAGGGCTACAACTTCCATGAGATGTTGGGCCAGGTGCCCAAACTGTGAATTGACTCAATTGCCCTTTAACGTGCGATTGCGTACGGAACTTGAGCGGAATGGGTCCGAACTCCATTCTTAGTACCTAAATACCTACAAAAGCGCAATTATACCTCATATAGCATGTTAACAATATAAATCCGAGGTTGTCTGGTTAACGTGCTTAAATATAGAGATTAAGGCACCCGAGGGGGCTAAAATGCGTAGGTTCGAAGGATGAAATACGCAATATTTGCGTATTATCACACCCCCTAACTTACACATTGCTAGTCCCTAGCAATGAAATAGGATGCAACAAGAACTACAAGCAAACCAAAAGCAGGATAAGTACAAAAATATGGTACAAAAACATAAGGCCACTTTCGCGGGCGATTCGATTGCATTTAACGTATGCAATAAGCCGTTAAACCCCTAGGTTACCCTAGTGGACGAGTGTCGTGTCGTGAGGGTTTTCAGGGATGAAACCCACAAACATAATAAAGTTTCCTCAAAATATGCCCATTCAAGCATGTGACAAACTCAACGATACGAAAAAGATTTCAACATGTTATTAGTATAGCAAACGAATTCGTGTGAAAAGTCCGTAGTTATTAACATTATCGAATGCACCTCATTGAATTGAAACTTTAAAAAGTGGGAGGGGAGTGAGCACATGCAAAATATGATTTGGCAAAAACTTAAATAAATCGAATACTAAATATTAAAGCATGCATATAAATCAATCCTCACGGGCATTACACTCATCAAATGAATTCACTTGAAATAGGGAGGTAACACACGGGACATGCGGGCATAAGGAGTAAATGTAAAGGGAAACTAGGCCGCGCACATGTCGTAAATGAAGAATGCTATATAGGAAATAAAAATTGTAATCTCAGTGAAAGATATCGCACATATAAAAGAGGCGAAAGGAATTTTCACAGATTATCAAAACTATTTAAACCTTTGAATTACGTCTAGTTAAGATCACATAGGACTTTAATAGGGTTATAATGTAGGCTAGGCTAGGGTACAAAATGAAAGAGATGTATATAAGGATTCAAAGGTGTTTGGGGATGAAACTCGGGATAATGGTGTAACGAGAATAATGAATTTTAGTGTGAGTTCGAACGGTACTCGCGAGAGACCAGGCTTGGCAGGGCTTGGGAGAGCTTTCATGCTCTATCGAACGACCTCGCCGTGGGAACTTTAGAGGGACTTGGTTTAGAGGATTGAGAAGTGGGGCATCGTCGGGGCTTGTCCTGACCATCTTAAATACACCTGGTAAAACACCGAAGGACCCTTACCGTGGAACCTCGGGCGGAGCAGCTTTGAGTTCCATCGAGCGTTGAGTTGTGAACCAAACAGCCCTCTACTTAATGTCACATCTACTGTAAGTGATGTCACTAGCCAGCTAGACAATGTCAAATATGCACTTGAGTAAACCACCGTGGTATTTGGGGCTGTCAGACAGTTGGTAAGCCACCTCTTTGGCGACAACCCCCTAACACGCAGTGGTTAGGCAAAAGGCATATCTTGGCATTTAATGTCTATGACGTGGAGACAACTAGTGCATCAGGTATTTAATGTTGGTGACATATAGTATGAGGGATGTCTTTCACAGGTATTGATGACTCAGTTGCCTCGGGGGTGGCGTGGGGGCTATTTAAGGACTCCAACCACCTCTAAGGAGGGGATGTTCTTTTGAGAATCCAGAAGTTATTGCTAGAGAGAGTTATTAAAAACCAGAGAGTTTACTCACCCACCATTGTCATTTATTAGGAAGCTTTAATACTTGACAGAGACTCTTGAGGGTGGTTGGGGTGTTTTTGTTGCCTGCCAAGGTGTATCTAGGGTGCTTACTCCTCTCTCCCTCTAAATGAGTTACTTATGAGTTCATTGTCATCTGATTAAGATATACACGAGATATTTGTGAGTTTAAACTGAGTTTATATTCTTGAAGCTGTGTTTGCATGTCCTATGGCTAATCAATAGTGTTGCTGATTAAATCTATCATTACTGTACTCAAAAGGGGTTACGCCTCCATCTTATCTAAACTACCCTCTTACATTTGGCGACTCTTCTGGGGAGACATTCTTCTAAGCAAGGAGTATGGCGTAAGATAACGTTAATCGAAGGCTCAACTTTGACGACATTCAACACAATGAAGAACAGGCGACGAGAGAACTGGAGGCTCTAAGGGACGGGGCTCCTCGAATAGAAGTACCTCCAGTTCAGACAGCAACAGGCGCTCCAGGGGTGACACAAGCTTCCACGAGCGTTGGGTTGGGACCTGCCCAGGTGGCACTCCTCATGAATAAGTTTTATGAGTTTTTGCAAACCCCTGTAGCTTCAACGGTATTGGAAGGATTTGAAGCCAACTCCTTCGTGACGCCAGGGACAGCCCCAACGATCCCACCAAGTGCAGGCGTAACGAGAATAGTCCCGGAAAGTATACCCTCCAGTGTGAATCCAGCGGTGGGAACCTCAGGAGTATCAACGGCGCCAACTGTAATGATTGCTCCAGCTACAACGGGCATTCAGCCTATGATCCCGTTGGTTGTTGCCCCGTTGGTATCACGCATGGAGGAAATGAGGAAGGAGATGCTGAAGTTCATGCAAGCTTCCCCGCAATCTGTGGGCGAGGTAGCTTCGGTCTATGATGACTTTCGAACACCTTACCCCCAGGAATACAATGACGAGCCCTATCCAAAGGATTTTATTCCTCCTATCTTTGAAAAATACACAGGAAAGGGTGGAAACCCGAAGGAGAATATTAAGCGCTTTGTTGAACACTTGGGGGCACATTGCAATAATAAGAATCTCGGGTTGAGGGAGTTCTCTAAATCCTTAACCGATAAAGCATATACCTGGTATTCTCATTTAGCTCCCAAGAGTGTTTCCACGTGGGAGGATATGCATGTGTTGTTCGTCCATAAGTTCTTTCTGGCTGAGGAAGCTAAGTTGGCCAAGTTAGCACCTCTTATAGAAGTTGTTGATAAAGAGGTGGAGGACATCGAGGAAGATCTACGTTTGGTGAAGCTGAAATGAGAGAAACTCCTTATCGAGCGCACCCAAGCGCAAACGAGTTTGGAGGCTTCTATTAACGCTCAACGGTCTTGCCAAGCAGCTTCTTCGGGCCTCCCTTGAGATTTTTTCTCTTCTAAGGATCCGTGGTTCCTCTTAGGCCAATGAGCTTGTGTACATATATATATTTTTTTTCTTTTTTCTTTCTTCTTATGTAAAACTTGAGCAATAGCTCCCAATTTTTTTTTGTAATGCCCCAAATTTTATGAATGAAGAAAGATATATATTTTCTCATGATTTTCCTTTGTGTTATTACTGTTTGCGCACTTTACAGAGTTCTATGATTCTTTCATCTCCACTTGAATTATAATAACGGGAACTTGCATATCTGTCATTGAAAGAACTTATATACTCATAACGGCTAGATACATCGGTGGCCCAAACATAATTGCTTACACATGATAAAGCTTTAACCATTTATTATTGATCTTGAATGGTCTGTCTTCTTCCATCTTTGAAATTAAGCAATAGCCTGAGTTATGAGCTTCTTTTACAATGAAAGGTCCCTCCCAATTTGCTGCAAACTTGGGTAGGGGCAATCCCCTGATGTGTTTCACTGCTGCTTTCAACACTAGGTCTCCTTCCACGAACTTCCTAGGTCTCACTAAGTTATCATATGCCCTGGAGAGTTGTTTCGTATACATTTGAAAGTGTTGCATCGCATTATCCCTGTGTTCGTCCAACGCTTCCAGCTGCACATGTCTACTCTGAGGAAGCATGCTGCTTCGCAAGGCATATGGAGCAGAGGGAACTTCTAACTCTACTGGGAGGATTGCCTCAGACCCATAAGCAAGAGAGAACGGAGTATACCCCTTGGGCTTTCTCTTAGTTGTTCGATAGGCCCATAATACGGCTGGTATCTTATCATCCCACGATCCTAGAAAATCCTCCATCGTTTTAGCCAAGATATTAACCAAGTTTTGTTAGTTGCTTCGGCTTGACTGTTTCCCTTTGGGTATGCCACCGTTGAAGTATGATGAACAATGAAGTATTTGTCTGTGAGCATTGTTACCTCTGAACTGACAAAAGGGGTTCCGTTATCTGACAGAATAACCTTTGGAATCCCAAAACGGCAAATGATGTATTCCCTGATGAAGTTGCTCACCACCCCTGCTGTTGCCCTTCTTAGTGATATTGCCTCAGCCCACTTTGTAAAACACTCCGTTGCTACTAGTATCCATATCTTTCCTCTCGAAGAAGGATGTATTGCCCCTACCTGGTCAAACGCCCAAGTATGAAAGGGATAAGGTGTTACCAGGGAGTGTAAGTCTATCGATGGGGCATGGATCATATTCCCATGAAGTTGATAAGCTTTGCATTTTTGGACAAACTCAGCATAATCTTTCTCCATTGTTGGCCAATAATATCCTAACGTCATTAATTGTTCATACAATTTAGCTCCTCCTATGCGAACTAGATCATGCGCTTGCTTGAGGACCTCAGTTGCTTATTCTTTCGTGATACAATGCAGTGGCCTGTTGAAATAGCCCCTTCGATAAAGCTGCCCCTCTTGAACGTAGAATTTGGGGGGCCTTCGCTTAAGTCCCATCGCGTCAACCTTCTCTGTTGGGACAACTCCATCTCTGATGAAGTCAATGTAATGTTGTCTCCAGTCAGGTTGAGCTTCCACGAAACGACATTCAGCTGCCTCGAAGAATAACTGGCATTTATCACACTTTCGTTGTAGCTCTGCCCCGTCCTGTTTCATACTAGGCCAGAAATATCCCTCCCTTTGAATTCTCGTGTAAAGAGGTATCTCAGTTGTTTCGCAATGTTTCTCATGTGTTTTCTTCAACCTCCGCTCTGCTTCCTCTGGGCCGATGCATCTTGACAGCCATCCTCCTACGTTTCTGAAGTAAAGGTTTCTCTGGTTTGTAAAGTATTGGGCTAGTTCCCTTAGCCCCATCGTTCCTTCACCAGACTCCAGTTGCTTCCTTATCTCTCCCCTCTAGTCCGCATCCTCCTCCATCGGTAGAATAAACTATACTACCGAAGGAGCCGTTCTTCGTTGAATCACAACAGTAGCTATATCATTCCTCATAACCATTTTCTGGGCGATAGTGGCATAGGCGTCTGGATGACGGTTCATCATTCGCGGATGTCTTTTGATCTTGGTCCGATAGAACTGGCTGAGGAGCCTCTGAATGATTATTCTGTATGGTGCCAGGCTCATGTGTTTCAGCGCATATTCTCCATTCACTTATTGAATCACTAAGTTCGAATCACCTTTGATGCAAAGTGAACTAATTCCCCTTCGAAGAGCCTCCAGCAACCCAACACTAAAGCCTCGTATTCTGTTTCATCGTTGGAGAAAGGGAAATCTAACTTATAGGAAAGGAAAATCTCCTCCATTCCTTTTGAAAGAATAACCCCTGCTCCCCCTTTCTTTTTCGTCGAAGATCCGTTAAACTGCATCATCCATTCCTCATCAGTTGCATCTAGGTAATTGGCCTGTAAGTCATCTCTTGGAATATCTTCTTTAGGTGGCTCAAACGTTCCTGATGTAAGGATTGCCAATAAGTCGGCGTACGCCTGACTCTTGATCGCGTGAGGAATCACACATTTCAAGTCATATTCGGAGAGGATGAGGAACCACCTAGCTGCCCTGCCAAACAATATAGTTCTTGCCAGCAAATACTTAATAGGATCACATCTAGTTACAATATGAATTGTAAAAGATAGCATATAATGTCTAAGTTTTTGCGCTACAAAGACTAAGGCGAAACAATGCCTTTCTAGGCTACTATATCTGATCTCTGGCCCATGTATGAGTCTGCTGAGGTAGTAAATTGGCCGTTCTTGCCCATCAATTTCTTGTGCCAGCAAAGGTCCAATGGACCTCGTGGTAGATGTGATATATAGTTGCAACGGTATTCCCGCCTGTGGGGGAACCATGATCTGTGGTGAAATGAGAAACTTCTTCAGCCCAACGAGAGACTCCCGGTGAACCTCCTCCCACCTGAATTTCATGTTCTTTCACAACAGCTGTATTAACGGGTGTGTCATTTTGGCCAATCCAGGCACAAATCTCCTAAGGTAGGAGACTTTACCGAGGAAACACTTCAGCTCCTTCACCGTTCTTGGACATGGCATCTCCAAGATCGCCCGCTGCTTGTCCTGGTCGATCTGCATCCCTTGTCGATCAACCACGAAGCCTAGGAATTTCACACTTGTTACTCCGAAGACACACTTTAGTGGGTTCATCCTTAATTTATACTTCCTGCATCGAGAAAACCCCTTCCTCAAATTGCTAAGATGAGACTCCTCCTTCCTCGATTTGATGACCAAATCGTCCACATAGAATTCCAAAAATTTATGGAAGAAGTCATGAAAAATGGCCATCATCGTCTCTGGTAAGTAGCCCCAGCATTCTTGAGTCCAAACGGTATCACTATGTACATGAAGTTGCCCAATGGAGTTCTAAACACCGTTTTCTCAGCATTCGTGGGGTCCATCTTAATCTGGTTGTACCCTACATACCCATCCATGAAGCTATACATCTCATGGCCAGCCGTGGCATCTATCAAGCTGTCGATGGAGGGTAGAGGGAACTCATCCTTAGGGTAAGCCCTATTCAAATCTCTGAAGTCCACACATATCCTTATTTGGTTCTTGTCTATCTTTCCCACCGTCACAATGCTAGACAGCCAAAGCGGGTGTTGTATCGATTTGATGAACCCTGCCGCTAATAACCGCTGGACCTCTTCCTTGATCTTCAAATCTAGCTCATGCTTGTACATTCTTGTCGCTTGCTTCACCAGAATGGCCGAAGGCATCACGTTCAACTTGTGGCAACTGACTTTTTCATCCAGCCCTTCCATCTCTGTGTACTTTCACGCGAAGATGTCTATGAACTCCCGAATAAACTCAACCAAGGCTTCTCGCTTCTCTTTACTGATATCTTTCATGATAAAGATATGCCTCGAATACTCCCCTTCTTGAGTCAAGTTCAACAGCTCCAACTCTTGTGCTTGTGGCCTTGGTTGATCCGTCATGCAATCAGGTTCTTCGACTACATCTTCCACGAATTCTTGTATGTTGGAGTTGTCTATCACCATATATTGCCCTCGTTTATCTACCAGAAAGCATTCATATACCGGGTCAGCCTCATCATCAGTCCCTTCGGTCTCCCGTTCACACCATTACAACCGATATACCACCTTTTCTTCTTCGGTAATGACTTTTTTACACTGCCTATTGGCAGTCACAACTGCCTTCTTTTTCTTTTCTCTGGAAGCCTCAGCAATCCTTCCTCCTAAAAATCGACTCATCACGCTCTGTCATTGGGACTCATGCTGCATTGGGTCCACTCTAGGTCTCATCATGTCTTTGATCTGCTTCGAAATGTTTTGGGACCGAGGGACCACCTGGTGGGCTTCTTCGGCCATCACCCCTTCGCTACTTGTAACCTCTTTATTTTACTCGTTCAAGGGCCCCATTCTTTCTCTAATCGAGGGAACCCATGCTCCCTCCATTCTTCTCGTTAGGCCCCGGACATCCTCCTCCAGCTCTGTGTAAAATGATGCATCTACCAAGTGATCTTCTTCAACAGTGAAGGGCCTCCTCGTAGCCCTAATGGTCACCTCCGTTCCCTTGATATTTGCTTTAGCGCATTGGTGATACGTCGAAGGAACTAGCCCTTTGTTGTGCATCCACACTTTTCCTATCAGTAAATGGTAGGAAGTTGCACTCTATATTACATGGAACTTGATGTGAGAACTCAAATTTCCCATCACAATCCCAACATTTACGTACCCAATGGATTTGGAAGACTGGTTGTCATACCCCCAAATCACCAAAGGCATGAGGACCAACTTTTCTTCTGGAATATTAGCTGCGTGGAAAGAGTTGATCGACATAATATTGATGGAAGCACCCCCATCCATAAGAGTCCTTGTAAAACTAACCCCGTTGATGCTAGAAGTTACATACAAAGGCCTGTTATGAGGGAACCTTACGGCCCTATCTGCATCGCTGAAGGTTACTTCTGACAAAAACCTCTTTACCAACCTGGCCATGAGTCCCTTCCATCTTAGCGAAGGGACTGCGTTCCTCCTTGCAATGTCTAGGATCGCCTGGGTTATTTCCAATCTTCTCTCCTTCGGTATCCCTACTTGGTCGAAGAACCAAGTGAACTTTGGGGATTTTGAAACCGCACTGTATTCTATGACGGGATCTGTTTCCTCGCTTTCAACGCTGTATACGTCTTCTACGTCTTTAGCACTTGCTTCATCGTAAGCTAATACTACATTAGCCATTCCCTTAGTATACCTTTCCAAAGATTCTTCGAACTCCCCCTGCTTCATCGTTAACTCTCTTTCTTCTCTTTCTGCCTCCTCGTCATAGGTCATCACTAGATTGGCCCCGTGTGCTGGAAGCAGGTTATTGTTAACGTTCTGCGTGGGGATTTGCAACGTTCCCTCCTTCACGTACTTATCGATGATTCTTCTTAGCGTGAAACAACTCTCTATTGGATGCTGGATCTTCCGATGAATATGGCACTATTTGGGATCCGCCCTTATTGCAGCATCGGGTTCTCCAACAGGAACGCCTTTTGGTTCATAGACCATTCCTCCTTGGACCATTGCGTTGTAACAACTGACAGCCTCCTCTATTGTGCAAGGCAACAGTGGTAGGTCTTCTTTGTCTCTTTCGAACTTTTTCTTGTTGTCCTTCTTCGGTGCTTTACCCCCATCTATTCCTTCGGTGTACCCCACCCGTGGGGGCTAAGACCTTCCTCCCTCGGGTTGCATCGGCTGTCTGAACATCATGGGCACCACCACCGGATTTGGTCGTACAACCAATGAGATATTCCGTGCCGCTTTTAGGAACGCTGAAAATGTTGCCTCGCGCGTCTCGTTAATAAGGTAGTAGATGTACTCAGGAAGCAGCCCTTCCGCACAGATCTGTAATAGTTTAGACTCTTTGGTCTCCTCTCTTACATCGAGGGACCTTTCCCTAAACCTTCAAACATATTCCACCACGTCTTCCCCTGGTAATTGCTTCTCTCTCCCTAATTGGGTCAGAGTAAACTCATCCTC
>Ga0181465_101094_pt2 | contig 9999 bp, 9 predicted proteins | sample InSIn3gowninarea_FD_119076 | JGI IMG/M metagenome (GOLD analysis project Ga0181465, IMG submission 119076) | Clean room microbial communities from NASA Spacecraft Assembly Facility at Jet Propulsion Laboratory, Pasadena, California, USA -... ...
GGAAGGACCCAATATGCAAAGGTACCCCAAGAACAAGTGAAAGTGGTCTTATCTTGGTCTTCCGGGCTGATTTGGATCTGGTTGTACCTGCTAAACCCATCTAGGAAGGAGAAAAACTTCTTTCTTGACACGCGATCTAACACTTGATCTATGAAAGGCAAAGGAAAATGGTCCTTCTTAGTGGCCTTATTTAGTTCCCGATAATCGACACAGATTCTCCACTTCCCATTTTTCTTTGGCACTAGCACCAAAGGAGAGACCCATTCACTATCAGAGATAGGGTAGATGAATCCTGCATCCAGTAACTTTTGCAGTTCTTCTTTGACAATGTCCTTAAGGGCTGGATTCATCCTCCTTTGAGGCTGCCTGACTGTTTGCAATCTTCCTTAATGTAAATGTGATGAGTACAGACTGAAGGGTGCACTCCCTTCATCTCCTTATAGCTCCAAGCAAAAGCATCCAAGTGGTTTTTTAATAAGCTACACAGTTCTTTCTCCTAAGAGGTGGATAGGGATGAGCTGATTTTCAAGGTTCTTTATGGGTTGAATCCCATATTCTTAACTCGGAGAGAGGTCGAGTCAGCCACACAGAGATCAACTAAAGGATTGGCTTGGGTTTCTTCCACCAGCTCTTCTAATGGTAACACACTGGGGGGTGAATTCTGAATCAAGTTTTCAATAAGATCATCCTCGGTTTGTGGTTTCCCCCCATGGTAGCTTCCACTGCACATAGTGGTGCGGAATAGACTTCATCCTCATCTTCCACCTCCAACCAAAGAGGTAAATCATGTTCTAACAAAGGTTGGGTAGGAGGATATAGGACCAGCTGCTTGGACATATGCCCATTTTTTATTATCATGTTCCTAGCTCGACAACTGATGTAGGCATCTGCAGTAGCCAATTAGGGTCTTCCCAGGATGAGAGGATACCCAGTGAGCTTTGCCTTTAGTTGGAGAACTAGGAAATCAGCAGGGTACTCCCAAGAATTGATGGAGACCATTACATTTTCCACAATCCCTTTAGGGGTCACGATGGAGTGGTCTGCTAATTGGAGTACTGTTGTGGTCTTTCTCAGGGAGCCCTGAAGGTTGAGCTTGAGCATAGTGTCCTTGGTCATCACATTAATAGCAGCCCCTAGATCAATCAGAGTATGGGGGATTATGGTGCCATTGATGTGGACATCGACTACAAGGCTTCCAGGGTCTAGATATTTCAGACAGATCAGCCCCAACATCAGGTCGGACAGTTGTCCTATGACATTGATAGTTGGGGCATCTCTCCTGCGCCTGCCTGGATGCTTGAAGCACTTCTCCTTGATCATCTTGTTGTATATAGGCACATCCTTCATGGCTTGGAGAAGTGGTATCTTTACACATAATTGTTTCAATTCTCCCAGAAGTTCAGTTTCTTCTGGGGTAGGTTGTGTTGTTCCAAACAATCTCTCAGGAAAGGGTGGAATGGCTTTTGGTTCACTTTCCTCTTTTTCTTCCTCATCGTCCTTAGGGAGAGGCTGGTTATCTGAGAGAACCTTCCCAGATCGTAGGTTAAGCTCCTGAATCTCCACAGCATAGGTCGGGCATGATGGTTCCCCACTATATACCTACTGGGCCTATCTGTTATTTGGGTTCGGGTTCGGTTGAGCAGGTATTTGGGGTTGCCTTGGTGGAATAGGAGGCAATGGTTATGGTTGAGCAGGTGGTGGAGGCAAAAGAGCAGGAGGAGAGTTGTACTGGGGCCTCCACCCCTGATGAGGTGCATTCCACTAAGGTTGTGGCTGAGCATAAGAGTGAAATGAATGACTAGTTGGTCGAGCATGGTATTGAGATGGATATGACCAAGGAGGGGATGTGAACCAGGAAGGATGAGTAGGGGGCCCCAAGAAGGCATGGAAGTGGCTTGATTAGGGTTGTAATATGTCTGGGATGTCCCTTGCATTCCCTACTGGTAAAGTCTGGGTCCATGTGGCCTCCTTTCATTCATGAAATAGAGTGGTTCAATGGCTCCTTCGGCCCCTGGTATGCAGCTTTAAGGCCGGGCAAGGAAGAGCACTGATTCGTAGAATGGTCTTTTTCACAAACTTAACACACTTCTATAGAGTTCAATGGGCATTCGTTCCTAGGATGCCTTCTAGTGCACCTAGGACAAAAAATGGCCAAGGCCCTTTCTGCTTCTTCTTGTTTCCTTTTGATATGCAAGGCATTTGCATAGCAAGAGTCTGCATCATTTCGCTCTTGAAATCTTCCAGCAGATTTCCAAATTCACCTCTAAGGGATGAACTGGATGAGGATGACTGGCTAGGGGTTGACTTCCCCTACCTCTCTTTCTAGCTGCCCTAGAATGGTTTCTAAACACAATCTTTATGTCTTCATAAGGTAGTTGGTAGATGTTCCCCCTAGCCAGCAAATGGAGGGTATCTAGAAGGTCTTTCGGGACTCTTCTAAGCAGAACTAACTTCAGAGATTCAGGGTCAAGTGTGCACCTGCCCCTTTTATAACTGAGATGAAACCTCTCTTCATAATCTTCCAAGGATTCATCGCTTCCCATGGTCATTCAGAAGATTTCTTCCTTGGTATCCTTTGAGCTACAGTAATCCCGGTATTTGTTATTAAAGGCTTGCTGCATCTGAGCCCAAGTTGTGATGTTGTTGCCAGGTAACCCCATGAACCAGCATAATGTTGCACCCTTGAGGGTAGAAGGAAACAATTTCAACTTTTGCTCATCTTTTGCATACTCATAGGTTCGACAGATAACAGAAAATTCAAACAAAAAGGTATCAGGATCTTCGGTAGTCGACCCATGAAAGTGGGGTAAGGCTGAAGGACTTATGTTCTTCATTTTAGTGTCCCCATTGGTCTCTTGGATGGGAAAGGTATCCCCTACTCTTTCCCCATTCCCTCTAACGTTTCTGTTTTCGACCATGGTCTCAGGAGGGATGGTTTCTTCCTCTTCTTCTGCTATAGGATCTTCATACATCTCTAGTTGTTCACCTATAGGTTTTTCTAGATCACTGCCACCGAAAAAGAGAGAATGGTAACTTTGTGATGTGGCGGGGTGTTCAGGAAGAATTTCCTTGAATTATCTCTGTTCCTACGAGGCATGAAAGGAAATCTCTTTTTGGGTATTTTTTTCTGCTTGTACCTGCAAAACTGAAATTGATTAAACAAACAAATTGCCAGTACCTGAAATGAACTTGCTGAAATGAATTGCAGAATTGAAATGAAAGCAAGGAAATGACTAATCTACCTTCGTCGGAACGAAAATTGCAGAATTGAAATGAAAGCAAGAAAATGACTAATCTACTTTTGCTGAAATGGAAACTGTGGAATTAAAATGAAAACAGGGAAATGACTAATCTACTTTTACTAAAATGGAAATTGCAGAATTGAAATGACTAATCTACTTTTGTTGGAATGGAAATTGCAGAATTGAAAGGAAAGCAAGGAAATGTAGAAATTGAAAGAAACAATTACTCTACTGTTGCTGAAATGAACTACTTAGCAGAATGTTGCAGTAGAGAAATAGAAGAAAGCAGTAATCACAAAATACTCTGACGTTTCCCTGGCAACGGCGCCAAAAAGTGGTGAGCACCAGTATTGTAGTAATAATGCTGTAACTCTTGTGGCTTCCTACTTTACTTTTATCAACTCAGTAGTTCGTAACAAACTTGAAAGCGACAGTGTTGTATGCACAAGTACTAGCTCTTACTGCAGGCTGTCACTTGGTCAGCTGGTGCAAGATCACTAGGAGCTTAAACCAACTTCTATGAATTCTCAGAAGAAGCTTTTAATTGTGATGAAAGAAAGCTAACTCTACAGAGGCTATTCTATTTGCAGAAAGAGAAGGAATACTGAAATGTAACGCAAACCCTAATTTATCCAACTAACCCTACTTTTGTAGAAAAAGAGATGGAAACTGACGAAATGAGTGCCATTGACTACTGAAAAGGTAAGTCACATCTACTTAAGCTATTCCCAGAAGAAAATAAGAAAAAAACATCTTTTTGTATTTTTTGAGTGTTTTTATGTGAAATTATTATGCTTGCAATTTATCGGATTATGATTGTGCAGAGGTTTGGTGGTGAAGGAAGATAGACTTGGTTTTTGTAGAGGTGGAGAAAGGTGTGGAGAGGTCCTAAGAAGCCCCTAACACCTTTCTGAAGACTTCCATTGCAATCGGATTTTGAAAAACCACTTACAGGGAATTCTACAGGAGGCTGCAGGGGATCTACAGGAGAATCCATAGGAAGATCTACAGGAGGAGGCCGAGAGCTATTTTTGGAGGTTTTGAAGCTGGAAAAATGATGGGAAAGGGTAACTGAAGGCTAGATGAAGTTGTTGAGGTGTCTAGAGCTTGTCAAGGAAGATCAAGAGGGAACATGATGGTTGGATTTCTTCAAATGGCAAGAAGGAAGCTTATGGAGAAAAATAAAAATTAGGGCAGATTGGTGAAATGTTGCGAATGACTTGGGGAATCTGTGAAAAGTGAGTTGATGTTGGCTACTTTATGGATGTATGGTGAGCTGAGGTGTCCTGCAAGAGATCTGCACATCTACTTACAAAAATTGATCAAAGAAATGACTAACTATACCATGAAAACAGAAATTTCTCTAGCTTGACCTAATTTCTGACCTACAAAGAGAAAATGTTGAACAGTAACCTTTGAACAGAAAAGCATGAAGAGAGATCTATTGTAAAAGAATAAGAAATGATCTAAGCAACTGAATCTGAAGCAATACATTAATCTTTCCAAATCAAGTCATCACACTAGAAATTGCATGGGAGAGCAAAATTGTGTTTTTGGTGGCAGCAGTAGTGCCTTGACCTCGAATCATAGTCCTAGAAAGGGAGAAAGGAGATCAGGGCCTGCTGTTGGCCTTTTTGAATCTTAGTCTGTCACTACATTAACCTACCTGAGCAACTGAAACAAAAACAGCTATGCAAACCATCAAAAGCAACCTAATCTAAACAAAGTAAAATGAATCTATGTAACAGAAATTAACTCATGAACTGAAGCAAAAACATATAAGTACAAAGCAATAAGTGTAGGGTAGCTTGGGTTGGGCCCTAACCCAAGAGCTTCAGCCCTCTGAAAGAGATCAGTGCTGGCTCAAAAACTGGTTCATCTCCATTATCAAAAGTAAAAGTCACATTACATGAACTGTTCTAAAAAAGGAAGCTCGATAATGAGCTGAACAAGTGCTGCACAAAAGTGCGAAAATTCTACTAATGATTGGCTAACCTATTGAAGCTCTAAGCCCCCTTATTTATACAAATGGAGTCCTCCAACAGTCCTCCTAAAATCAAGGAGCTCGGCTTCTCAGAACTAGAGATAAACAGCAGTCCTCCTTTACTTGCCCTGTTGTCCCTTGGATGCATCAATGTGGACCTTTGTGCTCCGAGTTGCTGATGGAGGATTCGAGGAAAGGGGTCATAAATGAAGGAGACACCCCCTTACAAATCCTCTTCCTTGTTTTCCTCGAGTATTTGCTGCCATTTACTCATAAATCCCTTGACTTTGTCTAAAATTGACCAAAAAATCTGCAAAAAGCACACATTAGACTATATGGCGAAATGACTAATCCAATTCACTCTATTAGCATAAATATATTCAAAAACATGCAATAAACTAATGAGAATGGTGGATTAAGTCGAATTAAGAGGCAAAATGAGCCCATATAATTACCCATTTCTGAGGCTCATCAATCTGCGCAGATGTAGAAGGGAGAACGTGTGGATCTATTCCTTACGAAACTAAAGGAGACCCGTGATGAGTTGTCGAATGCGGGGCACACACCTCAGAATTCGGAGTTAGTGAGACTGGCTCTAAATTCTGTCTCGAATGAATGGCAAGTCTTTGTCTAGAGTATATTGGGCATAGCAGCATTTCTAAATTGGGACGAGCTGTGGGCAGCTCTGAAACAAGAAGAGCTGAAGAGAGACCTAGTCAAGGTCAAACTTGACGAAAGCAACAACAGCAGTGGGTCAAAACCCAAAGTAGAGGAGGATGATAACGCAACCCTTGCATCAAAGGGACAGTAGGGGCAACAGAGAAGAAAGAAGGATGTCTCCAAGGTGAAATGTTTCAGATGTGGTGAGATGGGTCATTGTGCATCCCAGTGTCCCTTGAAGAAAAAGGACAAGGATGGGAAGCATGATTGTAAGGTTGCAGCCGCAAAGATTGAATAGGAGGGAAGCGTTTGCTATGATGGCTGATGAGCCCCAAATTTGGTAACTTGTTGGGCTCATTTGGCCTAATTATCCTTGTTCAGTCCTTGTTCAATCCTTCATTTTTCATAATTTATGCATTATTTTTCAGTATGTTTATGTCATTTGTACGAATAAGGGTAGTCACTCTTCCTAAGTGGCTAACACGTGCTCATTTCAGGTTTTTTGACACATGTTGGAGCAAAACCGAGCAATCATGGGCTAGAAGACAGCCAAGCTTGAGGTGAGGATTCGTAGAGGGTTGTCTATGACATTAAATAGCCCTTCCTTGGGATCTTCACCCCCAACTCCGAGCTCCAAAGGCCACCAAAACCAGATCTAGAAGGCAGCCAAGCAGATTTTTGGAAAGGGCTATCTACTCACAATTTGGACAGCCAAGTCCCATAGATTTAGGAGGCCAGCTAGGGCCCTCGTGGTGTATAAATGTTAAGGCCTCAGCCTTCGTGAGGGACTTTTGGAAACCATTGCATATTTTGCAATACAGTGCTGTTAGCTTTACCTTGTCCTCTTGTAGCCATTTTGGCATAACTCTTGACTTATGACTATTTTTTGATAATGGGAAGCAGTCCGATTTTATATCAACTCTAAGTTTTCTATAGGAGCCATAGCTCTCAGGGTTGGGCCCAACCTGAGAGCCTAGGGCTTCCTTTTTGTACTGTTACCTTTCCTTTATGCATCGTTGTTTTCCTTTTATGCATTTGAAACGTATTTTTGTTGGCAGATTTAGTTGTGTTGGTTAAATAGGTCACTGCTTACGAACAGAATTGCTTCATATGTTTAAAATAGATTTGTAGGATAATAACAGGAAAGTGCTTCAAGAAAAGGGTCAACAACACTCTCGGTTTCACCTCATCCTTATTGGATCAGGAGCTGGAATTGAAGAAACAGTGTTATTCCAACAAAAACACTAGTTTGCTTTACCATGCAATCCTGAGTGTACTATTTTCATTTGCAGAAGTTGGTTATGTGTTCAGATCTCTGAAATGGTTCATTGCATCTTTGATATACATGGTTCTCCTCCAAATAAAGTTGTTGTTCATTCGTTTTATTGACAGTTAGATTAGATTAGCTAGGGCCTTGATTATTTGTAAGACTTTGTTGATTCGGTTAAATGTACATCGTGCAGGGCATCTCTACCACTCTCTCATCCACGTAAACTTCATCAAAGCCAGTTGTTCCATCTCCTAGCTAGGTTCCTCGTCTCACACCTGTCCTTTTGCCCACGTAACCCTACATTCGTGCTCGATCATTGTCTTAGCCTTCATTAAGCCAAGTCAGCCTTCTACACCCTCTCACCACTCCATCCACCAGTCCCTGGGTCACTCCAGGCCCCTATCCTACCTTCCTATTCATTCAGGCATCTTCCCTCACTCACTCATCCTCTAAAATCCACTTTTTAAACATCTTGTAGAAATTTCTGAACACCCTATAGAAATCTTTGAACATCTTGTAGAACCCCTGCAGACTTCCTGTAGAAGCTCACAAATGAGGTTTCCTGATAGCCAAACGTTGTGAAACTCTCTGGAAGGATGTTAGGGACTCCTTAGACCCTCTCTGAACCTTCCCAACCTTTTCCAAGCATTTCTCCTCCTTGATCCACCCCTGCACAGTAAAAAAGCTAGTTAAAAGCATATGCATGACGATTCTAATAACTTATTCAAAAATACAAAAAGATGTTTTCTTAGGACAGAGGTAGTCTAGACACATGTATTTTACCTTCATCGAAGTAATGGCATCTCTCTCAGTAGTTTGCATTATCATCTTTGCATCAGTAGGACTAGCTGGTAGAATTAGGGTTTGCTAGGGTTTGCATTTCTTTTTGGTTTTCGGTTTCTTTCCGCAAGTAGATTAACTTTCTTTGAGTTAGCTTTCATCCATCAGCTAAAAAGCTTCTTCTAAGAGCTCATAGAAGTTGGCTTGAGCCCCTAGCGGACTTGTGCCAGCTGACCAAGTGACAGCTGCAGCAAGAGATAGTACTTGTGCATACAGCACCGTCGCTTCCAAGTTTGTTACGAACTACCGGGTTGATAAAAATAAAGACGGAAGTCCCAGGTGTTGCAGCATTATTGTTGTAATACTGGAGCCCACCATCTTTTTGGCGCTGTTGCCGGGGAAGCGTCAGAGTATTTGTGATTGCTGCTTTTCTTCTATTTCTCTACTCTCGCTTTCTACTAAGTAGTTTATTTCATTTCCATTATGCAATTTCATTTCTTCAAAAGTAAAGTAGACATTTCCTGCTTTCATAGATTAGACTTTCAATTCTGCAAGCGTAAAGTAGAATTTCAATTTTGCAAGCATAGTCTAGTATTTCCTTCTTGCAATTTGATTTCAGCAAAGTAGATTAGTCATTTCTTGCTTTCATTTCAATTCTGCATTTTCATTTCTGCAAGATAGATTCTAGTTAGTTGTCATTCCATCTGTTTCAGTTTTGCAGGTACAAGCAGGAAAAAAACAAAAGCAAGCAAAAGTCTTTCCATTTCATGCCTTGTAGGAACAGAGATAAAACCGGCAAATTCTTACCCAACATCCCCACCACATCACTGAGTCAACCTTTTCTCTTCTTTGGTGACAGTGAGCCAGAAGAACCTATAGGTGAACCTCTTGAGATATACGAAGATCCTATAACAGAAGAAGAATTAGAGAACACTCCATCTGAAACCATGGCTGAAAACCGAAACGATAGAAGAGAAGATGAGAGAATAGAAGGTGTCTTTCCCATCCGGGAGACCAATGGAGACATGAAAATGAAGAACATAAGTCCCTCAGCTTTACCTCACTTCCATGGATTGACTACTGAAGACCCTGATACCTTCCTGTTTGAGTTTGTTGTCCTTTGTCGAACTTATGACTATGCTGAGGACGAACAAAAGTTGAAACTCTTTCCCTCTACCCTCAAGGATGCAGCATTACGCTGGTTCATGGGGTTACCTGAAAACAGTATCACCACTTGGGCTCAGATGCAGCAAGCTTTCAATGCCAAATACCGGGACTACTGTAGGTCCAAGGAAACCAAGGGAGAAATCTTTCGGATGACCATGGGAAGCAATGAGTCTTTAGAAATTACGAGGAAAGGTTCCAACTTAGTTATAAACGGGCCAGGTGCACACTTGACCCGGAATCTCTGAAGCTGGTCCTGCTCCGAGGAGTCCCTGAAGACCTTCTGGACACCCTTAACCTGCTGGCTAGAGGAGACATCTACCAACTACCTTATGAGGACATAAAGACCGTGTTTAGAAACCATTCTAGGGCGGCACGGAAGAGAGGTAGGGGGAATCATCTTTCAGCTAGTACCACCTTCTCCAAGCATGAGTTTGCTAACCAGATCGAAGACCTCAAGAGTGAGATGAGACAGACCATTGCCATGCAACTTGATACCTTCCGAATTCAGCAAAAGAAAGAGGAAGTTGAGAGGGCTTTGGCCATTTTTTGTCCTAGATGCACGAGGAAGCATCCTAAGAATGAGTGCCCATTGCACTCAGTAGAGGTATGTTTCGTTTGTGAGGAAGACCACCCCACCAACCAATGCCCTACCTTGCTTGGATTTAAAGCCATGTATCTAGGGGCTGAGGTGGCTACTGAACCTCTCTACTTCCTCAACCAAAGGAGGCCACATGGACCCAGACCTTACCAGCAAGGGATGCAAGGGACATCCCAAGCTTATTATAACCCCAACCAATCCGTTCATATACCTTCTTGGGGCCCCCCTGCTCATTCTTCCTGGTCCGCACCTCCTCCGTGGTCTTATCCATCTCCATACCATACTCAACCTCCTTCTC
>Ga0181465_101288_pt2 | contig 9994 bp, 13 predicted proteins | sample InSIn3gowninarea_FD_119076 | JGI IMG/M metagenome (GOLD analysis project Ga0181465, IMG submission 119076) | Clean room microbial communities from NASA Spacecraft Assembly Facility at Jet Propulsion Laboratory, Pasadena, California, USA -... ...
TTGCTGAGCGCCTTAACGGGTTCCTGACAGGTGTTGGCAGCCACAGCAGCAAGTCTGCCGAGCCCATGCAGTCAGCGCCGCTCATGGGCAACACCATAGGCAGAAGTCCTGCACAGTTGAGTGAGGTCAGGCATGCCCAGATGGCGGTGTCTGGCAGCAATGCTGGCTATGCAGGAGACACCACGACAGGTGCTGTTGCCGCTGCTGCCAGGCAGAGCTTGGAGTCTGATATTGACAGGGTCGGAAGCGGTGATGCTGCCAGCACGTCTGGTGACCCCCTGGACACTGCGTACAGTGGCCCTGCGGCCCTGCACAGTGCACGGGAGAAAGCTAGAAATGAGGCTATTGCTGTGTATGGCGAGAGGTGCGAGCTGGGTTGTCTATGTGTGTCAGCGTGATTAAGTCAGCTGATGTGGATGATTTGGCCCAGTCCTGTGTGTTTTTATACTGCCATGTTGGACTACAGCAATCATTGAGAGGTATACATAGCTTTGTTGATGAGCAGAAAGGTGTTGAATACCAGTTTGAAGCCGTCAAGCACTTTAAGCATAGCCTCAGATCCACAGTTGTGATGCAGCGCATATGCATCAGCTACAGCAAAGAGCTACCTTGCATCCCTACCGCGCCCTTGTAGCTAAGCTGTCTGTACATATGATTTCCGACCATATGTGTCCTGCAGATTTGATGCGAAATGCAAGAGGATACAGGCTGAATCTCCTCATGGCAGGCGGCCTGCTTGGGCAGTGAGGCCAGTCATTGTCAAGTCTGGGGATGACTGTCGGCAGGAGCTGCTGGCCGTACAGCTCATCAGTACCTTCTATGATATTTTCCAGGTATTGCTGTCATGTCCTCCTGTCTCATCTCTGCCCTGGATCTGGGTGTGGAGGCTGACATCAGACATTTGCCTTTTTGCACAGACCAGTCTTCTTTGTTCCTTATGTCGCGTCCTGGTAACTGAGCAGTGGCTTTCGTACAGACTTGGTAGGAATGGGCCGTGCAGGGATTATCAATTGCTGTGCTGTGTATGTCAATCTGGTACCATCATTCTTGAGCTATCCATTGGCTTGATTGTCTTGCTGTCAGTGTTTCCAGGTGGGGCTGCAATCTCTGCTGTTCGCTATTTGCTTTCACTACTGGAGAACAAATTCCTCCTGATGTGCACCTGATCTGGACAAAATGGGTTTGTGTGGAAACTGCTGAATGTGGCTGTGCATACCCACTTAACTCATGACGCTGACTACATACATCAATGAATGAGCAGTTCAATGTCTGAGCAAGTGAATGGAGATTGCTCCCTTTCCTCAAAGCTGAATGGTGTGCGTCTGTTGTAGGAAGCGCAGTTGCCTTTGTGGTTGAGACCATATGAGGTGTTGGTGACCAGCAATAGGACAGCACTCATTGAGCTCATACCTGACAGCCTCTCCATTCACACCATCAAAGCCAAGTCACCTCCTGGCTTCTCCCTTAGAGACCACTTCATTGCACGGCATGGCCAGGTGTGCAGAATGTACACATCTTCTTCCTGTGTCATGGTCAGCAAGCAGTGTATTGACTTGGGACATTCCTGATAGCTTGAACACTTCTTGCATTTTCCCATTGTGCTGAGCAGGAACAGTCATAATACCATTGGTCAGGTCATATCCTGCATGTTGTGGGTTTTGTCGACGAATCTGCTTTGTATCCCATGCTGGCTACTGAGCTTACACACAAGACTTTGAGCTGTTGATTGTTCAGCATCTGGCCCCAGGACGCGCTTAGCTGTTTTGAACCAGCGTGGATGCATTTGAATGCTGTGCATCAAGTCAAAGCGCGGCTGCTGTGGGTGAGCATTACATGATGCACGGTGGCAACCAAGTACCTGACCGTCGCCCGCTCTACATGGTGTGGGAAGTGGTGTCTAGGTTTTGTGTTATGGTCAGATGGTTCCTGCCGTCTAGAGGTGTCTTCAGCACTGCTCACGCGCTGCAATCATGCAGCTCATCACTCTTCAGACACTGTCAGCCGACTTCAGCAGCATTGGGTTCCGCAGGGTACTTCTGCATGTCTGGAAGCTCAGAGGAACTTTGTAGAAAGCATGGCAGGCTACAGCCTTGTGTGCTTCTTCATGCAAATCAAAGACAGGCACAATGGCAACATCATGCTGGATGAGCGGGGCCATATCATCCACATCGACTTTGGCTTCATGCTGAGCAATTCTCCTGGGGGTGTGAACTTTGAGGCCGCCCCCTTCAAGCTGACTCGTGAGCTGCTTGAAGTCATGGACTCCAACTCTGAGGGCAAGGCCTCTGAGCTGTTTGACTACTACAAGGTGATCATATTGTCTCACTCGGTTGCATGAGCCCAAGCTGAAGTCAGCCATTCAGGCTTGCTGTGCGTGTCGTTGTTTTGTGACAGCACACCAGTTGAATAGACATGGCTTCACATACCTGCCGCATCTGGCACCAACATGGATATTCCAGCAGCCAGTGTGTCAAACCTTTCTCTCCACTGTGCCTGGTCTGCTCCCCTGTCTCCACTTCTTGCATGTCACCCCGACGACCTTGATGTTTACTGCCCTTTGTGCCTGTGTCGTGTGGTCGTTACCTTGAGGTTTATTTCCCTGTGTCTGTTGTAGTAAGGTCGTATGCGCCACACAGCACAGAGTGCACACTAGGCATCAAACAGTTTGCAGCAGGCCACTGCAAGAGTCTTGTGGATAGGGTCAAACTGCAAGCCATCCTTTGACAGGGTCATTCTGAAGTGGCGCTCGCAATGGGTGCAGGTGTTGTGTATACAAGGCTTCCTGGCGTGCCGCAAGCATGCAGACCGCATCATTCTGCTGGTGGAGATGATGCAGGGCAGTGGCTGCCCAGCCTTCAAAGCCGGCCCTCGCTGTGTCCACAATCTGCGCAAGCGCTTCCATCTGGGCCTCACAGAAACGCAGGCAAGTGCTTCACTCTTGGCATCAGCAGAAAGACGGTGTTGTTAGCCTTTCTTTTTTGCCATCAGCAAGGAGCTTGCGTGCAAAGCAGCTGGCAATAGGCCATCATGTTCTCTGACTCAAGGTCCTGTCCGTCCCGTGTGGGATTGCTGTAAGCAGTCTGTGTTCTGCATGTGTTGCTGCCTATCAAGCCTGTTGTGTTTTGGCTTCCATTCCTGGTGGATCATTGTGCATGTTCGTGAATTGTGTCTGTCCTTGCAGTGTGTGGAGGTGGTGCTGGGGATGATCAGTGACAGCCTGGACGCCTGGAGGACGAGACAATATGACTATTACCAGCGAGTACTCAATGGCATTTTGTGATGAGTTCCTTAGAGTTGTCAGTATGTACACTATAGTAGCTACTTTAGTATAGTAGTACAAATTCAATAGGTCCAGTGTCAGGATTCCATTTGCGTAGACGTCATTATGTTGCTTTAGACTGTTGAATGTGTAGTTCATGCAGGTGTGTGTTGCATCAGCGTGCAAGCCAGCGGCTCTTTGCACTGCTTAGCTACTTCCTTCAGTGTGGAACCAAGGTATCAACATTGGAGGCACTCTCGAGGACCGCCAGTCTAAATTGTTAGTAAGTGGTTGTCACTCAGTGACTTTAAGGCCTCAATACCAGTACATTGTATATGGGTACCTGATGCAATGAGGGCAGTGACATGCCGACAATATTTTGTGCATGCCAGCCGTGTCTACATTCCTTGACTAATGAATGGGCACATTCTCAAACCATATTTCATAAATGAAGCTATACTTTCTGTAGGCACAACAAACCGTCAAGTATTTTGACTACCCGTTGCGCTTCGAGGCATTCATTGCTATGTAGATGCGACCTCGGCTCGTTCATTCAGACACAGTGGCCACGTCTTAGAAATGCTTGTCATGATGAAGAAACTGCACTGTACACTGCGTTGAGCACTGAAGACAGAAGCACCTGCCTCTGTATAGCAGTGTGCTAGGGTCTGGCTGACACACTGAATTGAACAAGGAAACTAAAGCATCTTCCACCTCGCCATGTCACTTTGCAGGCAAGCAGACATGGCACCCCTGACACTCAAGATTGAGGTGAGTAATGGCCTTCATACATATAGCTGGATAAGCTCATCACTGACAGCTGCTGGTGTCAACACTCCCAGGTCTGTAAAAAGTAAACTGATGTATTCTGCAGACAAAACAGAAGTTGCACACACTATGCTTTGCGTCTGTCTAGCCACAACACCAGTAGTATCACATGCTTGCAGACAACTGAAGGGCTCTGTGCCAGGACAAGCAGAGTAGATGGACTATGCTGGGTGCAACACAAACGTCACATGAGAAAGTGAGACACTGCAAGCCTTACTTGGTGGAGTGTAATCTCGTGATGGGTTCTCAATCTTGGCTCCAGGTGCCATCAACGGACCAAAGTCCACATGCTTCTTCTCCACCGGCAGATCCAGTTGATTGAGAGGGTATAATCTGGCAAACTGCAAAGGTGCAACCATATCAAATTACACATCCTCTAGATGTTGGCACATGCAAGAATGACTCAGGCTCCCACCTTGTAGCTCTCAGCTGCAACGTAGAATGGGATAGCATGCTCCTTGGCTGCAATAGCAACCATGTATGAGCCCAGCTTGTTGATGATCCCTCCATTTTCTACCACACCCTCAGCACCAACCAGTACCAGATTCACTCTGCACACCATACATGCTTAGCAAAATGCACAAGTCACGCGCAACAGATCATCAAGTCGACTAGGTGACCCCTGTTGCCGTGGCTGTGCATCTGAGCTTTCGATCTGTTATTGAGTGCAAGTAGTCTGGAGAGCCGAGGCGAGGCCTGTATCTGTAGATAACCGAAGCAGCTATTACTGGAAGTGCTATTGCAACAGTGCAAAGACAATCTGTGGTCATGAAACAAGTGCGATCATGGTAGCACAGCCGTTGGGTCACAAAAGCAAAATAAATGCAGCTGACACTTGTGACAGCAGATGCTGAAGTCAGACACATCATGGGGTCCAAGGACCCACTTGAGAGCCTCGAGGGCAAAAGCCACTGCAGAGTCCAGGACAACAGTGCAGGGCACTTTCATCTTGCTGAGAGCATTAGCCATGTTCAGGCCAGTGGAATCTGGCCGGCCCTCTGTCACTACCACACTGAACTGCACTCCCTACACAATAGAAAGCAAATTGTTAATGTGAGCAAGCCTGTGCAGACCTGGCTATGTCACTTATAAACGTCGTAGTTGTGTATGCTGTCAGTCCGCAAAGTGGAGCTGGCAGACCTCTGCTGGCCCCCCTGTCCATCTCCCTCACCCTGACCGCCCTCCACCCTCCCAGCACACAGCCACACGTGCATGATACAACGCATGACATGTATGAGCAAAAGTAGTGTATTGGGCATGACGATCATGCTTCATCTTCGACATACACACATGTGATCCACGTCGAAAGTGCATGGCTACGTGATCTGGGCGGCAGCAGAACCAGCAACAGGCCCTGCAGCAACAGGCCCTGCAACAACAACATTGATGATGGTGTAGCGGTCTGGCGACCTTGTGCAGCGATAATAACAAACCAGCGACCTTGTGCAATGCATGTAGTGGTTGAACGCAACATCCACAAGAACCATATCAGAACAGCAGCCATTGGCAGATGTTCAGCGCTTACATTGTTGGCAACTTGCTGCAGGAGAGCCAGCGCCACTCTGGAGTAGCCATGCAGCATGACCACGGCATCCTGCTGCACAAAGCCTGCTCCCAATTCTGCAATGGTCTGCCTGGCTCTAGTGGATGTCTCAGCAAACTGCTTCCCTCGCTGCAGCCAGCCATTCACAGCAGCCAGTCAGTCACAGCAGTCCTCACACTGGAGACTAGCCGCACCCAAATTGAGCCACTTGTCGCAGTCAGCATGCGCAACAATGCTGGCGACTGGTCATACCCCAAGTGTCCTGAGCCTTGTGGCACCACCAGTTGCGCAGCCAACTTTGTAACTTGAACACTTTGGTGTGATGTACCATGTGATTGTGTATCTTACTGCTGACGATGGCCTCAAGGAAGTTGCAGTTGCTCAGCTGAGGCATGGTTGGTTCGAGCATGGGTTGGACACAAGGGAAGCATGAGTGAATGTTTAGCTACAACTGAATGTCGCCCAGGGATGTGCATTTGACATGCCTTGTCAAGCAGCGGCAACAGCATGTGTACAGTAGTTGGAGACAAGCAAGGTGTTGAAGGGAGCAAAACACATTCACCCATGTTTGCACGTGATGCATGCAATGTCATGAGCTGACAATGTCATCAAGGCTGTTGTTCTTCCTGCTGTCAAATGCAGGCAGCGTCCAGCGTACTTATAGCCCTGCTATGAAAAGTGCAAGCACGGGGTCCTGTAACTCAAGATGTCTTGAGACACTATGTTCCCATGATTATCGTGCAGGCAGAGCTCGACAAGCTGTCCTTCAAAGGAGAAGCAGTCGGTGTTCGTCAATAAACCTGACCGTGCTTTGTCTGGAATCTCCCAACGTTGCATCATCATGGTCAGTGAAGCTGCTGCAACATGGCCTACCAGGCAATCTGGCCATGTTGCAAAGGTATACGTCAAACACAGAGACCTTCAAACAGCAGCAGGCTTATGCTCCAAGGAGGTAGGCTCACCTCAATGATGCGGGCTTTGGCTGTGGCAAAATCCTCGTTCTCAATGGCCGACGTGCGCGTAGTGTAGCGCAAGAACAGTTCGCAACCAGCATTCAGGGAGATCGCTGTGGGGTTGCAGCTGCAGGCATGCACAGACCTTGAGCAGTAGCTAAATCTTCAGAAAGGGGAGTTTTGGGGGGAGGGGGGGGGTGGGGGAGGGGAGGCACACTTCCTGTCTGTGAAGGCCCACTTCTGGTCTGTAAAAGTGTAGATGAAGCCTAGCTGCGCACGCTTGGAGCCACAACTTCAGGCAATCATTGCATGTAATGGACATGTCAAACACTGGAAGCTTTGCAAGCTCAACATGCAAGTGATATACAACAGGCTTGATGCACACGGCACTACTGGACAGATTCCTGGACACTTAGCAGCTGGTGCATGCAGCAGTGCCATATCAATCATGGCTGTCGGTCACTGTGTACCAGCTGCAGTACCTGGCAGTTGGCCACAGCAGCATTGCCAGTCATGTGGGCAACCTGTTACAGTGCATATAAGCATTCTCAGAACTAGGCTAGACACTCTATAGCAACACCCTGAGGACGGCTCATGACCCCTACCAGGACTGGTGTTATTATCATAGACATCAGCCCTACCTTTGGAGGGACGCCGCTGCATCTTTGAGTTCCTTCTCTAGCCCCATCATGGTCCGCGCTGTGCTTTTGCGGATGATGCTGGTCAGTGCCTACACATGAAACCTTGAGCAACATGCAGAAAAGCTATATAGTGGCAGCACTCACTGCATGGGTCTGCAATTGGGAGATGCAACAGCTTTCTGCACCAGCGTTGCCATGCACAGTATGGGGTCATTGAACACTGTTGAAGCATGCAATCAGCTCATGGGTGCTTTGATACCTTCAGCAACTGTGTTTTGACTTGTGTCTGGTACAACACACCGATACCTGGCTCTAGGCACAGCCAATACATAAGCAGCAATGACTATCTGATGCTGTACCTTGATGGCCGCAACCGCAACTGCTGTGTCGGGTGACCGCTGCAGAGCGTCATGGAACTCTTGTACTATGCTGTCTGACCCACTAGCCACTGCACACATGCCGAAATGACATGAGACATAGGCGCATGTTCTCAAGGGGTTGGAAGCTTGCAGCAACTTTAATGGTCAATGCACCTGTGCATTCAGCAACCAGGCATGTCAGCCAAGGCTTGCATGCTTGTGGAAGAATGATCTGCAGGCCTTGCCACAGCGGCGTGATGCATTGGAGAAAAGCCTGCTTGGTAGGTGTGCATGTGGTGTCTGAGGTGCACCTGGATATCGAGCCCCGCCTATTGCAATTGCTGGACCTTCATGGTGCCACGTGACTGGAGGCTCCCTGAATCCCATGCTTGTTCTGGTATCGGATCTGGAAGGCGGCGCATGCTGTCTGTGGATTGCTGCAGCAGGATGCTGCTGTCGCTCAGGAGGACTGGGCGAGTCCCCGCTCACATAGCCACTGTCAGAGTCTGCATCCTCAGGTTCTTCAGGGATGGGAGGTGTTTTTGAACGTATTGTGGTGTCATGTATATCCCTTCTTTCCCTTTGTCGCTTCTCTGCAAGAAGCCAGAGCTGATTATGGCCCTGGTTGCAGCAACCACCAACACAGAAGTAAGCACCAGGACCATCACCTTCTTCATCTAGAAACATACTAATGCTGCGGCGATCCATGCTGAGCTATTTTACGACCTGAGGCTGTCAGTACTGGTGTCTCAGACCCTGAGGGCAAAGCGACAACGAGAAGCCTGGGGCATGCACCCAGATCACGAGAGTGCTGCAACGACGTTGGGACTCGCGAAATGTCAGAGCGTCAGGTTGAATTTAATACCAGAGTATTATACCCAACGATCAGCAGCATCTCTGAGGCGCCCGTACCGATGTTATGCACCCGCTCGGGGTCGGCTACGTCGTTCACAGAGGCTGAACGGGGTTGTACGCTGCTGCAGAGAACACGGCTCGGGGAATCATTGGCGAAATGTTCTCGTCGCCAGCAAACCTTTCGCTGATCGATTGCTGCAACGATTGCTGCGCCGAGCCTAGCTACAGCGTTGACTTATGATTAGCTGATACAAGCTGACTGCTGTTTTAACTGCAGAGCATGGAGAAGCACCCTCCGCCTCCGAGAATCATCGGCGTTGGATGAGCGTTGCAGTTAGGAAAACTGAAGAAGGTACGACTTCATGCAGCCATGCGCAGCAAAAATTGGCAAGGCTCGTGTGACGCCTTGACCTATCGGCATCTGTCGCAGCCCAAACTCAACAAAAGGATGAACTAGCAGTTTTGGAGGCAATATATGGAGAAGACTGCATCGTCAGCGCGGATCTTGCATCGTTTCAGGTGATACGGGCTCACTCTGTAAATTGACCTTGCCATGGTTTCTGGCCATATGCAGATGGTCAGCAGGATTCTCAGACTCCCACCTTTACCCGCAGGTCTACATACCAGACTCCACACATGTCCCCAACGTCTGCTTGAGAGTTCATTTGCCACCTGACTATCCCACAACTGCACCACCTATACCTGAAGTTGCTGGGCCTCACTTGTCAGACGATGTGAAGGCATGGGTGGTGGCAGAGCTTGAGGGTCAATTCGCTGCAGGCAAGATCAAAGGACTGCACATATGCTGCCGTCCTTGCACCCCTATCAGCAATCAGCTCAAGCTGTCATGCATGTCATATGCAAACTATGATGACCTTCAAGCTTTGCATGGAAAGCTTTGTGTGAGTATCACGGACAGGGTTCTCTGTTTAGGTGAGGTGGTGCTGTATACTTGGGTTGAATGGTTGAAAGAGCAGCAGCACTTATGGGCTCCAGCATCAGAACCTGAGCAGGTCCCCCCTGAGCGACCAGATTCAGATGCAGAGCTGGCCGATGCCGTCCAACAAGTAGGCTCCTGTTTAAACCATCATCCACAATTTCACCTAGCCAGCATATTGGGCAGCAATGTTGCATACCATGTGACAATCCCTGCACTACGCAGCACCAGTACTTAGCGATCATGGGGTATCACTTCCAATACCTGACATCAGCGGCCTCGTCGATGGTAGATGAAAAATGAGACAAGGTCATGTGCATGGGAGGTCACATTACTGACTCTGTCTCTAAGTTGGTATTCATGCGCAGCAGCAGGCTAGTGAAATGGAGGAGCGCAGTGCATTTGGCATGGCTGAGGATCTGATAGTTCATGGCGAGCCCTTTACAGAGCACAAATCTACATTTCAGGTGCGGAGACTCATGGAATGCAAGAGACGATTCTGAGTGCCTGCGACATTGCGATCACTCAAGATGCTCACACATATGAGTGTCTGTCACTTTGCAGTCTGAAGCCTCTGCCGGGCATGTCACCTGCCTTTCTCCCCCCCCCCCCCCCCCCC
>Ga0181465_101457_pt1 | contig 9986 bp, 13 predicted proteins | sample InSIn3gowninarea_FD_119076 | JGI IMG/M metagenome (GOLD analysis project Ga0181465, IMG submission 119076) | Clean room microbial communities from NASA Spacecraft Assembly Facility at Jet Propulsion Laboratory, Pasadena, California, USA -... ...
TATGGGCGGAGTTGGGCTTGTCTGAAATTGTGGGACGATGGAGTTCTGGAACTATTCCTATCAGAATGAAACAGCACTTCTTACCTTGGTTTCTCCTGAGCGACAACACGCTACCGGGAAGCTCTCTTCGTCCGACTGTAAGCTCAGAGAATGCAGGCACCTTGCCAAAAATGCAAAAGTAAAAGTCAAGAGAACTCTTGAGGAAGATTCGAGAAAGAATGCTTACTACCCAGCCTTACCACTGCACGGGTGTGACGGTGCTGTCTAACCGTGTCCGTAAGCGCTGCAACCATAATACACGACAAACACCTGCCACCTTCATCCATCAGGATCCCGTTTGCCGTGTCCGATTACCCGGCCGCGCGAAGCAATGAGATACACACACAAATAGAAGCAAATCTGTAGACAGGCAAAATATACGAGGAACAATGACACTGATCAACTTCCATACTGGTGGTATAGACAGCAAAACACGACTCAAGATCTCAAGAACATCAAGAAATCGTTTCTCACACGCGAATTGTCTTATGTAAACGTTCTTTTGTTCGTAATAAACATACCGTAACCTCTTCTTACCTCGTTATCATTCGCAAGGTACGGTCTTTACACCGTCCGTCGCGTATCCCATCGATGGATACGGGTTTTCGGAGTACTTAGAAGTGACTTATCGACAAGTGCGGTCTGCTAATGTTCCCTGGTACAGGCTTGGTACCCGAAACCCCAACTATCCATTTATGGGATACTCAACCGTTACCGGTACATTTCCCAGCTTACAACTTCATAGAATCCCTGTGAAAAACAACTTTATTACTAGAGACATTCTGAGAGTTTCCTAGTACCTTCCGTTGAACTTCATGATGCTTCCCATCGGGCCAGCGGGTCGATTGTGTTAAAAACATCCGGCCTTACAAGATACGAAGCGTCATCCACAAGACCCGAGGCCTTCCGCATGTTTCGAAAAATCAAGAAAACTTGCAGCTACTGAAGCTGAAAATCCTGACCCGCAGTGGTGCCGTTGTCTAGCCTCTGTGGTCACAGAAGATGGAACTCTTAGAGAAGTTCTAGGCGATTAGATAAGTCGAGTCGAGCTTGCTCCACCAGAACTGCTGGTAGCTTTTGCGGGGAACACTCGGAGAGAACCCATAGATGGCTGCTGCATGTCATTCGGAACATGGCTTCCCGTCGTACGGCAAACGACTTTTCTTTCTTGGCCGACCAGAGTTCACTAGCGGAGGACCATTGCTGTACGTAGACAGGACCACAAGAAGATTGCAAACTCTTCCCTCTTGACTCATGAAACGTGAGGTGGAGATAGGTGCCTGACAAGTAGGTGTGCAATTCAGTCTCCCGCCAATCAAGCACCTCTGACCTGTACACGATCGTCGACTAGTGTCTTCTCAACAAGTGGTTCGCATTGGACCTTCAAGCCACGGGCGGCAGCAGAACACCGCGGTCCACCCGCTGCAATGAGGCGTGCGTCTGGACTGGCTGGCGAAGGTCGAAGCTTTGAAGTTGTGGAGGGGCCTCCTTTCCTCTTAATCAGAGCTACCACCGTTCCTTATATTGGCCTGGAGTGGCGAGGCTGTTCCAGCGATACGCGACGTGTTCAAACCGACTGAAACAAGTCGCTGACTAAAGGCAACGGTGGATCAGAGGAACACGGTGTTGGACCCTTCGTACGTAAGAATCGCGACCGCGGGCATGGCACTGGGCAGCTGGCGCGCACGTGTGGAACCTCGGAGGCCAGTGACAGGCACCAAAGGCACCAAAGGCAGCAAGGTGCAGGCTGGTGGGAGGTTTAGCACAGGGTTAGCAGCAGAACGGGTGGGTTGGGTTCCAGGCTCAACGCGATGACGGTGATGCTGCACGCATTGCTTCCTTCATTCCCCGTGTGCTTCTAGTCGCTTGCCTGAATGGAATTAGGGCTGTCTATCTCTCTCTCTGCCCCGTCCATCAAGCAATTCCCCCAGATGACAACAGTCTCAGCGAGGATGCGACTGGTCCGGCGAGTTTGATGCGAACTACCAGCGACACATGCAGAGCGTTAACAAGACTCGAGCAACGGCCAACGGTTCGCTGGAATGCATCCAAAGTCATACGAGCCCGCCGGGAACGACGGTCGGGAATTTGCCCGAAAACTCGCGTCCGCGGGGCGTCATTGCAGCGAGGCGCCCTGTGAGTGGCCAGTCGCCCATCCTGTGGCCACCGGCTTGACAAGGCTGGATCTGGACCGATGCGTGGGCATGTTGTGCGTCTCTGCCATCATCCCACAGCACAACAGCCCTTCCCTTTAAGATCTCCCGCCCGGCCCGCATAGCGATGACGAGCGAGCCCTCCTACCATTGACTCTCTCCCTCTCTCTCACATCATCGTCGACCGACGACTGAATCTCCACCATCCTTACCTCACCATGTTCCACAACTTCTCCTTCGAGCCCGCCTCGCGCCGCCCCTCCGGCGCAGCTCTCTCCCATCACCACCAACACTACGCCGCCGTCCCACCAACATCCGCTCCCTCATCCGCCTACCCTCCGCTCCCCAGCCCACCAGCCGGCTCCATCGCCGAGCTAGTCCAGCAGTTCAGCACCCACAGCCTGCACTACCAGCCCCAGTACCCAACACAATACACCACACAACCGTACTTCTCCTCGCTACCGCCCACGCCCACGAGCGAGAAACCCGTGCCAACAGACGAGATCGACGACGACTACGACTCCCGCCGCTCCTCGTCCGCCCTGTCGACCTGCAGCGACTACTTCGCCTCCCTGCGCGCCCAGCGCCAGCACTCCACCCGCCTGCAGTGCGACGCCCAGCACGTCCGCGACATCTCCGCGCTGGTCGAGCGCATGGTCGATAGCGGCGAGCAGTGCAACTTCTGCTCGTCGCCCGCGCGGACAGATGATAGCGGTGTTGGCGAGGATGCTGATGAGGCGGCGGATGCGACGGTCAAGAGCGCGAGGGGGAGTGGGGGAGCTGTGGTGGAGGGGAGGGGCGCGACGCTGAGGTATCGGCGGAGTGGGGATGTGCTGAATTTGCAGGGGTGTGTGGCGAAGAGCGTTAGGATTCGGAAACAGAAGGGTGGGGGGAGGAGAGGGACGAAGTGAGGGGATGAAGATTTTCTTACTCCTTCTCCTCGATGGACGTCTCTTGGGATGGAGCGATTCGGTGCATCGCAGGCGTACTTTGGGCGTTTTGGTTGGATTGACTCTGTCTGGGCTGGACTCCGATGGAGCGCGCTACGTCGGTTGAATTGGGAGGGTTTATGATACCATTGGACTTGCATTGCGTGGCGTTTGGAGATTTTGGAGAAGGGAGTAGACGTGCGATTTACGAGACGGTTTCTGCACTGAAGGAACCAGAGCGGGAACGAAGGATGGATGGAGATGATTGCATGGGATGAACGATGTCTGGAGGATCAATGGAGACGGGATGGTAGAGGGCTCGGAGGAGATGCCATGGGCATCGAGATGAATTACTAGAGAGGTTCAGCGTAACCGCAGTTACGTCGCTGCGCCCGAATCATACACCAAATCTCAGAATACCCATTCATAGCCACTTTACGTGTCCAATGCCTTGTTCCTTGTGACGAGCATGCTCCGTCTCCAACGGTCCCTCCCGTCAGACCCTTGCCAAACCTCAAATCCGCACTTCCTCTCTTCCTCCAGCATCACAACAACCAACCCCCACCACCATGGCGCTCGCCCGCGCAGCAGCCAGGCAGCTGGCCCCTCGCTCCGTGTACGTCTGCGTGCACCCCCGGCCGGCCAGCACGGCGGAGAGTAGAGGCGTGCTGCGCGTACTACAGCGCTTCGGCGAGGTCGTTATGTTCAAGAGTTTACGGGTACGCAGCACCTAGTTTTTCCAGTTTCCCTACTTCTCCAGCCGATTTGCATGGTTTCTTTCTCCATTCAGTGGGTACGCTTGTATCTTGTGTTCTAGGTAATATTCTGGGTTTACTTGGCAAGCACGTTTGAGAATGGCAGGCATGGCGTCGTGAGCTGACAACATCCACAGCACGACTACATCAACCCCATCTCCATCGCCGTACAAGCCATATACGCGGAGCCCGAGGACGCAAAGGCCCTGCTGGATGCCTCGCCGCTGCAATTCTCGCTCGAGACAGTACGCGAGACCGCGCCTGGCCCAGACGACAGCAGTGCCGGCCTCCAAGAGCCAGAAGCAGCTGAAGACAGCGATTCCGGCGCCAGCAGTCCTAACAGCAACAGAAACGCCGAGGAGATGACACGCGCGAGCGCCCTCCTCCAATCTAAAGCCTCCGCCACCAGCAGCAACAACACCACCGACGCCGCCCCAGCCACCATCGTCCCCTTCTCCGACCGCTCCACCACCCGCTCCCCCTCAGCCCGCTCTTCCACCCCTCCCTCCCCCAACCCCTCCCCGCTAAAATCCTTCCTCCTAACCGCCAACCTCTCGCACCTGCGCCACCGCGACGCGCTCGAGCGCTCCCCCTACCACGGCGCCTTCGTCGTCGACACCAAGAGCGCCATCCAGCGCGACCTGGCCAGACGCGTCCCCTTGCTCGGGCTCAGCGAGGTGGGGATGAGGCGGCCGCCGCCGCCGGCGAGGATACTGGTGAAGCGGGGGAAGGAGAGGAAGGGGTGGAGGGGGTTGAGGGGGGTTTGGGAGGAGGGGGTGAGGGAGAGGGAGAGGGGGTTGGGAGTTGAGTAGGGAGGGTAAAAGATGGTGTGGAATTGGTAGGGATTTGAGGATGTTGGGAGTGCATACGCTGCGGTTGACATCCAGGTGTCGAGGGTGGCTAAACTCTCGGTGGTCCGGCCTCCCCCCTATTACTGAAGTCGTTTTCTCGACAATGACGGCCCCCGAAGCGTGGGGATGGGGAAGCTGGCTGGATAGACGGAGAACTGCGATGCTTGTACGCCGACGGCGGGCTGCGCGCCTCTTGGGCGCTACACGCCTGAGCGAGCACAGACGCGGTGCACGCCAACGGACGGAAGAAGAACTGTGCCCGCCCTTTGGCTCACGCCGATAGCTGTCACTTTGGCAAGACCTGTGGCATCACGTCAGCGCAGGCTCAAGGAACCCCGAGTCCGGATCTCGAGGGGAAGAGAAGGACGGCATTTTGGTGGGAGGTGCATGTCTGGACCGTGGCGCGAGTCGCTCGCAGCAGTATAAGCGTTCATGGCGTCTCCCTGCCTTCTTGTGGATTCGTCATTGCCCCAATCGACGCACAACCACCTTGGGGCAAGTTCGCACGGCAAGTGTGTCACTGACACGTCGAGTGGCAGTACTCTGCCAGCTCAACAGGCCTCTCCATCAGCCCAGCAAACATGTGTGGCTTACGGAAAGGCCACGTAGGTGACGCTTTTATTGCGGGTCTCGCAATTAGTATATATTTCATTCAGATTCCTCCTGCATGTCAGACAGTGCTTGGTCTTTCCAAAAGACTCTTCGGAACGTTTAAATCTTCCAATGTCATTCCGCCATATGACCACCATGCCCAACCCATATAATTACTTCTTCCTAGTGTTAAATAATGCGGGCGCTGCGCTCACGCAGCGGTAGTGATTGGCAACTGGACAAAACCATGTTGGCGAAGTTTCGCGGTCCGCATTCACCAGTTCGATTCCAGCGATGCTGATTCCTTCCGTGTCTTGCTTTGGCGATGCGCTGGCATGTCAGAGCGATGTCAGCAGCAAACCCACGCTGCGCACTGCTGATGAGGTTCAGTCACGGTTATTCAATTGACGTGGCTGTGGATATGGAGCATATCCATGAGACATTCTTGGAAACCGACCAAAGACCTCCCGCTTGTCAAGGACAAGGAAGACTCTCACGTACTAACGACCTCAAACTCTCTGCGAGTCTTCTGTCATAACCCTGTTCTCTTTCGCCTTCCTCTGAGTTCCCTTTATGAAAAGCTTCAACAATTCCTTATAAGTCTCTTGCAGGAAACCCACATCTTGCACCTCAGAGACCTTCACTACATTCGTAGCAAGAGCTGCTGTTCTCCTCCCCAAGACACAGAACCAGCAATGCCCCCCAAAAGGGAAGGCAGTCCACTCTCGCAAGAACGCGAACCTGATCCTCCGTTTTCGCACTGGTGGAATCCATCACACATCCCGCCTCCCTCACAAGCTCACCCGCCGATTCTTCCGCAGGCTCCAGCTCCCCCGCAAGACTACGCAGCGCCAATATATCCGGCCACCACATACCAAACTCCAGATTATATAGATCCAAGGTCTCTGGATCTAGGAAATCCCGCTGCAATTAATCAGCTCAAGGATACCCGGCTTCAAGATACCCACCACAGCAACCGCATAATCACACGGCCCAAGGCCACTCACAGAAGGCTGGCCGGTCGCAACATAGCACTTCGTATGCTCCTGCACCTCAACAGGAGCAGCAATATCCCCCCTCTTCTCCCTTCCTCTACCGCACCCCCCCTTTCCTCACTGCACCTCAAGCACAACTGGGGAAGCCCCAAACTCTCCCCCCTCCGCAATTCTACATCCTTGCTTCCACAGGTGCTCCTTCCACAGGTGCCCCTTTCTGCTAGTCAGTTCGTCACAGCCGACCCCTCTCGCATCCCCACCGTCCTACAAGCAGGCACGACAAAACCGGCAACGCCGCCTCCAGCCCCTACCGCGGCGACGGGGCCGGCTTGATCTGGTACTGCCACAATTGCCGGCATCACTGGGGCGGCCCGACGCGGTGTTGGGGGTTCGAGAGTAAGTGCGGGGAGTGCGGGCACTGGTTTTGCGATTAACTGTAACGTGTAGGGTTTGGGTTTAGAATATCATTCTCTCTTTCTCTGCGCTTCTTTCTCGCCGATCGTCCAAGCTGGTGGTGAAGAGACGGGTGGCTTTACAGCTTACGGTGGGCCCAGTGGCTTCGGCGACGGTGGCTTCAGTCCATACGCAGGTGCAAGGAGCCCAGGCTATGCTCCAACTAGTCCATTCAGTGGCACTAGCCCCACGTCACCTGGATACTCTCCGTCGTCGCCAGGCTATTCGCCTACTTCTCCTGGCATGAGCATGACGAGCCCACGTTTCGGTGCGACTTCGCCTGCTTTCTCACCTTCGAGCCCTGCATATACGCCCACATCGCCGACGTACTCGCCTACGTCTCCGGCATACGGAGGAATTGGAGGCTCTCCAACCTCCCCGTCGTACTCACCGACATCACCCAGCTACTCGCCAACGTCTCCGAGCTACTCACCAACGTCGCCGAGTTACAGCCCGACGTCACCTGCTCACAAGGCTACTTCGCCCCATTACAGTCCTACCTCGCCGGCGTACAGTCCCACGTCACCCATGTACAGCCCGACGAGTCCGCAGTTTGGTGGTGGGAGCGACAGGCGATCGCCAACATCGCCTACTTCTCCAAGCTACAGCCCGACCTCTCCGGTTTACAGCCCGACAAGTCCGGCTGCGAACGCTTACTCTCCTACTTCTCCCAAGTTTTCGCCCAACTCACCGGGGCCGGCGCCGTACTCTGCATCTTCGCCGAAGTACTCGCCGACCTCGCCTACTTATTCTCCTACGTAAGTTCATATCCAACAAGATACCGTACGTTATGGCACTGACAAGCACCCAGATCACCTCGCCAGTGATGAGACACATTCTTAGATACATCTCGTAAGAGATACAGTTCGCATATCGAAACCACATTCGGCTAATAGAGCAGTTTGAAACCTGCGTTTCATCGTCTGTCGCCGGCGTACCCTTCATTGGGCCCACGTCTCCGATACCGTCTTTCCTTCCCCGTTGTACAACAAGTCTTCTTTCCATCAGACTCCTGCGCGAAAGCGTAAAAAAACACTGTCCTTGCATCTTCGGTTGGCGCGTTTATGGGATTAGGATCTGGATTGTGAAGAGGTCATGAGTTTTGCTTGTAGTGATGGTTCATCATGAGGGCGTTGAATGGATCGAATAGCGAGCGACTGGTATTCCGCATGCATAGGCGTTTGCCCATCAGATTGTGTTTACCAAGGGCTTTTTCAGTCTCTTTTGAGTCGGGTTGTGGGCTTGAAGGCAGAAACGCCTCGCCTGGGAGAAAATAGCATAGAGAAGGCTTGACGATGCCTTCGAAGTGAGCGAGATAGAGAGTGTGCGAGGAGCAAACCTGAGATTGTTGTTCTTGGGTTACGATCTGATCCCTCTGAGATGAACAAGTGAACTCCCGTGTCGTGACTAAAACACCTGATGCCTATGGTCGTATACATGCATGTTTTCTGACATATATTATTTGTGTTGGCAATAAGAGTGTGGATTCATGAAAAGTGACATTCCGCAACTGATGTTGCACTGCACACATCTCACTTCCGTCCCACCAACACCCACCACCGCCATGGCAAACTCAAAGTATGTGTCCACGCATCCAAAGAATACGTTAAACTCAGTACACTAATCTACCAAGATATGAGTACGTCCGTTCCTTCGAGCAACCCGATGCCCTTCTCCCGCACACGTGGATTGTGGTCCGCATTGACGGGCGCGGCTTCCATAAGTACGTACCTCCTCCCCGTTTACCTTTTAGTATGGGCGACATGCTTGTTGCAAACGCGTGTTTTTAGATTAACGGCACAATCATAGGGTCTCGGAAAAGTACCACTTTGACAAACCGAATGATCGCCGCGCTCTCGATCTTATGAATGCAGCTGCCGCCGGTGTCATGAAGGAGGTGCCAGATCTGGTGCTGGCGTATGGTCAGAGCGACGAGTACAGGTAGGCTTTTACTTAGAACTTGTGTGGGTGTATTTTTGACGCGTGCTCCATTATCTCAATGTCTCTGGGTTTTCTTTAAACTCAGGAGACCATCTGTGTTTTCAGAAAAGAGACAGGACTTCCTGGCGTGCATCACGTCCAATCTGGCCTTTGAGCAATTTCCGAATTGTCGGTCTGACCTGGCATCAGTTTCGTCTTTCATGAGAGCTGCACATTGTTCGAGCGCCGAGCAAGGTAAGAGATCCGCCATAACACGTGGAGCTGCATCTCACAGTTTCCGCAACAGCAAGCTCGTCACAACGATCGTCTCCAAGTTCACGGCCGAATACACGTACTTGTGGCCATCACAATTCCCAGAAACCCCACTCTCGAAGCCTTTGCCCAGCTTTGATGGGCGAACGGTGCTGTATCCGAGCTTCAAAATTCTGCGAGACTATCTGAGCTGGCGGCAAGCGGACTGTAAGTTACAACCGCTTTGTATATAATATTCCATTCGGGGCATTGTCTGTCATAATGCCATCGTATCCGCCGCTCGTTAACAAGATGGGCAGGTCACATCAACAATCTCTACAACACTACTTTCTGGGCGCTGGTCCAGCGCGGTGGCATGAGCCCTCAAGAAGCGGAGAAAGCATTGATGGTGATACCTGACACCCCCTTAACATCGCATGTCCTCGTGTCCTAACAGATAAGGGTACCTTCGCTGCTGACAAGAACGAGATTCTCTTCTCACGCTTCGGCATCAATTACAACAACGAGCCAGAGATCTACAAAAAAGGCAGTGTTCTCTTCCGTGACGTACGTCAATTCTCTCATACCATATTCCACAACGTTCGTACGCTGAAATTGATCTGTTCAGTACGGCGTTCAAATTGACGGTGCACCGAATAACAGCCCAGATGCACAGTCGGACGTTACAGTGGAGAGCGCCTCAACTGAACTTTCTAAGGCTGCAGCCGAGAAGGAGCGGAAGAGGCGGACGAAGGCCGCCATAGCTGTGGAACACGTCGACATCATTAAAGACGAGTTCTGGGAGCGGCGACCGTGGATCTTGACGGGACGACCTCCAGCAGCAGGCAGATCAGGGACTTCTTGAACAAAATTTGTTGCTATTGTTACAGATACTTAATAGCAGAGATGAGATCGACAACACTGGTTTTCTCCGCGTGGGTTTTCTCCAGCTTCTAGCCCGATAATCTCTCCATCACGTCTCGTACCCGCTTGCAAAAGAAGCCTCTGCACCTGGCATTTCATGGCACACCATCCTAGTCAGGGACCA
>Ga0181465_101458_pt1 | contig 9985 bp, 11 predicted proteins | sample InSIn3gowninarea_FD_119076 | JGI IMG/M metagenome (GOLD analysis project Ga0181465, IMG submission 119076) | Clean room microbial communities from NASA Spacecraft Assembly Facility at Jet Propulsion Laboratory, Pasadena, California, USA -... ...
AAAACAAAACAAAAAATGGTGAGGGGGTCCAAGTGGAATAGATAGGTGACCACCAATATCAGCCTGGATCAGTCCTTCCCCTTTAGGAAGAAATGGTCTCCATTGCATTGAGTTCCTCCATGAGATGAGGAAATTTCTGCTGAACTTGGTCCCTGGTGAGCGATTTGCCTTGGTGTAGGAGTTGGTCGGATTTGAAAACTCGATACAGTTGTATCTTCTACTGGTGAGTGTTCTTGATCTATGTGTCCATGATCTGATCAATTGCAGCTTGTTCCATGTAGTATGGATTTAACTCTGTTGGTGTGAGTTGTTCTGGAATGTCGAATGTGTCGAGTAATGGTGGAAAGTATGGTTGAAGGTGATCCACATTGAGCATTGGGTGCAGGCCAAGGAATGGGGGAATGCTGAGGTCAAAATCGTTATCTCCCAGAGCATTGGTGATGGTGTATGGCCTATATTGAAGCGAATGAATCTTGCGGTGAGGCCCAGTGAGTCGCTCCTTCTGCAAATGTAGCCAAAAATTGTCACCCACCTGGAACTTGTGTGGCACCTGATGTTGATCATGCTGCTACTTGTACTTAGCATTGGATTTGTCCAATATGTCATGGACCTGTTGGAGGATGTGTTGAATGTGCTCAATAAAGATATTTTCCTTGTATGCTTCAGACTGGACATGTGCCGAATCTCCCTGAGTCATTGCAAATGGTATGGCCACATCAATGGGACATAGTGGATGGAATCCCAAGCCCACTTAAAAAAGGTTATGGCCAGTCAAGTTGTGGAGAGACCAGTTATAGCTATGTTGGACATAGAGGAGGCTCTCATACCATGTGTGTGGATTCTTTGAGTTGTACATGCACAGAATGTGTATGATCATCATGTTGACAACCTCTGTCTGACCATCAGTTTGGGGATGGAAAGATGTGGACTTAGTGAGCTTGGTCTCTAGCATCAACCAGAGACTGGACACAAAATGTACTGAGGAACCTGTTGTCCTGATTTGAGATGCGAAATTGTGGGATCCCAAAGTGTACCCACACTCATTCAAAGAAGAGTTTAGCGGTTTCCTCAGCTGTGATATTCTTCTTGCTGGATGCCATAATGGCCATCTTCGAGAATCTATCGGTGACCACAAAAACATAGTCGTTGCCATGCTTAGTAGAAGGAAGGCCCGACATGTAATCCATGGAGATGGATTCCCAAGGTCAACTAGGGGTAGGCAGCTGAGCATAGAGACCTTTCTTCTTAATGGTCGGTTTGGAAATGGTGCAGGTAGTGTAGGATCTGATGTACTTCCCGACATCCTGTCGAAGATTCAGCCAATAGAAATACTTTTTCAGTACTGCCACCATCTTCTCCACCACGAAATGCCCAGTGGCCCAACTATAGTACACTTCCCAAATCATCTTGGCATGCTCACTTGAAGGAACACAAAGGTGTCCTAGGTGGCATAACAGAGCATCCTGGAGGTGAAAAATTGGAACTTTCTGACCCTCCAAGAGCGTATGGTATGTGTGGCTAAATTCTGGGTCGCTTTTGTAGAGAAGTGGCCAATTAGAAGTCTGATGCCCACAAGAGTTGAGAACGGTGGTTAACGCCATGATCGATGGTCAGCTAAGGCAGTCTGCAACATTATTGGTGCTTCCCTTCTCATACTTGATATTCAAATGTAGTTTTTGCAGGTATGTGGACCACTTTTGATGGTGATCATTCTGCAACTTTCCTTGCATCTGTATGAATTGTAGGGGTTGGTGGTCTATGTGGATGACCATTTCCTTCCCCAAAATGTAATGCTTCCATTATCGGTAGGCCTACACAATGGATTACATCTCTTTGTCATAAGTGGGATACTTTTGGATTGTGTCTGAATGCGTCTCACTGTGATATGCCACTGGATGCCCCTATTGAGTAAGGATTGCCCCAATAGCATAGTTAGAGGCATCTATCTTAATCTTAAATGGTTGTTGCAGGTCTGGTTATGTGAACATTGGTGTAGAACAAAGGTGATGTTTCAACTCTGCAAGTGCCTTTTATTGATATTCAAACCAAAAGATTTTTTCTTTCGCTCCTTCCTTGGTGACTTGACTCAAGGGCCAAGTGATATGAGAGAACCCCAACACGAGCCTACAGTAGAAATTGGTAAGACCCATAAAGTTGTGGAGCTTTGTTAGAGTGGTTGGGGCTAGCCAATCCTGAATGACTTGGATCTTGGTTAGATCCACGTGCACCCTCTATTCATCAATAATGTATCGACAGTACTAAAACTCGGTCATGCCAAAAGTGAATTTCTCCAAATTGGCACACAACTTGTGTTAGTGCAGTGTTTGGAGAACTCTAGATGAAGATTAGGATGTCATCCAAGTGTACCACCACAAATGAGTTGGTGAATGGCCACAAGATGTCATCCATAAGCCTCATGAAGGTTGTAGGAGAATTCATCAACCCGAAAGGCATAACCAACCATTTGAAAAGGCCCTCCTTGGCTTTGAAGGTAGTCTTCCACACATTGGAGGGTTCGATTGGTACCTGGTGATATCTACACTTCAAGTCAACCTTGTTGAAATATTTTACCCCCCTTGAATTGGTCTAGAAGGTCATCAATCCATGGGATCGGGGACCTATTTAGATAGTTATCTTGTTCAGTGCCTGGATAGTCAATACAGAGTCTCCAAGTCCCATCCTTCTTATGCACGAATGCGATTAGGCTCCCACGGGGTGATGAACTCAGTCAGATGTACCTTTCTGCTGTAGATCCTGAATCTGCCTCTTGATTTCATTGTTCTTCGGAATGGATCGTTGATAGATTGGTCCATTGGGCAACAACGCACCTTGGGTCAGATCGATGGAGTGCTTGACCTGACAATGCAGAGGCACCCCTATGGGGGAGGTGAAGATGTCCTCATACTCCTCCATGACCTTGTCCATCTATGTTTTTCGTGCAGAAGGGCATTGTCTGGAGGTCATGGTCACCGTATTCTTCTTTTCCTGAGGGTGTATCACCAGGAAAACAAATTTCCCGGTTTTGGAAATGAGCTTACTGCATTGTTTTGCAGTAACTAGAGAGATGGTGGTAGGCAGTGCTACCTCTGATATCTTGTACACCTTATTTCCCAAGGTAATAATAATAGTGTGAGGCCTTGACTCATACATAGCATATCACTTCCACAAGTATGGTTGGCCTAATAGTACATCACAAATATCAAGCTAAGAGACATCACATAATACCTCATCTGTGAAGGGCTTGATGTTGTATGGAAGGCGACATTGTTGGCTCACACAAAGATCTCGTCCTTGGTGAAGCCACCCAATGGTGTACAATTGTAGGTGTGTTATGGTTGGTAAGCTCGGCCACTTCACGACCTTTGCTGCAATGAGTTTATTTTGGATCCCGTTGTCGATAATGAACTGTAGAGAGGAACCCTTTACCCGCATCTAGGAGTGTAAGAGGCACTCCTCCTCCTCTGGATATTTGGATTCCTCCTTCTATATCTTCATGGTGGAAATAGTGGCATTGGGTTATGTATCAATAATCTGCTTCCCTTTGCCATTCTCCATGTTGGATTCTCACTCAGAGTCGGAGCATGCATCTGATTTCGAGGCCTTCAGCTTGGCCACCAATGACTACTTGGCTGGACACTCACTTGTGTTGTGAGTGGAGCTCTTATGGAACTCACACCACTTTCTTGTGTCCTCCTTCGAATTCGTAGTGTTTTCCTTTTCTTATGGCTTTGGCGGGTTGTCTTGGGTCGTCCTGTCTTGGATTTTATCCTTTTTTCCGCGATTTGGGAGCACCGTTCCCTTGCTTCATATTTGCAGATCCAAAGTCTCGCTTCTTCTGTTTAAACTTCTGCTCGATCTTGACGACGTATCGGTACACCATTCCAAGTGAGGAGATGTCTCGGAACTCCATCTCGTCTTGGATTTATCTATTTGGGAAGCCACGATACTTGAGTACCAAATGTTTCTCAGAATCCTTGATACCCAACTTCGTGTGAAGGGTATGAAAAACATTGGTCAACTTTGGCACATCTTGGTCTCTTCCCTGCTGTAGCATGGTCCACTTTATGTATTTGTCTTCATAGCTCCTAATAGGGTATTACTACTCCTTGATGGTGTCTGGAAACGAATTCCAAGTGGAAGCGGCTGAAAACTGTGAGGTTGTACTTTCATCCTTCTCCTCACATTAGCTTTCCCACAAGTCCTTGATGTGGGGGGCGGCCTTAAGAAGAGAAAAAGTAATATTTTCCTAGCTGGAAAAATCATGAACATAAAAATATGCGCTAAAATACGGGAATTTCAAAGTTTAATTGTACCTTAAAAGGCGTGGAGCCTCTAGAGTGGATGCACCACCGATGGGCAACCGTTAAAGGAACTAGGCAAAATTATCCATCACCGCGTTCGTTTGTTTCTCGAGGGCCTCCTTGAGAAATATTTTTATGGTATCTCCTGCTCCCTCATCTTTATTTTCTTCCCCCATGGGTGGTCATCGGCATTTGCAAGGATGATATTGCAAAGGTTCAATCAAATTGAACCCTAACTCCTGATATCTCGACCTCGTTGGGGACATGCAAATAAAAATAGAGAAGAGTAAACCGCTTTGATACCACTGATCTGGATTTAAATAGGAACACAAAAGATTATAGATATAACAATAAATATAGAGATGCAATAGAAATAACACTTCATTTCATTAATATCAAATACTAAAATATGCTTACAAACATAATGGAAATATGACTAGCTCAGGCAATGGTAGCTTATCTCTGAGAAGAGATGTGGCAGCTACATGCCTCTAAAATGAGTTGCAATGAGGCTCAAGGGCCTTTTTATTATTGAATAATAATAGAAAAACCTAAACAACCAAAACCCTAATCCAAGGAGATGTAACACCAAGAATTTATGGGCCCCGTTGGGGTTAGTTGGGCAGCCAACTTCCCAGGATCGTAACTTGGTCATATTATCTCTGTTTGACGTGTATGATAACTCATTCGAAAGATCTCTTCGAGGACTACAATTACTGATGCGATTTGCATAGAAATACTTTGATTTCTATTTTTCCAAAAGAATGTCGTTTAGGGCCTCAAAACGGATCTGGAAGTTCAATACTCGAAAACTGCCAAAAATAGTAAACTATGCCACAATTAAGGAAATTGAAAAAAAAATTGACATAACAATGGTGAGGGTCCAAGTGGAATAGGAAGATGGCCACTAATATCCACCTGGATCAAGAGTAACCTCACCATCTAGCTGGGTTTTCTCTTGAAAGGATTTCTCATGTAATATCTTGTGTTAATGTTTGGATTGTGAGTTTTATTTTTTTGTTCTCTTTTATTGCATAATTATAATTTGCATGCATATGCAATACACAGTAACTAAAATATCCAAAGGTTTATGCAGAAATTAACTCTCATAGTGTATTTTTCATCATAATTTTATCATATATGTCGTGACAAATTGTCTAGTGGAATATCCATGGAAATTTACAAATAAAATTAGTATCAGAATAAGTTTCTTTGGGTATATTTTGGGGAGTTGCATGGGATCTAGATCAAATAAGAAAAAATTCAAAAAACTCAAACCATGGTTGAAAAATGTATCAATAAACCTCATGATCCCATAGAGGAGAGGTTTATGTGGCTAGAAGCACAAGTTGTATATATAAATTGTAATGTGATGTTAAAATTAGCAACCAGGGCAAAACTTCATGTGGGTCATCTTATTCATGGCTGATAATATTTTTATTAGATTCCTCTCATCGAGAGGTGTAGGATTGATATAAAGATCATCCGATTCCGATAAGTATTCATGGAGATATGAATTTATTTTGATTATGGAATTATTATCAAGCCGACCTACAACTCATGTAGGCTCAGAAGCCCAACAGTCGCATATATTCACCCACCAACGTTGTGTATAAATATAAGAGGACTTTTCCTCATTTGAACTCACTCATCTCATCACATCTCTCTCTCTCTACTGCGCAGATATGAGTCTCTTCTCTACTGCGCTGAAATGGGTCTCTCTCTCTCACACATGTGAAACCAGAAGCTGTTGAATTTGAAGCTGCAATTGCAGAACTAAAGATTGACTTGCGTGGCCTAGAAGATCTCCTCTTTGGAACTGCACTGTAGGTTCATCTGAACCTCCTCGGAAAGCCGCAACTTTTGGTGGTGGAATGAAGTCAATCCGATGAATGGTTTGCAAGATATCGACTGCCCTAGTTTGAAGCCGAAAACTGCTGAAACTGAAGCTATAACTGCAGAAGTAAAGATTAACTTGCGTGGCCTAAAAGATCTCCTCTTTGGAACTGCACTATAGGTTCATCTAAACCTCCTCGGAAAGCTGCAACTTTTGGTGGTGGAATGAAGTCAATCCGATGAACGGTTTGCAAGATATCGACTGCCCTAGTTTGAAGCCGGAAACTACTGAAACTGAAGCTATAACTGCAGAAGTAAAGATTGACTTGCATGGCCTAGAAGATCTCCTCTTTGGAACTGTGTTGTAGGTTCATCTGAACCTCCTCTGAAAGCCGCAACTTTTGGTGGTGGAATGAAGTCAATCCGATGCACGGTTTGCAAGATATCGACTGCCCTAGTTTGAAGTCGGAAACTGCTGAAACTGAAGCTGTAACTGCAGAAGTAAAGATTGACCTGCCTAGCCTAGAAGATCTCTTCATCTGAACTGCGCTATAGGTTCATCTAAACCTCCTCTGGAAGCTGAAACTTTTGGTGGTGGAATGAAGTCAATCCGACGGTCGGTTTGTGAGCTATGGTCTGCCCTAGTTTGATAATGAAGCCGCTAATGCTGATGTTGCTGATCTAGGGTTTGTTACTGCTGATATGAATCAGATTTATTGTACTATTTCTCTCTGCTGAATTATTGAAGATCAAAGAAGATTTGATCAAACGGTTTCCCCACACATTGTGGGGTTTGTCCCTGGCTAGCCGCCACATCTTGTGCCTCTTGTCTTGGCTTGTTTTCTGTCGATCGTTTAATGTTCTATCTGCACTTTACTTTATGTACATGTGATTGCTAATCTGTGGAATATAATAAGTAAAAGAAGTAAACTGTTATAAGCATAGAACATACCATAACTTAACATGGGATCAGAGCTGAGGTGAAGACAAAGCCCGAGCAAGAGCAAGAGCAATCATTGAAGAGAAGATTGGCAAGGCTATCCTAAAAGAACTATGGGGTCCTCAACACTCTTTCCTGCCGAAGACAAGCTCCGTGAGAAAGCTGTCTATCACGGATGGAAGATGTCTATCGATCTAACCCTTGAAGATCAAGGAGTGCTGAACCATGTAAGAGGAAATATTGTTGAGCCTTCATCAAATGCATCTGCTGCTGCCTGGAACAAATGGAATAATGGAGAAGTCAAAACAAAGAAGATCATCCAGGACTCTATCGACAAGCGCTTGGTGGCCTACATCTCTGATCTAGACACCTCCAAGGAAATCTACGACAGACTGGTGAGTTTATTTAATGATGCAAATCAAGTTTTGTTCCTTAGAAATAAGCTGATGGAAAATCAAGAAGGGTAAAGATGAAAGTATGCAAGCATACTTCTTAAGAATCACCGAGATTAAGAACGATCTCCTATCTATTAGGGAAACTATTACTGACAGAGAAATGGCACTCATGACTCTTGGAGGATTACCATCTGAATGGTACGTGTTCAGGACTACTCTTCTGAACTATAATGTAATTCCCGGTTTCGAGGAATTAATGGCTAGATGCATTCAAGAAGAAACAAGGGAAGAAGAGCAAGAAATGCCCATGCTTAAAGGTCCTCCTACTGCCTTTTCTTCTCATGCAAAGAAAAGAAATAATTCCGGGACTAAATCAAAAGGAAAGGCCAGACCTAAGGCTAGAAGAAAATGACGATGTTACATTTGCAATAAAGCAAGTCACTATGTATGAGATCATGAGCATCATGATGAATGAGATCATGGACATAAAGGGCAACATGAGATCATGGACATATAGGATAGCATGATGATGATGCACACTAGTTTGAGTAGCATTATGATGGATAAAATCATGGACATGGGCAGCATGATGATAATCATGATTAGAGAAGCATGGTACAGTATGCAGTGGTGCAACTCGAAATCCCTCTGATGGCAATCAAAGGAATGACAAATTCAACAGCAAAGGTAAGAGGAGAGCTGGAGATCGAGGAAGAGGACAACCATTCAAGAAGGTTAGAAAGTCCAGGATGTATTAAATGCACCTGACCTCAAAAGGAACCTAGTGTCCATCTTGGCAATGGAAGATAGAGGCTACAAGGTAACCTTCAGTAATGGCAAGGTATGTATATGGAAAAGTAATGTTAAAGGTGCCTTTACTCTTGGGTTTAGTGTTGATTCATTATATCAGGTTGATGGAAGTCCGCTAGGTGTCATGTCTTGTGACACAACTCTTTAGTTCGGACTTTGGCATCGGCGGTTTGCCCATCTTCATTACAAAGCTCTACCCGATGTAAGACAGATGGTAATAGGGATGCCTGAATTCCAGGTAGAGAAAGAAGGTGTATGTCTGGGATGTGCCGAAGGAAAGCTCAAAAGGGGACCATTCCCTACAAGTCAAAGCAAGACCTCCGATATATTACAACTAGTTCACTCAGACATATCTGAGGCTGGCATTAAGAGGGAGACTACTACACCATATACTCCTGAACAAAATGGTGTGGCAGAAAGGAAGAACTGCACAATTATGGAAGCTGTCTGGGCCATGCTACATGATCAAAGTCTTCCGAAGTTTCTATGGGCTGAAGCTGCAAACACTGCCGTATATGTACAAAATCGATGCCCTCATCAAGCATTGGGTTCCAAGACTCCTGAAGAAAAATTCACCGGTAAGAAACCTGATGTTTCTCATTTTAAAATTTTTGGAAGCTCTGTATACTTTCATGTGCCGAAAGAGAAAAGAAATAAATTGGGAGCATCTGGAAAGAAGGGAATTTTTCGTGGGCTATGGTGAAAATACTAAAGGCTATAGAATCTATGTAGCCAGTCAAAGGGAAGTCATAATTAGTTATGATGTCACCTTTGACGAAGATATGGCTCTCAGCAAGGTGATCAATCTTCCGTCTTTGAGGAGCTCTCAAGAAGCCGACACCAGGGAACCGAAAGAAAAGGATGATGAATCAATGCCTGATGTAGAAGAACCCATGGATCCGATTGATCCTCCTCCATATGAGCCTTCCTCTTCTAAGAAGAGGCCTTCATGGCTTAAGGGGTTACTTGATGATGCTGAAGGACATGCTGCACCCCGAGGAACCTTTCGTGAAAGTAAGAAACCTAATAGGTATCAAGGATACCTGACCATCATGAGCACGATAATACAAAATGAGCCTTCATCATTCTCAGATGTCATTAAGCATTAACTATGGAAGGGTGCTATGACCATAGAATATGAGTCTATTATGGAGAATGATGTCTAGGAAATAGTTCCCAGACCCTGGACAAGACAGTTGTTACTTCCAAATGGCTTTACAAGATAAAGCATGCAGTATATGGAAGTATGGAAAAGTATAAGGTTCATTTTGTTGCTCGTGGTTTATCCCAGAAGGAAGGTATAGACTATGATATTTGCACCTATTGCCAGATATACGACCATCCGCTTGATCATAGCCCTTGTGGCTTCACAAGGATGGAACCTACATCAGATGGATGTTAAGACTATGTTCTTGCATGGTTCTATCAAAGAAGAGGTATATGTGGAGCAACCTGAAGGATTTGAGATTTATGATTGAAAATCTCATGTATGCAGGCTGAAGAAGGCTCTCTATGGGTTGAAGCAAGCACCCCAAGCATGTTATGAGAGGATCGATAGCTACTTGATGAAGCTGGAATTCACTAGGAGTGAAGCTGATCCTAACCTTTACTTTAAGGTTGAAGATGACAAGCCTCTCATACTGATGTTGTATGTGGATGACCTCTTTCTACAGGTGCAAACCCTCTCATTCACAAATGTAAGA
>Ga0181465_101459_pt1 | contig 9984 bp, 9 predicted proteins | sample InSIn3gowninarea_FD_119076 | JGI IMG/M metagenome (GOLD analysis project Ga0181465, IMG submission 119076) | Clean room microbial communities from NASA Spacecraft Assembly Facility at Jet Propulsion Laboratory, Pasadena, California, USA -... ...
AAATACCAGAGAAATGATGAGTATGGAGGCTCTTTTGAAAACAGAATACGCTTATTGATTGAGGTTACCCAAAGTATAAGAGAGGTCTGGCCGGATGACTACCCTCTTTTTGTGCGGATTTCGGCTACCGACTGGACTGAAGGAGGATGGACAATTGAAGACTCAGTAGCTTTATCGGCAATTTTAAAAAACAAAGGCGTAGATCTCATTGATTGTTCTTCTGGTGGGAATGTTCCACATGCAAAAATTCCTGTGGGAGCAGGTTATCAGGTAGCATTTGCTGAGCGCATAAAGCAACAAACAGGTATATTAACCGGTGCCGTAGGCATGATCACTGAAGCACAGCAGGCAGAGAGCATCATTGCCAATGGTCAGGCGGATGTAGTGCTGTTAGCAAGGGCCTTTCTGAGAGATGCTTATTTTCCGCTGACAGCAGCAAAAGAACTAAATTTTGATATGAAATGGCCGGTACAATATGAGAGAGCCAGGCAAACAAAAAAGCAGGTTTCTCCTTTGTCTAAATAAGAACTGAATCTACAACTGCACAGGTTTCAGGTGAACAACGCACACCTGACATCTGTACAGTTGTATACTATTGTATAAAAAAGCAGTACATGAAAGAACCTGCTTCTTTGCTCTATGCTTCTTTGCCTTGTGATCGGCGGAATTGATTCTGCCCCAACCAAAACAGAACACTGCTCAATAAAATCAGCGGAAGCAGCATGGAAACCCACCGTATATCCGGCCTGGACGAAAAATACTGCACCTGCATGTTTTTCCAATTTACACTGCTTACGGGGCTTTCTTCAAAAATTTTAGGGTAAAAGAACAAGCGCATTTTTTCGTGAAATGCATTTGTGGTTTCCATGAATTGCAGGTGATTTTGCAGGCCTGTGCCTGCCAGGTTGTTCAGGGCATGTTGCGTGTGCAATACGGGAAGTGCGAGTGCAATACGGGTGCTTACCTCTTCCCGCTTCCATAGTTTTTCGTTAAACTTTTTTGATTCCTGCCGCGCATCATCGTCTCCCATTTGCTGCATAGCAAAATACCAGAGCCAGCTGAACTGTTTGTCCGGCAATGGATATTGCTTGAACTGCGGATAATGGGCATAAAATTTATTCATGGTATGCTGCTTATCCATATCCCATTTTTCATGATACCCTTGCCGTTGTTTCACAGCCGTTTCCAGAGCCTCTGCCACCGGATAGGCATGGCTGATGTAACTGTTGACCAGAGCAGGAGAAAGGATGGTAAGCACTACCCACAAAGCCAGCAGGCATACGGCATTAAAAGAGGAACTTTTCTGCCACGACACCACCCAGAAGCTTAAGGTAAACCAGAACAACAGATACAAAAAAAACAAAAGCACCACTGCCATTAGAGAAGTGTTCAGGGGCAAAGACAATATCTCTACAGCTACTATCAGCAGCAAAGCAGCGGCTGCATAGACTACTGCCATCCGTAAGCCTATTTTCTGCCAGAGTACCTGTAAAGGTGATCTGGCATGTAAACGTATCATATTCCAGGTGCCGCCCTCCTTTTCTTCCGAGAGCACATTGTAGGTAAAAGCCATAATCAGCAGCGGGAACAAATAAATAATCACAAAGCCAAAATCCAGATTACCCAGCAACAGGTTAAATGGGTTGTTAAGGTCCGTATCATACTTCTGGCTTTCCAGGTTACGGATGGTTACGCTGTGGATGGATGGGTTAACATCCCGCTGACCAATAGATATACCTGCCAGCTGATCAGGCGGATTGACCAGAGAAAAGCGCAGGTAATAGAGCAGCGAGCCCATTTCACTGTTAAAGAATTGCACATGCTTCTCTATATGTTGCTGCTGATGATGGGTAGTAAGGGCGATGGTTTCGTTTTGCTGCGCTAAAAAACGTTTTCCGATAAATAAACTTACCACACCTGTAAGCAATATAAAGGCTAACCCAATATGGGTTGCCCTTGATCCCAAGAAATTTTTTAATGCCAGTGCGTACATAGTTGTCAAAAGGCATTACAATGCCTTGAATTTTGTAGTAAGAGTAAACAATAAGGTAAAAGGCAGTACGAGCCAGAAAATCAGCGCCGCTATAGACAATTTTTCCTGCCGGAAAATAACATGGCTTTGTTGAAACTGATAATTGAAATCCGGCATTTGCTCCCAGTGTTCCCGGCCGATGCTATATGGCTTATCCTTTTCACCCTGCTTGGTATTACTGATATATTGCATCTGCAAGGTGTTCATGCGCTGCGCCATTTCATAGCGGTATTTTTCTGTCTGCTCTGTAAAATTCATATAAGAGGCAAAGTCGGAGCCTGCAAGTGCCATAGATAAGTTTTTAATAGCCATATATGGATTGATAAAGGAGGTATAGCGCCCAAAACTATTCTGCTTTACATAAGTTGCTATCAGCCGTTGCTGGTGGCGGTTATAGACTGAAGCGCTGATCTTTTCGCCTTCAGCCATAATAAAACCACTGTAGTTAAAAGGGAGTTGCGCTACATTGTCTATTTTGTATGTTACCAGCAAAGAATCTTTGATGGCTTTATAGTGCGGATCATCCGGGTTATGGCTGTCTCCTTCTTTGCTTAAGTCTTCTTCAATTGCCGCTTCAAAGGCTATTTTGGAAGGGGCCGGGTATTGTTGTGCGCCCATTACCTGTGTAGCCCTGGGTAACACTACCATCAATGCCAGCCAGATGCCGATTAATGTGGCTAACGAAGCTTTGGATGTTTTGCTCAGAGCAGATACAAGCACGGCAACCAGCGACCATATACAAAAATAGACAAAGTAAGAAAGCAGTAACAATATAAGCCGCAGGCTGTCGTCTGCTGAAATTTGAAAATCGCCCAGCAGCAGCCAGAATAAAATGGTCAGCAGCATTACGGGCGCATATAATACCAGAGCCACAGCCGTTATACCCGCTGTTTTACCCATAATCAGTTCCTGCCAGCTTACTCCCTGGCAAAGCAGTATCTTCAGGGTGCCATTTTCTTTAAGTGATGATACAGCATTGAAGCCTAAAAAAAATAAAAGCAGCGGCACCAGCAATTGTAAAATCATGGCAATGTTCATCTCTCCAAAGCGCAGGATGCCGGCAGAAAAACTGGCCTCTGAAAAATTCACCGGGTTTTGCTTGTGGGCTTCCAGGAAAACAGAAACACCTGTAAAACTCTCTAACCCGAAATCAAAAAAACTCAGGGGATGTTTTGGCCGGAAAGCAAAGTACCCATAGTGTGCCATGCGGTGAGGATGCTTGTCAGGATTGTTTACCCATTGCTGCCGCACAAGTTGCTGGTAGCCGGCACGCAGGCCTTGCTGGTGTTTGTAACTATTCCATCCAATGAAAGTAGCCATCATCAGCATCAGGCCAAGAATAATGGTAAGCCCCAGTACTGCTTTATTTTGGAAAGCCATACGGAAAAACTGCCGGGCAATCTGAAGAACAATTGTTGATCTCATCGTAAATATATTAAAACTTATAGGTTGCGCTCAGCATGATATTGCGTGGCGCCCCCGGAAAAAGGCGCAGGTAATTCTGAGCACCTATCCAGTAGGTCTGGTTTGTTACATTATTGATATTGAGGGCTATCTGCACTTGGCTCGCATTGGGCGAGTAGTAAATAGCCGCATCCAGCAAAGTATAGGCAGGCAACAAGAAATCGCGTGTAAACCAGGGCACTTTATTGCCGCTGTATTGCACCCCAAGGCCTACACCCAGGTCTTTCAGCCAGGAAGCAGAAGCAAAATCGTAACGGGTCCAGAGGTTGGCACTGTTCACAGGTGTATTTTGTTTACGGGCACCAATGAGCTCTTGGTTATTATCCTTCACAATAACGGCATCTATATAGCTATAAGAAGCCGTTACCTGCCAGTTGCTGCTTAGAAAACCGGCTATATCCACATCTATTCCCCGGCTTCTTTCTGCTCCGCGGGCAATGAGCAGGTCAGGGTTTTCTGCGTCGTTGGCATTCATCAAGATATTTTTCTGGTTGATTTCATATAATGTCACATTGAGTTGCAATTTACTGTTCAGCCAGTCTGACTTTATACCGGCTTCATTCAAATTGCTGATCAAGGGGTCAAATTGTACACCTGCGGGAGCTGGCACAAGCATCAGTGTGGCAGTGTTGGATTGCGGCTGATAGCCTTCCAGGTAAGTGGCATATACATTGATATTGGGCCGTAAGGCATATACCAACCCAACCCTGGGCAGCAGTTTGGATTGTTTGATGCTGATTTCATTTCCTGCTTTATAATTGGTTACATCTTCGTACCATTCCTGGCGCAGGCTTAGCAGTAAGGTTAGTTCTTTCCATTTCACCTGCTCCTGAGCGTACAAGGCCTGCACTTCATATAAGCCTGCCGGCAGTGCTGCTTTTGTGAATACATACTCATTGAGGTTTTTAATTGTATAGCTGGGATTCTGTAAATCAAAATGTTCTACGTTTGGTTTGGGCACCTGCACGCCGTTGATGGTAGCCATCTGATATTGTGCCCGGTTAGCCGTATCGTAGCGGGAAGCTGTTGTACCATTTGCCAGCAAAAAACCTCTTGCTGCATTTTGTCCGCTTCCGTTGAACTTGTGGGTGCGGATATGGTCGTAACCAATAAGTAACTTATGTGTTAGTGCGCCGGTTTGCTTTTCTATGTTAAAATAGCTGCTTAAATTATCAGTGTTCCAGAACTGCTGACGTACTACGGCCTGCATAGCTGCCAGGGTGGGTATTGGCTGATTATTTATATCTACGGCAAAGGCATTAGTGGTGCGGTGCTCCTGCAGGTCTTCTGTCCAGGTTTGTTTCATATAGGCCGTATTGAAGGTAATGCTGCCGGAAAGCCTGTGAGAAAGATTTCCCATAATAATCACTTCCTTTGATTTGAAATGATCGTTAATGGCTCCGATATTGAAGCTGGTGGGCGTAGATTTCAGATCTGTCTGGCCTGCTACACCACCAAAAATAGCTTGCCCGCGGTCAAGGCGCGTATGCATATGGCTATAGATCATTTCCACATTCAGTGCGGTTTTTTTATTGGGCAGGTAGGTAAAAGAGGGAGAAACCAGCAAGGCTTTCTGGAATTGTAGATCCCTGAAACTTTTATTTTCCTGATACCCACCATTGAGGCGGTAAAGCAGTGTTTTGGATTTATTCAGGGGACCGGTAAAATCCAGTGCGCCCCGCATGGTACTAAAGCTGCCTACACTTGCTGTAATTTCTTTGCGGTCTTCCGAAAGCGGTTTTTTGGTAACCAGGTTAATGCTTCCGCCAGGGTCAACAGAAGAAAGCGTGGCACTGGCAGGCCCTTTGATCACTTCCACCCGTTCCAGATTTATGGTGAGAGGCTGGGTAAAATAATATTGTCTGGTGCGCATTCCGTTGATAATGGTGCCTTCTTCATTCTGGCTGATGCCGCGAATAGTAAACTGGTTATAGTAGCTGGTGGGGATAACGCCGCTTGTATTTTTTACTACATCCGAGAGCTGGAAAGCCTGCCTGTCAGCAATGAGTTCTTTGGTAACGGTGGAAATAGACTGTGGAATATTTTTATTTAACTCTGCTGTTTTGGTGGCTGAGAAAGAATATTCGCTTTCGTAATCCCGGTACTTGCGCCCGGTTACTTCAATAGATTGTAATTGCTGTGTCTCTGCTTTGAGTGTAAGTACACCTGCATCAACAGAGGCCTGGGAGATCGTATAGGCTTGCTCAAAAGAGGTAAAACCTACAGCAGTTACCACCAGCACATATCTGCCTGGTTGCGGCAAGGTGATAGAAAACACACCTGATGTATCAGCAATGCCGTAAAATTGTTGTTTGTCCTGCACAAGCACGATGTTGCTCCCGGTCACCGGCTGTTGTTCCTCGTCTACAATTACCCCGCTAAAGGTTGTAGTTTGCGCAGGGAGTGTTCGTGCTACAAAGAGCAATAAAAATAAGATGGGTGTATAAATTTTATTCATAAGCAGGTAGCGGTTTTGTACAGGTATATCCAATAATGGCAAATCTCCCAAGCAGGTATTGCCTTACTTGCCGCAGTTAATAAATGAAGTTGTATAGAAAAGAAATCAGATAGTTTCCAGGTACAAATCCTGTAACTCGCTGGCTGTAATGTCGCGGGTATGAAGGGTATGCACCAATGCGCCCTGCTTCATGATCCCGATTCTGGTGCCTACATTTACGGCATTAAAAATATCGTGTGTAGCCATGAGTATAGATTTGCCTTCTGCAGCCATCTCTTTTACAGTAGCCGTAAACTCAGCCGTAGCTTTCGGGTCCAAACCACTGGTGGGTTCATCCATGAGTATAACCTCGGCATTTTTTGCCAGGGCAATGGCAATACCCACCTTCTGGCGCATACCTTTTGAGTAGGTACTTAACTTTTTGAGGTGTGCTTCTTTTTGCAGCCCGGCCTTTGATAAAAAGCCGGTAAGCAGTTCTTTGGAATATTTATAACCTGCCAGCCGGCTGAAATATGCCAGATTTTCTGAGCCCGTTAAATTGCCATACAGCATCACCACTTCGGGAATATAAGCCAGGTGCTTCTTGGATTCCGGTCCGTTAACAGATACCTCTACCCCATTTACTTTAGCACTACCGGAAGTAGGTTTTATAAAGCCCAGGAAAAGGTTGATAGTAGTAGTTTTGCCGGCGCCATTCTGGCCAAGCAAACAAAATATTTCGCCTTTGGGAACAGTTAAATCCAAACCGTCCAGGGCAATGTGCTCACCATAGGTTTTGGTGAGTTTAGTAGCCTCCAGCATAATTTTTTTATGATTTAATGAAGATAAATAGAGTTAAACAGGCACCAAAGTGCCATTGAAAACTTCATTAAGCGAATGCCGGAGGACCTTTGTTGGTGTAATTAAGGCCTGTGGAAGATGGTGTTCTACTGCTGTAAAACATACTAAAAACAGTGGATACAGGTTGTGCTGTAATCGCTGAAAGAGGAATAGAATAGTAAGTATCTTTTGTGAATTGATAATCACAAATTAAACAATCATCCGCTTTTTGAAGCACTACTGTTGTAGCATGGTGATCAGAAAAACCTGGCAGCGGGTGGGTGTGAAAGACTTTTACTATATGTATCAAAAGGATAGCGATTAACAGCAAAACGGCTGTTAGCTCCTTTCTTCCTATAGTCTTTTTGCTTTTCACAGGGTCAAAAATAGTAAATCGAAACATTTTATGCAACGTTGTTGCATAAAATGTTTCGATTTTATTTCCTGTTATTTTTATCCGTAGCTATCCGGTTGGTTGGGTATTTATTTTAGAACAGCCCTCTCCCGCTTAAGTTGTGGTGAAGGGTTGTGTAATACTGCTGGTAATCTCTGATAAGCAAGATAGGAAACTGCCAGCAACACCATAGCGATAACCGGGCCCATGCGATTAGAGATAGGGTCAGCTAATGCAGTATGGGCAATAAATGCAGAAATAAAGGTAAAAGCAAAGCCGGCATAAGCCCATTCTTTAAACTTTGGAGCCAAAGGCAAAAGCAATACCACTGCCCCCAGTAATTTAGCAATAGCAAGTTCTACCCGGAAATAATCCGGGAAGCCCAGATGTTGAAAACCCTGCTTAATTTCTTCTTGTGTCAGATAGGCAAAAGCCGAGAAGGTCATCATCAACGCTACCAGCGCAGTAGATACCCAATAAATAATTCTGGTTGTTTTCATATTGTTTTTTTCTCAAAGATACCTACATTTACTATCTATAAGATACTACTATCCTAAAGGATACCGGTATCCTTTAGGATACTCTAAACACAATATGGAAACTCATCCCCAAGTAACTACACATAGCCGGGAGGCTTGTAAAGTTAGTGTGCTGGCCGTAAAAGATGCCTTATACGTATTAAGCGGCAAATGGAAATTGCCTTTGATTTTAACTTTATCTACCGGCCCTCAACGTTTTAAGGAGATACAGCGGACCCTGGGAGAGATTACTCCCAAGATATTATCTAAAGAGTTAAAGGATTTAGAGGCCAACGAATTTGTGAAACGCAAGGTGTTTGCCACTACACCTGTTACCGTGCTCTACGAACTTACTCCTTACAGCCGCTCGCTGGATAAAGTGCTGGAGGAATTAAGAAACTGGGGGTTGCAGCACCGGGAAAGGATCATGCATCCAGCTAACCTGGAAAGTGAAGATATACCTGAAGAAGCAGTAAGTGAAGAAAACATTGGCACCCTGTTTCAGCAATAGCATTATCCTTGCAGAGGGCACAGAGCCAGCCGGCAGATCAAGCCATAACACTGCCGAATAAGCCGGAATATTATTCCCTGGTGAGGTGTATCCAGGTTGGGGCATGGTCACTTGTTTTTTCCCATCCCCGCACTTCCCGTTCAACACCTGCCCCACTGAGGCGATGGGCAAGAGCAGGACTGAGCAACAAATGGTCGATACGTAAACCAGCATTGCGGGAGTAGGCATTACGAAAGTAATCCCAGAAAGTGTAGATGCCTTCGTTGGGGTAAAGTTTTCGCAGGGCATCTGTCCACCCTTGTGCCAGAAGCTGCTGATAAGCACGCCGTACCTCCGGAAGGAATAAGGCATCACTCAACCAACGCTCTGGCTTATACACATCAAGCTCTGTAGGTATAACATTGAAATCACCTGCCAGCACCACTGGAATACCTGACTGTATAAGCCCGGCAGCATGGGCAGTAAGCCGCTCAAACCAGCGGAGTTTATACTCCAGCTTTGGCCCTGGTGCCGGATTGCCATTGGGTAAGTAGAGGCAGCCGATACGCACACCCTTAACATTGGCTTCAATATAGCGGCTCTGGGTATCTTCGGGGTCACCAGGCAGGCTGCGTGTAATTTCTTCTGGCTGAATGCCATGGGCGAGGATAGCCACACCGTTCCAGCTCTTCTGTCCATGCCAGATGGCCTCATAGCCAGCTTCCCGGATAGCAGCTTCCGGAAATTTATCTTCCGGAGCTTTCAACTCCTGAAGGCAAACCACTTCCGGCCTGGCTTGCTCCAGCCAGCGAAGCAGTACAGGCAGCCGGGCATTGATGCCATTGACATTATAGGTGGCGATTTTCATACAAAAGGTTTTGGTTAATCAGCGCTCAGCCTTGCCATCTTTTAACACAAGGTAGCGAATCCACAAAAAATCTTCGTATATCCTTTCTACCGATTTGATGCTGAATTGTGTAGCTTTCCGGTTTCCGTATCCTGGCTCTGCTTCAAATACAGTTGGTGCACCAATGGTGCCATCTGCTACTGGAGCCAGTACAAGACTAAATTCATCTATCAGGCCTGCTTTCAAAAAAGAACCGTTTACATGTCCCCCGCCGTCAATACGAAGTTTTTGAATTCCGAAAAGGCGGTATAACTTTCTTACTGCCAGATCCAGGTCAAGTTCCTGCCTGCCTGCAAATATATAGGATACGTTTTTACTTCTCAGGTGCTCAAGGTATCCGGAAGATACTTTTTCGCTAAGCACTTCAATAACATGCTCTGTAGAAACCATGTTTGTATCCCAAAAACACTTTCCGGAAGGGTCAATAACAACGGCATAGGTTTTTGCCGGCTGCCGGGCAACAAAGTCTTCTTTGGCAAAAGGCTCATTTCCCTGGTTAATTGTATAATTTTCTTTACTGGAAAACTCCTGCATAGTAACACGGCCCACCAGCCAGGCATCCGCTGGAATTTTTTCTGCTGTTTCCTCAAAATACTTGTGATGGTTTTTAAACCCCCATATATCTTGTTTGATACGGCCATCTACAGATCCCAGCATGTGGCAAATAATATAAGGCTTCACTGAATCCGACATCTGCTTGTTTTTAAATGTATAACTACAGGGTTATGTAACGTATGGATATTTCACAAGTTTCTGATCTCTTGCAAATGAACCCTGGTGTTGTAACCTGTAGTGGCAACAGGATATTTTGGGTAACTCCCTATTGCCAGTCTGTTTAAGCAGAATTTTAAGAGGAGGAAAAGGTTTTATTGACAGGCTGGTGGGCCGTGTTACTATGCAGG